>Ga0180009_10003544_pt1 | contig 17706 bp, 18 predicted proteins | sample OS_PC_MetaG_FD_123537 | JGI IMG/M metagenome (GOLD analysis project Ga0180009, IMG submission 123537) | Groundwater microbial communities from the Aspo Hard Rock Laboratory (HRL) deep subsurface site, Sweden - OS_PC_MetaG | ecosystem: Environmental > Aquatic > Deep subsurface > Groundwater... | reverse complement strand
CGGAAATGAGCAGAGGAAAGGAGAAGCAGGCATGAGAAGGCTAATAATGGTGGCGGCCCTGGCCTTGGGGCTGGGTTTGCTGCCGTCCGGTTGGGCGGCGGCGGCCACCCCGGCCGAGTTGGAGGCCAAGATCAAGGCCATGGAGCAGGCCTTGCAGGAAATGAAAACCCAGCTTACGCAGGTGCAACAGAGCCAGCAGCAGCAGCAGCAGCGGGCGGTGCAGGCCGCCACGGCCAACAAGCTGCCCTCTTGGGTGGAGCGCATGACCTTTTTCGGCGACGTGCGTTTCCGCTACGAGCACACCAGCTATGACGAACTGAACGGCACCGACAAATCCGACCGGGACCGGTTCAGGGTTCGCCTGCGCTTCGGGGTGCGCAGCCAGATTCACGAGGACGTGGAACTGGGCATGCGCATGACCCTGGGCAGCGACACCGACCCCACCAGCACCAATCACACCATGGGCAACTACTTTTCGGAGTTCTCGACCTGGGGAGTTGACCAGGCCTACGTGAAGTGGATGCCCTCCTTGGTTCCGGACAAGGGCCTGACCTTCAGCTTCGGCAAGGTCCCCCAGCCCTTTGTAACCACCAAAATCATCTGGGACAGCGACGTGGCTCCCGAGGGCGCCTTCATCAACTACACCTTTAACAAGGGAGGCGACTGGCGGCCCTTTGCCACTGCGGCCTTCATGACCGTGAACCAGCCCGGCGATTGGAGCAACAACACCTACGCCCCCGCCGCCCAGGTTGGGGTGAAGGGCAAGGCCGGGGCCTTCTCCCTGGAAGGCGCGGCCGGCTACACCTCCTGGGGTGACTTGGGCGATGCGGGCAACCTGCCCCCCAACCTGCACGGCACCCCCACCTACACCGAGGGCGGCGATACCCGCACCACCAATTACTCGGTGTGGGACGTCTACGCCAAGGCGGCCTTCAAGTTCTCCCCCAAGGGATCGGTGGGCATGTGGGGCCAGTACCTGCAAAACAGCGACGCCGAGGGGCCCTACAAGGACAAGGACACCGGCTACGGCGTGGCCGCCTTTGTCTCCTACGACAAGTTCAAGTTCGAGGTCCTTTACAAGAACGTGCAGGCCGACGCCACGCCCGGCTTCATCGCCGACAGCGACTCCAGCTACGTCAACCGCAAGGGCTGGCAACTGGACCTGAAGTACAAGATGTGGAAGTACGGCACCTTGGAAGTCACCTACTACAACACCGAGCCCGAGGACGCCACCATACCCGGGGCCACCAACAAGTCCCAGACCATATTCGTCAACACTATCTTTAAGTTCTAGCCTAAAGACCACCATCCCCGGCCCATGCGGGCCGGGGACCGGCCTATCCAAGCCGCCCGGAGCCCCCGCTCCGGGCGGCTTTTTGTCACACGTATGTAACACCGCGGTCACCCTTAGGAAATATGGGGGCACTACATTTGCTGCAAGACTCATGTGATTTGCCAAGGATGTAGCGCGATGATGCAAATTCCGCAGGCCCAGGCCATAACCGGGAGCAGGGTTCCCGCCATGGCCGCCGCCCCTCTGACCAAACGCAAGGTGACCAGCACCGTGCGCGAAGCGCGCATACGCCGCGTTTTCGTGGCGGCCGGTTTCTTTTCGGTCATCATCATGGGGCTCATCATTCTGTTTTTATTCAAGGAAGGCCTGGGGCTCTTCTCCACGGTGAGCGTCAAGGACTTTCTGTTCGGCGAGTTCTGGTACCCCACCTACGATCCGGCCGACTTCGGCATCTTCCCTCTGATCATGGGCTCGGTGGCGGTGGCCGCGCTTTCCTCGGCCATGGCCGTGCCCCTGGGAGTGGGGGCGGCCTTGTATCTGGGCGAGGTGGCCAGCCACCGCACCCGCGAAATCCTAAAGCCGGCGGTGGAGCTTTTGGCCAGCCTGCCCTCGGTGGTCCTTGGCTTCGTGGGCATGGTGGTCATCGCCCCGCTCATGCAGCAGTGGTGGGACATCCCCACCGGGCTCAACGTGCTAAACGCCTCCATGATGCTGGCCATCATGGCCATCCCCACCATCGCCTCCATCTCCGAGGACGCCCTGCACGCGGTTCCCCGGGACCTGATGGAAGCCTCCCTGGCCCTGGGGGCCACCCGCTTGGAAACCCTGACCAGGGTGACGATTCCCGGGGCCATATCCGGCATGGGCACCGGGGTGATCCTGGGCATGAGCCGGGCCATGGGCGAAACCATGGTGGTGCTCATGGTGGCCGGCGGCGCGGCCCAGATACCCACCAGCATCTTCGACTCGGTGCGCCCCCTGCCGGCCACCATCGCCGCGGAGATGGGCGAAACGCCCTTCGGCTCCGAGCACTACCACGCCCTGTTCGCCATCGGCATCGTCTTGTTCCTGTTGACCCTGGGCTTCAACTTGGTGGCCGCCTACGTCAGCCGGCGCTTCCAGCAGAAAGGAGCGGCCACCCTATGAGCCGCCACAACCTGGCCATGCGCCACCTGCGGCAAAACCTGGCCTTTGGCCTCTTCCGCCTTATCATGCTGGCGGTGCTGGGGGCCCTGGGGGGCATCCTGGTCTACGTGTTCATCCATGGCGTGGGGGCCATAAGCTGGGAGTTCTTGACTCAGCCCCCCAAGAACTCCATGACCGCCGGAGGCATCTTCCCGGCGATCATGGGCACCCTCTACCTTACGGTGGGGGCCCTCTTGGTGGCCCTGCCCCTGGGGGTGTCCGCGGCCATATACCTTAGCGAATACGCCACCGAGGGCCGGGCGCTGAGGATCGTGCGCCTGGGCATCCAGAACTTGGCCGGAATACCCAGCGTGGTCTTCGGCCTGTTCGGCCTGGCCCTGTTCGTGGGCTACTTCAAACTGGGCGTGTCCATCGCCGCCGGCTCCCTGACCCTGGGCCTGTTGATTTTGCCCACCATAATCGGGGCCAGCGAAGAGGCCCTGCGCCAGGTGCCCGGCACCTTCCGCGAGGCCTCCCTGGGCCTGGGGGCCACCCGCTGGCAGACCATCCGCAAGGTGGTGCTGCCCGCCGCCCTGCCCGGCATCCTCACCGGCTCCATCCTGGGCATCGGCCGGGCCGCCGGCGAGACCGCGCCCATCATGTTCACCGCGGCCACCTTCTACACCATGGGCCTGCCCCGCTCGCCCCTGGACCAGGTGATGGCCCTGCCCTATCACATTTACGTGTTGGCCACGGCCGGGACCCACATCGAGCAGACCCGGCCCCTGCAATACGGCACGGTGCTGGTCTTGATAAGCCTGGTGCTGGGCCTGTCCCTGGTGGCCATCATCATCCGCACCCGCATGCGAAAGACCAAACAATGGTAAAAGCCAGCGCCAGCGCCCAGGCCCCGGAAGAGCCCCGGGAGCTTTTCCGGGTCCACCCCGAGCGCCCTATCATCGAGGTCAAGGGGCTGAACTTCTATTACGGCGACTTCCAGGCCCTCACCGGCGTCAACATGACCGTCAAGCGCAACAAGGTGACCGCCCTCATCGGCCCCTCGGGCTGCGGCAAGTCCACTTTTCTGCGCCTGCTCAATCGCATGAACGAGCTGATCCCCGGCACCCGGGTGGAGGGGGAGCTACTTTTCGAGGGCGTCAACCTCTACGACCCGGGGGTGGACCCGGTGGAGGTGCGCCGCCGGGTGGGCATGGTCTTTCAAAAGCCCAACCCCTTCCCCAAGACCATCTACAACAACGTGGCCTACGGGCCCCGCCTTCACGGGCTGAGGGAAGCCAGACAGTTGGACCACATGGTGGAGCGGTCACTGAAATCCGCCGCCCTGTGGGACGAGGTGAAGGACATCCTGCACCAGAGCGCCCTGGGGCTCTCCGGCGGCCAGCAGCAGCGCCTGTGCATCGCCCGGGCCATCGCCATGCAGCCCGAGGTGCTCTTGATGGACGAGCCCACCAGCGCCCTGGACCCCATCGCCACCAGCCGCATCGAAGAGCTGGTCAAGGAACTCAAACAAAGCTATACTGTTATAATCGTTACTCATAACATGCAACAGGCCGCCAGGGTAAGCGACGAGACAGCCTTTTTCTACATGGGCCGCCTGGTGGAGATGGGCCCTACCGAGGGCATCTTCACCAAGCCCCAAAAGGAACAGACCGAGCACTACATCACCGGCCGCTTCGGCTAGACCGCCCCTAGAAAGGACGTCCATGCAAGGGCTATCTTATTTCCATCGCCGCATGCAGGAGGTCAAGGAAGACCTCCTGAAAATGGCCGGCCGGGCCGAGGAAGCGGTGCATGCCGCCACCCAGGCCCTGGTCCAGCGCGACCGGAAGCTGGCCGAGGCGGTTATTCAAGGCGACCGGCGCATCGATCTGATGCAAAACGAGATCGAGGAGCGCTGCATCAGCCTGTTGGCCACCCAACAGCCGGTGGCCGTGGACCTGCGCTTTCTGTCGGCGGTGATGAAGATCACCACCTTCTTGGAGCGCATGGGCGACCAGGCCGTGAACCTGGCCCAGCGGGTGGAGGTGCTGGCCGAAATGAGCCCCGGCGAAACCCCGGCCACCCTGCTGGAGATGGCCGACATCTCCCGGGAGATGGCCAAGTCCTGCCTGGACGCCTTCGTGGCAGAGGACGTGGCCAAGGCCGAGGCGGTGTTGGCCCGCGACGACGAGCTGGATCAACGTTGCCGGTCATTCCTGGAAGAGATGATCGCCTGGATGACCGAGGAGCGCCGGGTCATCCGGCGGGGGGTGGAGTACGTCCTGGCCAGCCGCCACTTGGAGCGCATCGGCGACGAGGCCACCAACGTGGCCGAAGAGGTGGTCTACCTGGTGGAGGGCCGCATCATCCGCCACGGCGGCAAGCCGGAGGTGTCGGTGGGCCCGCTGTAACCCCCCCGGCGGTTAATTTTCTGGCGCGGCCGCTCCCGTGAGCGGCCGCGCCGTTTTTGGACCCCGCCGCACCGGAGCGATCCATGGGGCTTGCAACCGGGCCGGTATGCGGTTATTAATCCAGGTTCACCCTTGCAACGAAACTATCCCCCCCGACAAAAGGTATTAAATAATTGAGCGACAACCCCACGGCCAGCGAGCAGAACCTCATCCAGATAGGGCAAGAACTGGGCATCTCCTTGGGACAGGTGCGGGCCACCGCCGGCCTGCTGGAGGAGGGCAGCACCGTCCCCTTCATCGCCCGTTACCGCAAGGAAGCCACCGGCTCCCTGGACGAGGTGGCGGTCATCGCCATCCGCGACCGCCTGACCCAGCTCAAGGAGCTGGACGCCCGCCGCGCGGCCATCCTCAAGTCCCTGACTGAGCGCAACCTGCTCACCCCTGAGCTGGACCAGAAGGTGCAGGGGGCCGCCACCATGGCCGAGCTGGAAGATGTGTACCTGCCCTTCAGGCCCAAGCGCCGCACCAAGGCCATGATCGCCCGTGAAAAGGGCCTGGAGCCCCTGGCCCTGTTCATCCTGGCCCAGGAGGCGGCCAGCGCCCCCCTGGCCGAGGCCCAGGGCTATATCGACCCGGAAAAAGAGGTGGCCACCGCCGAGGACGCCCTGGCCGGGGCCAGGGACATCATCGCCGAGATAATCAACGAAGACGGCTCGGCCCGCTCGGCCATGCGCGCCCTGTACCAGGACAAGGCCGTGCTCACCAGCAAGGTCATCACCGGCGAGGAGGAAAAGGGCCAGAAGTTCAAGGACTACTTCGACTCCAGCGAACCGGCGGCCAGCGCGGCGGGCCACCGCATCCTGGCCATCCGCCGGGGGGCCAAGGAGGGCCACCTCATCATGCGGGCCAACCCGCCCCAGGAGGAGGCCCTGGCCATCCTGGAGGGCATGTTCGTGCGCGATCAGGGTCCCTGCGGCGAGCAGGTGAACCTGGCACTCACCGACGGCTACAAGCGCCTGCTGGGCCCGGCCATGGAGATAGAGCTGCGTTTGGTGCTGCGCAAGCGGGCCGAGGAGGAGGCGGTCAGGGTGTTCGCCGAGAACCTGCGCGAGCTCTTGATGGCCGCGCCCCTGGGCCCCAAGCGGGTGCTGGCCCTGGACCCCGGCTTCCGCACCGGCTGCAAGGTGGTCTGCCTCAACCGCCAGGGCGACCTTTTGCACCACGGGGTGATCCACATCATGGGCGCGGGCCAGCGCCAGGAGGCCCAGGCCACCCTGCGCCACCTGGTGGAGACTTACAAGGTGGAGGCCGTCGCCGTGGGCAACGGCACCGCCAGCCGCGAGACCGAGGCCCTGGTGCGCTCGTTGGAGCTGAAGGGGGTCACCGTGGTGATGGTCAGCGAGGCCGGGGCCAGCGTGTACTCCGCCTCGGAGGTGGCCCGCCAGGAATTCCCGGACCTGGACCTGACGGTGCGCGGCGCGGTGTCCATCGGCCGCCGCCTCATCGATCCCCTGGCCGAGCTGGTGAAGATCGACCCTAAATCCATCGGAGTGGGCCAGTACCAGCACGACATAGACCAGGGCCAACTTTCCCGCAGCTTGGACGACGTGATGGCCAGCTGCGTCAACGCGGTGGGGGTGGAGGTGAACACCGCCAGCCCCCAGCTTTTGTCCTCGGTGTCCGGCCTGGGCCCGGCCCTGGCCCAGAACATCGTGGCCCACCGCGATGCCAACGGCCCCTTCACCAAACGCGGCGAACTGCTCAAGGTGCCCCGCCTGGGGCCCAAGGCTTTCCAGCAGGCCGCCGGGTTTTTGCGCATCCGGAACGGGGAAAACCCCCTGGACGCCTCGGCGGTGCATCCGGAGTCCTACCCCCTGGTGGAAAAGATGGCCCGGGACCTGGCCTGCCAGCTTGAGGACCTGATCCGCGATTCCAAGCTGCGCCAGGGCATAAAGCCCGACAACTACGTGAGCGACGAGGTGGGCCTGCCCACCATCAACGACATCCTGGCCGAGCTGGCCAAGCCCGGCCGCGACCCCCGGGAGAGCTTCGAGGCCTTTTCCTTCGCCGAGGGGGTGCATACCCTGGAGGACCTCCAGGTGGGCATGCGCCTGCCCGGGGTGGTGACCAACGTCACCAACTTCGGGGCCTTCGTGGACGTGGGGGTGCACAACGACGGCCTGGTCCACATCAGCCAACTGGCCGACCGCTTCGTGCGCGACCCCCGCCAGGAGGTGAAGGTGCAGCAGACGGTGCAGGTCACGGTGATCGGCCTGGATCTGGCCCGGGGCCGGGTGTCGCTGTCCATGAAGACCGACCCCTTCGCCGACCTGGCCGGCCAGCCCAGGGGCGATGGCGAGCAGCGCCCCCCACACAAGGGCAAGGCCCCCCGCCAGCCCCGGCAGCAACGCCAAGAGCCGCCCAAGCCATTCAACAACGCATTTGGCCGGGCCTTTGAGAAGCTGAACAAGAGCTAGGGATTTTTAGCGGCCCCCGGCCGGGGATGCGCCCCGGCCGGGGGCCGATCAGTCCAAACCCAAATTTTACCGGCGTTTTGATCCGCCCTCCGCTTTAACCCTTGCTTCATCCGTCTGCCGGCCCCGCACCGGCCGGAGCCGTTTTTATTGCGGCCCGCCCGCCCGATATTGCGGTATTATTAGGTATTACGACAAAGCACCCGAGGGAGGGGACGCGGAGGCGGCCATGAAAAAAGGCAAACCAGAGGTAATCACCTTCAAGGCCGATCCCGCCCTGGTGGCGGCCATGGAGGGCATCAGCAACCGCTCCGAGTTCATCCGCTCGGCCATCCTGGCCGCCCTGGACGGGGTGTGCCCCCTTTGTCAGGGCACCGGCATCCTCACCCCGGAGCAGAAAGAGCACTGGGCCGGTTTTGCCCGGCATCACCGGGTGGAGCGCTGCGTCACCTGCGACGCCCCCCACCTGGTCTGCGAGGCCCAGGGCGCGGGCAAGCCCTCGGATCACTAGGAAAGGAAGCCTTTGGCCCTTATCGATATCAAGGGAGTTGATTTCGCCTACAACGGCCGCCCGGTGCTGGCCGGGGTGGATCTGGCCGTGGAGCAGGGCGAGTTCCTGGCCTTGGTTGGGCCCAACGGCGGGGGCAAGACCACCCTGCTCAAGCTGATCCTGGGGCTCCTCGCTCCCCAAGGCGGCACGGTGCGGGTGTTCGGCCAGCCGCCCGCCCGGGTGCGCCGGCGCATGGGCTACCTGCCCCAGCACGCCCCGGTGGACCCCGGCTTCCCGGTTTCCGCCCTGGAGGTGGTGCTCATGGGCTCGCTGGGCTCCGGCTCGGGCCTGGGCCTGTGGCGGCGGGGGCAGCGGGCGGCGGCGCAAAAGGCCTTGGAGCGCATGGAGGCCGGCGATCTGGCAGGGCGCAGCTTTGGCCTGCTCTCCGGCGGCCAGCGCCAGCGGGTGCTCATCGCCCGGGCCCTGGTGGCCGGGCCCGAGTTGCTGCTTTTGGACGAGCCCACCGCCGCGGTGGACCCCCGGGGCGGGGTGGACCTCATGAACATCCTGGCCGGGCTGCAACCCAAGGTGACCGTGGTGCTGGTGACCCACGACCTGGGCTTCGTCTCCCCGGCGGTTAGCCGGGTGGCCTGCATCAACCAGAGCCTGAGCATCCATCCCACCCAGGTCATCAACGGCAGCCTCATAAGCGAGCTGTACGGCGCGCCCGTGCGCCTGGTGCGCCACGACCACGACCTGGAGGGCAAGGGGGGCTGCCGTGACTGAGTTTTTGAGCGCCGTGGCCGGCCACGCCTTTTTGCAGCAGGCCCTTTTGGCCGGGGCCCTGGCCAGCCTGGCCTGCGGGGTGGTGGGGACCTACGTGGTGGTCAAGCGCATCAGCTACATCGCCGGGGCCATCGCCCACAGCGTGTTGGGGGGCATGGGCCTGGCCCGCTATTTGGCCGTGGCCCACGGCTGGGGGTGGCTGCACCCCCTGTACGGCGCGGTGGCCGCCGCCCTGGTGGCCGCCGGAATCATCGGCCTGGTGAGCCTGCACGCCCGCCAGCGCGAGGACACCATCATCGGCGCGGTGTGGGCGGTGGGCATGGCCACCGGCGTGGTGTTCATCGCCCTGACCCCGGGCTACGACGTCCAGCTCATGAGCTACCTCTTCGGCAACATCCTCATGGTCACCCCGGGCAACCTCTGGCTCATGGCCGGGCTGGACCTGGTGGTGCTGGCCGCGGCCCTGCTGTTGTACCGCCAGTTGTTGGCGGTGTGCTTCGACCAGGAGTTCGCCCGCCTCAGGGGCCTGCCGGCGGACCTGTACTACCTTTTGCTACTGGGGCTAACCGCGCTCACCGTGGTGCTGCTGTCCACGGTGGTGGGCATCATCCTGGTCATCGCCCTCCTCACCCTGCCGGCGGCCACGGCGGCCAACTTTTGCCGCCGCCTGGGGCCCATCATGGCCTTGGCCACGGCGCTGTGCCTAGGCATCACCTGGGGCGGCCTAGCCCTGAGCTACGGCCCGGACCTGCCCGCCGGGGCGGTGATCGTTTTGCTGGCCGGGGCGGTGTATCTGGCGTCCCTGGGCCTGGGGCGGCTGGTGCGTAGGGGCTAGGGCCGGGGCCGCCTTTATGCTAGACTGGCATCGCCCAGCGGGGCCTTGGCAAAAACCACCTATGGGGAGTCTAAAATAATGAGCAAGTTCAGCTCTGTGGACGAAGTGTTGGATTTCGCCATCTCCCGCGAGGAGGAGGCCTGCGCCTTTTACCTGCAAATGGCCCAACGCATGGAAAAACCCTGGATGAAAAAAGCCTTCGAGGGGTTCGCCAACCAGGAGTTGGGGCACAAGGACAAGCTCATGGCCGTAAAGCAGGGCAAGACCCTGGCCCCGGCGGCCAAAAAGATCGCCGACCTGAAGATCGCCGACTATGTGGTGGCCGCGCCGGTGAGCCCGGACATGAGCTACGCCGACGCCCTGACCGTGGCCATGCAGCGGGAGAAAAAGGCCTTCATGCTCTACACCCGCTTGGCCGACGCCTGCGGCGTCCCTGAGCTTAAAAACACCTTCGAGGCCCTGGCCCAGGAAGAAGCCAAACACAAGCTGTGGCTGGAGGTGGAGTACGACGAAAAGGTGCTCACCGAAGGCTAGCGATAGCGTCCCGTTAAAATCGCAGCCCCCGCCCGGAGCCGGGCGGGGGCTTGCTTTTGTCTTGGGTCTATCAGCGAATGGTTTGGTTTTGGTTGCAGGGGCCGCAGTGCAGCCTGCCGTTGCAGTTGTTTACGTTGCCGCATCCCCTGAGATTCACCCGGCTGCCCCGCCAGTCGCCGTTCTTGGCCCGGCACTCGGCCCACAGGGTGTCGCCCTCGATGCGCTCCCGGCGGCAGGAGGACCGCCAATTGCCCCCGGGCATGCGCCACTTGTGGCCCCGGCCCTCGCAGACCAGGCGGCCGTCCTCGTTGGACAGGTTGCCCGGGCACTTATTCAGCGATATCCAGGCCTGCACCCAGCGGCCGTCGCCGTTGCGGCATTCGGCCAACAGCTCATTGCCTTGCACCCGTCCGTCCCGGCAAGACTCGCGCCAGGAGCCGCCGGGCATCCGCCGGCTTTCTCCGCCCCCGCCACAGGTGAGCCAGCCGTCCACGTTGGCGATGTCGCCGTTGCACCGGGTGTACTTAATGCGCGTTTCCTTGCCGCCCCGGCCGTCCTTGCAGCGGCAGTGCAGCCAGCCGTCATCCACGTAGCAGTCCTTGCAGGAGTCGCGGTAGCTGCCCGGCGGCAGGACCTTGGCTTTGGCCGGGGTGGGGGCCAAGAGTAGGGCGAACATCAAAAGAGCCAAGCAAGCGCCCAGGGCGCCCTTGCCGAATAAATGCTTCATGTCGGTTTCCTCTCCTATGGTCGATCTAACTCAGGATTCGGCCTACGGCTACCAATAGCCGTAGGGCCCGTTGAACCAATAAGGATATGGCCCCGGACCCACCGGACCCCACATGGGGCCGCCAAAGCCGCCATAGAAGCCGCCGGCGGGATAGACCCTGACCACGTCGGGCCGCTTTTCCCACAGCTTGACTTCCTTGCCCCGGAGCAGTGCGTACTTGTACTTGACCTCCCCCACCGGCAACATCTCCACTCCCACCACCTGGCCCACCACCGTCACCTCGCGGTTCTTGTGGTAGATCTCCGGGTCCAGGAATCCGGGCATGGCCACGATGAAGCGGCCCGAGGATTCGTAGCCGGCCTTGGGCCGATCCTGGGAGTCCAGGGGTATCTGCAGCACCTCGATGAGGGTGCCCTTGGTCTTGTTCACCGTGTGGATGATGCGCCCGCCCCACAGGACCATCTTGTTCAGGTTGGCCTGGGGGTTGTCGCGCACCTGGGTCAGGGTGAGCCCCTGGTCCACCTGTTTCATGAGCTCCGGCGGCACCACGGGGGGGCCGCACCCGGCGGACAAAAAGGCGGCGATCAAGGCGAGGGCCAACCAAAGGCCCACGCTGCGCTGAGACATGCTCTCCTCCCGGCTCGGGGTTATAGGCCGATTATAAGCCAGGCCGCCGCCAAGCCCCAGAAAAAAGCGGCTTCCCGCCGGGCTTTGGCGGCCGGGCTGGCCCTGGCTTGTTACCTGGCCGGGGCCGGGGGAGCGATGAGCTTGTCCAGGGGGAAGGCGTAGAATATCTGGGACATCTCCTGCAGGGTGTAGTCCTGGTTCACCCCGATGGTCAGGCTGGCCGCCTGGGCCGGCAAAAACACGGTGAGGTAGGTGAAGCGGGGCCAATCGCCGGCTTGCAGATACATGGCCGCGCGGCCCTCCAGCCGGGTCTTTTTCCCCTCTCCCTCATCGGACTCCATCTCCGGGTTGTCCATGTCCAGGCGGTACTCCAGATAGGCCCCGCTGTCCTTGAAGATAACCATTAGCTGGGGGGCGCAGGAGCCGGCGGTGCGCAGGCTGGCCGAATCGCTGAGTTTCCATCCCGGAGGCGCGGCCTGGATGGCTAGGCCCTGGAATTCCTTAAGGGTGGGAGGCCAGGCCGCGGCGGGTGCGGCGCTTAACAACAAGACCACTAGGGCCAAAAGGGTGCGGCGCATTTTTTCCTCCGGGCCCCATTGTGGGCCACGGGATGCCCCGGGTAAAGGGATTTCAGCCGGTTTTGGCGGGCGGGCGGGATCGGGGGGCTCAAAAAGGCGGGCCGGCCCCGCGCGGTGGCGGGGCCGGCCCGATGTTGGGTGCTTGGTTTTAGTCCGGCATCACCGTGCGGTTGCCGGTGGGCAGGGAGTCGATGATCTCCAGGGCCTCCTCGCGGTAGGCGTCCATGATGTGGTCCAGGCCGGTGACCATGGCCGCCTCGTCGCTCAGGGCGGCCAGGTCGCGGCGCTCGATCAGGTCCACCCGCCATTTGCGGGCCCCGGCCATGAGCTGCTGCAGGCCGACCTTGAGCTTTTGGCAGGCGGTGTAGAAGCCCACCGCGCCCAAGGGGATCTGGTCCATCTCGGCCCCGAACTGCTCCTTGAGCTCCTCGTAGCACACGAAGACCTCTTCCTTGGTGGAGCCGTACTTGCTCACCGTGCTGGGCAGGCCGCCGTCTTCGCCGGCCAGCCAACGGCCGATGTTCTTGCCCACCATGCCCGGGATCATCAGAGCCCGGCCCATGCACACCGCCTTGGTGAAAGGCGCGCCCAGGGCCAGGGCCTTGAAGATATGGTCTTCGGCGCTGAAGCCGCCGGCAAAGGCGATGTCCGGCACCCAGCCGCCCCGGGCGGCCAAGCGCTGGCACAGCTCAAAGGTCATGCTGTGCAGGTACAAGGAGGGCACGCCCCACTCGCACATCATGCGCCAGGGGCTCATGCCGGTGCCGCCGGGAGCGCCGTCGATGGTGAGCAGGTCGATCTTGGCCTCGGAGGACCAGCGGATGGCCATGGCCAGCTCGCGCATGGGGTAGGCGCCGGTCTTCAGGGTGACCCGCTTGGCGCCCAGGGCCCGGAGGCGCTCCACCTCGGCCATGAAGCCTTCCTGGTCCACGAAGCCCAGGCGGCTGTGACGCTCGAACTCGGTGATGGCTCCATCGGCAAAGGCGGCCTGGATGGACTTGCGGTCCGGGTCCGGGGTGACGATGTAGCCGCGCTTCTTAAGCTCCTGGGCCCGCTCCAGGCTATGCACCTTGATCTCGCCGCCGATGCACTTGGCCCCCTGGCCCCACTTGAGCTCGATGGTCTCCACGCCCAGTTGGTCGATTACGTACTCGGCCACGCCCAGGCGGGTGTCCTCGACGTTCATCTGCACCAGGATGTCGCCGTAGCCCTGGTGATAGCGGCGGTAGGCCTCCACCCGGCGGGCCATGTCCGGGGACTTGGACACCTTGCCGTGCTTGTCAAACTCCAGGCCCGGGTCGATACCGCAGACGTTCTCGCCGCACACCAGGCTGATGCCGGAGATGGCCGCGCCCACCGCGAAGTGCTCCCAGTTGGCCCGGGCGATCTCGGTGGAGCCCAGGGCCCCGGTGAAGATGGGGATGGTCTGATTGACCTTGTTGGTGACGCCGAAGCTGGTCTCGGTGTTGACCGAGGGGAAGGTGGCGATGTCCGGGTCGGCTTCGCAGCCGGCCGCGCCCAGGGCGTAGCCCATGATGTTCAGGTGGCTGTAGTCGACCGGGTAGTCCTTGTCCGCCCCGGCGGTGATGTCGCCGAAGGGTCCGGGATAGAGCAGTTCGCGGCCGCGGAAGGTGGCGTTGAACATGTCGCAGTTACCCTTGCAGCCGTCGATGCAGCGAGAGCACAGGCCCGATTGGGGGGCCACGCTGCGCGAGCGGTTCTTGGTCTGCAGGGCCTCGTTGGCGTTGGGGCGGTGCAGGTTCATGGTCTTCCTCCTACGTTCATAAGGGGTAGCGGCAATGTTTGCCGCTGATTTAAGTTTGAATAAAAGGCAACCATTGCCTTATCTGCCAAAACCATGGTGTTTGTCAAGTCCTGGGCCGCCCAAGGCTATATGCGCCAACTTATTGATTTTGTTTTTTAATTTGCTTAGAAGCTTGGGAAGGAGGACGATTTTCTCGGCAGAGGCCATCGGGCGCAACTGGTTTATTACGGCAATTTTGCCCTAAAACATATGCTGCAACCGGCCTGATGCGGCATGCCGCCCGGTGGGGCGAAAAAATTATAAAAAATTAAAAAAAGCCATAATATTTAGCTAAACCAACAAGGCGGCGCGCCCCTGATTAAGAACAACTTAAGCCTGAAAAGCCAGCCTAGCTGATTTTGCACCAGAGCAGGCGGGCCGCCCCCCGGCCGGGGTTGGACCATTGGGTGGGCATCTCCGAGGTCAGGTAGATCACGTCGCCGGCCTTGAGGTTATGCACCGCCTGCCTGAACTTGAGTTGCAGGCGGCCCGAGAGCACGTAGCCCATCTCCTCGCCCTTATGCACGAAAAAGTGCGACGGCACCGAGCCTCCCGGGGCCACCTCGATAAGGTAGGGCTCGGCCTTGCCCGTAAAGTCCATGGGGGCGAGCAGATGGGCCCGCACCACCCCCTCGGGCAGATCCTCCAGGCGCACAGCGCTGGCCTCCTCCGCCGGAAACACCAGGCGGCGGGCGGCCCCGGCGGCCTCGGAAAAGAAGGAGGCCACCTCCACCCCCAACACCTCGGCCATCTTGAGCAGGGCCGGCAAGGAGGGATATATATGGTTGCTCTCCACCTGGCTGATGGTGGAGGGGGTCACTCCCACCAGGCGGGCCAGTTCGGTCTGGCTCAGGCCCTTTTTGTTGCGCAACTGTTTGAGGCGCAGGCCCAGTTCCACCAGGCCGGTGGCCCGGCGCTGCTGGTCGAAGACCACGGTGTGCTCGCGCACCCAGTAGTTGTGGGGCTGGTGCTGGCTCTCCAAGGAGCGGTTCTCCGCTTTTAGAATGGTGAGGCTGGTGGTGCCCCGCTTGATGGACAGCTCAATCACCACCTGGGCGATCTGGCCGATCTGGGCCTTGAGCCGGGTGGAGTGGGCCTCCTTTTCCATGATCCAGTAGGCCACGGTCCTGAGCTCGTAGAGCCGGGGGCAGGCGTGGCCGTAAAAGCGCAGAATGGCCTCCTCGCCGCCCCACAGCTCGGCCATGCCGGTGAGGCTTTCGAAGACGAAACGCACGTCGCCGCTCAACTCGCCGTGCAGGGCGTAGAGGGCCTCGCCCACCGCTTCCGGCTCCTGGGGGCGGCTCATGGGCTCCACCCGGCAGGGGGGATCGGCCTCCTGGTAGAAGCGTTGGAAGATGTCGCTGCCCTGGCCCTTGCCCCAGGTGAAGCAGTCAAGGATGGTCAACCCCTGGTAGTTGGCCAAGCCGCCCAGCTTGTCCAGGAGGTTCTTGGGGGAGCGGTCGAAGGTTACGTAGATGATGGGGCGCTGCTGGGCCTGTGAGGCCAGGATGAAGTTGTGGCAAAACTCCCAGGCCAGGGAGCCGGCGTCGTCCTGCCACACCACGTTATCGCCGATGTAAAGCCCGCCCAACAACTTGTCCAGTTGGCTGACCCCCGAGGCCACCCTTTGCGTCTGCGCCGTCACAAGCCCTCCCTCGTCGCCCCTGATTTATTAAGTATCAATATTTGCTGTCTAACTAGCATGTTACCAACCAAAACCACTTCAAGCCAGTCTAATCATAACGATTACTTAAAAATCTAGCCAGGCGAGGCCGTATCGTTGTTTCTTATTGGTCACAAAGGGTTTCATACATATTAACTATTTTACAAGTTCCTGATTAAAGGATACTTTCAGATAAATTTCCTATCCGGGCCACAGAACTTCAACCATGGAGGCGCGGTGTTTCTCTGGGCAGGCCTGCAAAACTTGGCCTTCACTCCCTGGCTCTACCGCCTGGCCCGCTGGGCCCTGGGGGCGGTGTTCGTATACGCCGGAGTGGTCAAGCTCATGGACCCGGAAGGCTTCGCCCTGGTCATCTCCCGCTACGGCATGGCCCCGGATTTCCTGGTGCCCGTGGCCGCGCTGGGTTTGCCCGCCCTGGAGGTGGCCGCCGGAGCCGGCCTGCTGTTCGACCTTAAAGGCAGCCTGAGCGCCATCTTGGCCATGCTGGTCTTGTTCGCGGTGGTGCTGTGGTTCGGGGCGCTCCAGGGCCTGGACATCGACTGCGGCTGCTTCAACTCCGGCGAGCTGGCCGAGCACGACTCCCTGCGCCAAGCCCTTTACCGGGACCTGATCATGCTGGCCGTGGCGGCCTACCTGTACCTGTGGCGCTGGTGGCGCCGGGGAGCGCGGGAGGCCGCAGGTTGGCGTCATGTATATCAATTCAACTCAAGAGAGGTGCGGACGTGAAGAAATTTGCCCTTATCACCGTGCTGGCCCTGGCCGCCGTCTTGGCCCTGGGCTCTCTGGCCAGCGCCGGCCTGTTCGGCGATAAAATGCTGGAAGAAGAAAAGCTGGTGGTGACCTTCAACAATGAGGTCAAACGCGGCGGCTACGAGGTGGTGGACACCGAGACCCTCAAGGGCTGGATCGACACCAAAAAACCCATGGTCATCGTGGACACCATGCCCTACGAGGCCTCCTACAAGAAGAACCACATCCCCGGCGCGGTGCAGTTCCTCTTCCCCATTCCCGAGCTGAAACAAATGACGCCCGAGGAGCAGGCCAAATACAAGAAGCTCTTGGGCGGCGACGTGGACAAGGTCCTCGTGATCTACTGCGGCTTCCCCAAGTGCACCCGCAGCCACAACGGGGCCATGTGGGCCAAGAAACTGGGCTACAACAAGGTCTACCGCTATCCCGGCGGCATCAAGGCCTGGATGGAAAAAGACTACCCCACCGCCTCCAAGTAGCCCTTTTAGCCGATCGGCGACAAGGCCCGGGGCATAGCGCCCCGGGCCTTTTTGTTTGAGCGGAACCGTTGGGGTTCGCTTCGCTCTACCAAACCTACGCTATCTCTGCTCCCCGAGACACCGAGACGTTTAGCGGCTTGGTCAGGTGTTCGTGGGCAAGGCGTCCGGCGAGCGCAGACCGCAGGCGTATTGCTAATACGCCGAGGTCTAAGCGATGCCGGCAACACAGCCCACGGGCAGCTGGCAAAGCCGCCGCATGCGCCGTCTGGCGAAGCCGCCGCTATATCCGGGGGTCGTCGACGTCGGCCGACTGCAACAGCACCGCCCGCCGCGCCCGGCCGAAGGGGATGCCCTCCTGGTCGAAGGCGGCCTTGATCCGCTTGAAGCACTCCACCCTGGTGCGAAAGGCCTTGACGTTGGGCACCCAGCAGCGGCCGGAGATCTCCACCCCGCTGTCGCCGAACCTGAGCACCCAGAAGCGCGGCGGGGGCTTGGGCAAGACATGCTGGTGTTCGCCCATGATGCGCAGCATGATCTCCTCGGCCTTGGCCAGGTCGGCCTGGTAGCTAACGGTCACGTCCAGGTCCACCCTGAGGTTGGGGGTGAAGTGGAAGTTGACCACCGTGCCGTTTAAAACCTTGGAGTTGGGAATGAACACGGTGCGGCCCTTGAAGGTCTTGAGCCGGGTGTGGAACAGGTTGGTGCCCTCCACCTTGCCGAAGAGCCCGTCTATCTGCACGGTGTTGCCCACCTTGAAGGGCAGGTTGGGCAGCAGGGGCTTGAGCAAAAAGGCCAGCACCAGAGCGGTGATGGCCGCCGCCAGCATGAGGCGCACCAACAGGCGGGGCTCCAAGCCAATCAGGCGCAGGCAAAAAGTGAGGGCCACGGCCAACACCACCACGAACAGCACCGCGCCGACGACCCCGGCGGTGCGCGCCTCCAGGCCCAGGCGGGGCAAATAGCGGCGGCAAAGCCAGTAGGCCGACTTGGCCGCCAGCAGGCCCACCAGCAAAAAGGCCAGGGCCTTTAAAACCATGGGGCCGTACATCTGGCCCATGTCGCTGAATTCTTTTATGTGCGCCTCGATACCCATGCCGCCTCCTTGTCT
>Ga0180009_10003542_pt1 | contig 17707 bp, 10 predicted proteins | sample OS_PC_MetaG_FD_123537 | JGI IMG/M metagenome (GOLD analysis project Ga0180009, IMG submission 123537) | Groundwater microbial communities from the Aspo Hard Rock Laboratory (HRL) deep subsurface site, Sweden - OS_PC_MetaG | ecosystem: Environmental > Aquatic > Deep subsurface > Groundwater... | reverse complement strand
TGCGCCCGAAAATATTTCCATGAGTCTGCTTCAGCGTGAAATGACTCATACACATTCGCACTCCATGCCACCCATGACCACGTCGGGCTGCTGGACCAGTTTGGGGTTTGGAGGTCCCTTAGCGATGTTGGATACAATTGTATCTCCGAGCCGTATCACTGGCGGAGCCTCGACGCGTGCTACTTGGGCGAGTACGCGAAGCAGAAGCCGCAGACGCCGGCTGCCAAGGATATGTGCAGAAAAAGTACGAACTTGGTGTTCAACACCCCGATGTAGTGGAGACGAGCGTGAGAAGCCGCCGCGTTTCGAGCGGGAATAGATCGGAACCACGTTCGGCCCACGTCGAACCGATGTTCAGTCGATGTTCAACACCGCGATTGCATCCAAGTCGAACCCCGCGCTCCCTACGGTCGGATAGGGGTCGAAGATCGCATGCCCGAAGCTGTCCAGCGCCGACCCGTCGCCGACGATGTCAACGACTCGCACGTAACGAATGGCAGATAGCTCCACCACCCCCGCACGAACTTCCGGGCGATTCGCGAATACCGAGAGATCGAAGGGCGTGCCGTATCCGTGCCTGTACTTCCCAGCCAACGAGCCAATCTCGTGCGCCTCGTGCCCCGAAAACCCGCCCACGGCTCCACTCCCGAGATAGGCGCTGTCGAACCGGATGAAGTCGGTGCCATTGCTGCTGACCTCCACGTAGGCCAGCTCCAGAAACGTATCGATGAATCCGTTCTCGAACACCGCCAGATCCATGCCCGGCGCGTCCGCGATCGGCGGGTCGAAGGTCATCACGATCGAGCCACCCCGCCCCAGCGACACCACCTCTCCCGTCGTCCCTTCCGCCGGCCCCACCGCGCGCTCCGGGGTCTTCCAGACGTCGTCCAGATCGCTGCCGTAGGCAATCGGCTCGACCCACCCCGTCGCCCACCCGACGATCCTCGCGTCGTCCATGGCGACCGCTTCCGTGTCCGCTTCGCCTGCCGCCGAGGGGTAGTGCTCGTGCACGCGATAGGTGAACGAAAACAACGGCGCAGATGCACAGCTCGGGTCGTTGACCCGGGCGAAGGCCGTGCGCTCGTACGGAACCGCAGCTGTCGGCAAGGTCACGCTCGACGCGTCGAGCCAGGCGTCCGGGACCATCGCGTTCGCGCCACCCGTTCCCACCTGAAGCAGGGGCTGCCCGGGCGCAGACCACGTCAGCGTCGCGCCCGCGTGCACAATCGAAAGCGTCGGCGCTTGCGGTACGGAGCAGGTGATCGGCTCGCATACCCCGCCCTTCAGCTCGTTGCCGGCATCACACACGCAAGCTCCGGATGGCTCCTCGCAATGGGCGTTCGAGCCACAAGCGAGGGGGGCCCCGACCGCGCATGTATGCTCGGCGGTGCAAGTCTCCTGACCATTGCAGACCTTCCCGTCGGAACACGCGAGGTCCGTCGTGCAGGTGCCCGGCAGGCACTGGCCCTGAACCTCCAGGTAGCCCTCTGCGCACGTGTCGCAGGCGACGCCCTCGTAGCCCGGATCGCAAGAGCACGCGCCCCCGCTGCACGTCCCGTAGGTCCCACAGTCAACCGGGGCGCCAGAACGGCATTGGTGGTCCTGCCCGCACGTCTCTTCGCCGTTGCAGGGGTCTCCGTCGGAGCAGGCCTCGTTCGACGAGCATTCGCCCTTCACGCAGTCGCCGTCGATGGCCAGATAGCCCGGACTACACGCGGTGCAACCCGTCCCTGTCCACCCGAACGCGCATCCACAGAGCCCGTTGCCCGCCTGGCAAGTTCCGTGAGGGCCGCACTCGATCGTCGCGCCCGACACACACGCGTGATCGACGCATGTCTCCGTGCCGTTGCAGAAGTCGCCGTCGCTGCAGTCGGCGGAGACGACGCAGGACCCCGGTAGGCAGGCGTCGCCGTCACGAACGTAGCCGTCAGCGCATCGTTCGCACTGCGCTCCCTCGTATGCCGCCTCGCAAGCGCAAGCGCCGCTGGCTTCCTGGCAGACGCCGTGGTCACCGCACGAAGGGCAGGGGACGGCATCGTCATTGGGGGAGCAAGCGATGGCACCGAGGCACAGCAGCGTCCAGACCGCCCCCCGATGCGTGGGTAGAGTTAGCATCAGAACCACCCCAGGTTTCGGGGCGGCAGCCCGATACCCCGATCGACCACGATTTCCCAGCGATCTCCCAGTTGACCGCCTTCGCCGAGCGTGAATCGGTGCAACACGCCACCGTCGCGCTTTGCGTCCGCCAAGAAGCAAACCCCGCATTCCGGCGCGCAACGAACGTCGCCCAGGCTGAAGGGCTCGCCCTCCGAGCGCAGCGCCACCTCGAACTGCCCGCTGTCGATCTCCAGCTGCACGAACGCGTCGTCGCGATAGGCTTGTCCTTGCTCCTCGAACTGACCGAACGTGGTGAACACGAGCCGCGTATTGCTCGTATAGGCGATGGCTCCACCGACCGGGCCGGTCCCGAACTTCGCCGCGGGAAAGCGCCGACGTTCCGCGAACGTCGTGCCCACCGATACGAGAACGATCCCCGACTCGGGCAGGGTTGTCACCGAGTCCCCCGCGAACTCCCCCGAGCACGCCACCGCCAACTCATCCCCCGCCGGGGACAGGGCCATGGTCGTGCACCCATGCATACCATCGAGGGAGATCGTTTCGATTAAGCTGTCCGTCCCCGGATTCAAGCTCGCCACGCGGGAGGGCACCGAGGTCACGAAGTCAGCGGCATAGCCGCCCAACAGCACCAACACGCGATCTTCAACGAGCAGGAGCTTGTCCGGTCGCGCAAAGAACCCGTCCGGCGCTCCAGTCATCGCGGGCTGCATGTCGATGCGGCCCTGGATCGATCGCGTCATCGGGTCAATCACGAGGATGTCACTTCCCCCGTCGAACGGCTGCTGCCCCGGATCCAGATTGGGATCGTACCTCGTGACATACGCCTTGTTCGGTGACACCCGGAGAAAGTCACGCGGGTTGGCCGCGTATCCAGTGGCTGCCGACAGTTGACCGATGGGCTCGGCGCTCGCAACGTCGACCCAGGTGACCACCGACGCGGGATATCGATCCAGCAGGACGATCTCATCGTCGTCCTGCCACTGTGAAGGCGCGACCACGTCGCCCCCCAGCGGCGCGGACAACCCTGTGGCGCCCGAAGCGGATGAGATGAACGAGCTCGAAAGCACCTGTCCGTCGACGGACACGAGCGACACGTTGGTTGATTGGTAGTCCGTGTTGATGACCACCACGCCACGGCCGCAAACACCTGAGAGCGCATTGGTTCCACCGGTGTTGTCCGGGGAGGAAACGTTGCAGCCGACCGCCATGAGGAGGGCGGCACTAAAACCAAGCTTCGACGCTTGCATGGTAGCTCCTGCCTGGCAGGGGATACCCCACCGTGTCGTATTGGGATTCGTCGAACGCATTGCGGAGTGCCAACCGTCCGGCCACGGCGCGGTCGAGGAAGTGCCCCGACAGCTCGAAGTCGACGGTGGTGTGCGGGTCGATGACGATGAGTCCCGCCGGGTCGGCATACCTCGAGGAGCGGTGGCTGACGCGCGCTCCCAGCGCCAAGCGGTCGAGCCGCAAGGCTTCCACGGCGGGGTCGGTGAACAGCTCCAGCTTTTCTGCGACGACCAGGCGGGACCGGAACGGGAGAAGGTCGTTGGCCACCACACGGTCTTCGGTGACGTCCCGCGGGTCGAGCAGTGTCACGCTTAGCTCGTTGGTGATGTGATCGAGCCAGATCGCACCGCTGGCGAGCTCGAGTCCCAGGATGCGCGCGGCGCCCACGTTGAACGGTCGCACCACACCGAAGCTCGAACGTTGGAATGCGACGAGGTCCGAGACCCAGCGTGTGAACGCGAACGCCTCCAGGTAACCGGCCAGATCGCTGGGCAGGTTGCCGCGCCGGGTGACACGGATACCGACGTCCGCGCTGACGCCCTGTTCCGCGATCAGGTCGGGGTTGCCGCGGACGATGGGCGACGTGCCGTAGAGCTCTCCGAGCGTGGGCGGACGCACGTAACGACCCGCATTGGCGAACAGCGAGAGCCAACGAAGCGCTTGTACGCGGACCCCAAGACGCCCCGACGGCTCGAACACGCCGCAGGTCGAATCGCTGTTCGGGCCCAGCGTCGTGTGGCACTCCGTGGCCGCGACGGCGTGCAAACCTACCGTGGGAACCACGTTCGCCGTACCGGTCAACCCGACGCGAGACGTGTACCTTCTTGCGCGCAAGCCGCCACCCCCCAAGGGTTGGACGGCGAGGTGCTCGGTTGCCTGGGTCGCGTGGATGCCAACCTCGTTCGTTTCACCGATGCGGTGTCGGAGGCCCGCGCGCTGGGTGAATCGGGTCGCATTGTTGGCAAGCTCGGCCGACTGGAGCGACAGCTCGCCGAGCGGGTCGTGGATCTGCGTGTGCGCCGTGACCACCGCGCTCGACAGCGACAGCGTGCACGGTCCGTCGGCCTCGCCGTATTCCGATCGCGCACACGGTACGCGAGCGGAGAGCCCCCCCAGGAAGCGACGCACGTGTGCCCGGGCGCGTCGTGCTGGTATGACCGCGAGCCCCGTGACGCCCTGCTCTCGATCGAAGGCGCTGGCGATGAGGGTGAGGTCGCTGCCCGGACCCAGTTGACTGCGGCCGACCGCCCACGCGTCGTGCGCCGTGAAGTCAGCGTTTTCGCGGGCCACTTCGACGTCGTCAGTCGTGTCGAATCGAGTCCCGCCATCATCGACAAAACGGTAGTCATTGGTAGCGCTCGATCGTCGAAGCGCCACGAGGCTCGAGGCCTGTTCGGCTCGGACCTCGCCAGCGATCCAGGTCGACAGCTCGCCGAAGCTTCCCACGCTTTGGCCGGCTCCGATGCGCGTGCGACGTGGCAGACGGGGTTCGAAGAACACAGCGCCGCCGATGCCCAATTGATCGGCGAATCCCGGCGCGTGACCGCGGTAGACCTCCACGCGGTCGAGCATCCACAGCGGGACCGTCGACAGATCCGCGGTCCCCGCTACATCGTCGTTCAGCAGAATCCCAGCGAGGTAAACAGGCGTTTGTGCGCTCGTTGCCCCACGGATCGAAGCCGTGGCCAAGTCGGATGCCGACCCGGTGCGTGAGACCTGGACGCCAGGCACGTTGGCGAGCACGTCCGCGGAGCTGGCTCCGGGCGACCGCAGTGACTCACCGGATACGACGGTGGAGGCGGCGGTGGGGTCCCTGGGCGACGTGGGGGGACGAAGACGTGCGCCTCGCACGGTTACGTCGATGATCGGCGCGGGCTCCTGTGACGCTTCTTGCTCCGTGCCAACGGGCTGGTCTGCGGCGTCTTGGGCGGCGTCTTGGGCGTGGGCCGCCGCGGGCAAGCACATCATCCATGCCAGGGGCACAAAGCCCTGGAAGAGACGGGGGGTGAGATGGCGGACCTGCATGAAGCCACTTCTGGAGTGAGCGCGCACTCCGTGAGGGAATCACCGATCTCGTGATCGGCGCGTCTTCGAACAGGTCTTCCGACTTCCCCGGTTCCTCCAGTCGCCTTCCCAGCTTTCGCCAGTGGCTTCGTGACAGGAGGATTTTCGAGGTTACGGCGGCGGCTCCGTGCCGGTCTTGCACCGGCTTCCCTGGGTGGCATGACACCACCCCCCCGCGAAGGGGTCCGACGACGACGCCATCCAAGCACAAGGGTCCGGAACGCGCAACTCGCCGTGTCGGCAGGCTTCGCGCATACCGGCAAAGTTGGGAAATGCCTGCACGTTGCGCCAGACGTTGGTGCCCCCAGGCCCGGTCGTATAGCATGGATGAAAATGGCAGACGCGAGGGCTGGACGTGGTGGGGACGTCGGGAAGCGGATTGAGCTAGAACCGGACGTCGTTCAAGGGTTTCTCCTAAAGACATCGCTGTTTTCGGATCCCGGTGTCGCGTTTGGCGTGGCCGAACGTCTCGAGGTTTGGGAGGTGCCTGCAGGGACCCAGATCATTCGAGCCGGCACGCCTGGGGAGTTCATGTGCATCCTGGCGCGTGGTCGGGCCAGTGTGGCCGCAGTCAACGCGTCCACCGGAGAGCTGAACGTCCTCGAATCTCTGCGCACCGGGGATCACTTCGGGGAGATGGGCCCGCTGTTGGGCGCTGGGCACACGCACACGATCCTTGCCGAGGAAACTTGTGTGTATCTGAAGGTACCAGGCGACGTTCTGGAGTCCCTGCTCAACAAGGTGCCTTCGTTTTCTCGTGCGCTGGCCAAGCGGCTGTCCATGCGCGTGGTACAGCTCGGCATGCTCGCGGTCCGCGCCGGGACCGACATGGGGCGGGTGAGCAAGAGCCCGGCAGAGCCCAAAACGAAGTCGCCGGCCACGGCGTCCGATGGCGAGGTCATCCCGTTTGCTGAGGTCTCGGACTTCGAGCCGACGCCCAACGTGATTTCGATGATCCCGGAACGGATCGTGCTCGAACAGCGGGTGTTGCCGCTCGAGCTCAAGGAAGACCAGCTGATCGTCGGGATGGTGGCCCCCAAGAACGAGGCAGCCATCGCTGAGGTCAGTCGGGTGCTTCACCGGGTGACCGTCAAACCTGTCGCGATTTCGGCCGACGACTTCCAACACGCGCTCGTTCGCTTTCGGCTCACGGGGGACCAGGACCACAAGGCCGCAGCTGGCATCCGTCCTGAAGCCTTGACCTTCGACATCGTCGATTCCGAGCGTGAGGCCGACAAGGCGATCCGCGTCATTGGCGATGAGGTGGTTCGCGCAGTCAACAAGATCCTGTGCGCCGCGATCGAGCGTGAAGCGTCGGATGTGCACATCGAGCCGGACACCTCGGGGGTGAAGGTGCGGTTCCGGGTGCACGGCGTCCTTCAGGATTGGAACGAGTACGTTGCGCCATCGTTCGCGAAGGGAATTTCCGCGCGCCTCAAGATCCTGTCCGGACTCGATATCACCGAGCGACGGATGCCCCAGGACGGCCGGATCGCTGTCAACGTCGGACGACGCGAGGTGGATATGCGCATCTCGACGCTGCCCGCGAGTCGCGGAGAGAAAGTGGTGCTACGCGTCTTCGAGGCTGCGGGGATGAACCGTGGCCTGGAGCGGACGTTCGTCGACAAGAGTCTCCTGTCCGCCGTCCGGAAGATCCTGGGGCGCAAGACGGGCGCCATTCTGGTGGCAGGCGCGACGGGATCGGGCAAGAGCACCACGCTGTATTCCATGCTCAACGAGCAGCGCAGAATGCGACCTGACTCGAACGTGGTGATGGTCGAGGACCCGGTCGAGTATCGCCTCCAGGGTGTGACCCAGGTGCAGATCAACCACTCGATTGGGCTGGACTTCGCGCAAGTGCTTCGCTCGATCCTCCGGCAAGATCCGGATGTGATAGCGCTCGGCGAAACGCGTGATACCGAGACCGCACGCATCGCCCTCGAAGCTGCAATGACCGGCCACCTGCTGCTCACTTCCCTTCACGCCAACAACGCCATCGCCAGCCTCCAGCGCCTCGAGACGCTCGGTTGTCCGCGAGAGCTCATCGCCCAATCCGTCGCCTTGGTGCTCGTCCAGCGGCTCGTCCGCCGGCTGTGTCCGTCATGCACGCGCTCGGACAATCCCGCTCCCGTGTTGCTGGACAGCTTGGCATCACGCGGTCTCGTCGAGAAGGGAGCAGCGATTCGAATCCCGCGGGCAATGGGCTGCGAGGGGTGCGGCCGCACCGGCTACCTGGGGCGTGTGGCGGTGATCGAATCGCTCATCATCAACGAAGAGGTGCGCAACACCCTGATGTCCGGCAGGCCGATGCACGAGGTCGAGGAGTCGGCGATCAAGTCGCAGGTTCTGACCCCCTTCCATGCGTCCGCATCCTATCTGATGACCTGCAACCTCATTTCGGGAGCCGATGCGCTGATGGCCGTGGCCGGATAGGACGAGGCAATCGTGTGGACTTTTTAATCGAGAACCCACTTCTGCTGATCGCGATCCTGGTCTTGCTGATCGGTGCTTTGGCCGCGGTGAAGCTCTTCCACAAGAAAGAGGCGAAGGTCGACGCGGGCTTCATTCCCGGCATGGATGAGCTGCTCAAGGATGGCAAGTACAGTCAGGCCGCGGTGTTGGCGCAAAGACACGGTCGGTACGAACAAGCGATCGAATACTACTTGCGCGCCCAGGACCCGCTTCATGCTGCACAGGTCGCGGCGAAAACCAAAAACGCACGTCGAGCCGCCGAGCTGTACGAGCGCGCTGGAGCGTTCGACACCGCAGCCGATCTCTACGCGGAGCTCGGCATGCAAGACAAAGCCAAGGAGATGCGCGCCGCCAAGGGCAAGTCGGCGGACGAGCCGACGTTGGGCGGCAACCTGCAAGACGAGCTCCCCTTGTCCAGCGATGACCCGGAGCGGAGGTTTCGGCAGCTCGAGGCGTCCTTGAAAGACGATGTCGAGGGCAAGGCCAAGTTGCAGGAAGCGGGAGCAGCCGCGGCGGAAGAATTGCTGCGCCAGGGAGAAATTCGCAAGGCCGCCGAGATCTACAAGTCCGCAGGCCTCATCGACGAAGCTGTTCATCTGTATGTCAACGTTCTCGGTGCGCCTGGAGAGGCTGCTCCTCTCGTGGCCGAGCGCGGCAATCACGAGCGCGCTGCAGAGCTGTACGAGCTTGCAGGAAAGCTCGAACGTGCGGCGTCTCTTTGGGTGGACATCGCACGCGCTTCCAGCCAGCCGGAGGCTTACATCGATCGTATCGAGGGGCTGTCGGAAGAGGTCGCTCTGAGCTTCCTCGAGGACACCACCAAAGCACGCTCCATCGACGACAAGTCGGTGGAGCTGCACTATCGCTTGGGGCTCGCTCTGCAGAAAAAGGGCGAGGTCGCACGAGCGCTCGGCGTCTACCAGCACGTCATCGAAAGAATGGGCGGCTACAAGGACGTCGAGGACCGTATGAAGACCCTCAGGTCTCCCGTGGACCCCCACTTGGAAGCGCAAGTCTCCCCGGCACCAGAACCACGGGTCAAGGTCGTCGAGCCCGAAGAACATCATGGGATTCCCCAGGCACCCGTGCACGCCACCGCGGCGGCCAACGGTCCGACGCTTTCCTCAGGTCCGCCGAGACCCGAAGGCACGTTTCCGAGCGCCGAGAAGCTCACGACCGCGCAGGTGAGCGCGATCGCGAAAGAGGCCGTCAACGCGGCCCTCGAACAAGCCTCCCGCGGTGGGCTCTTGCCTCCCTTGGGTGGCACTCCACCGTCGTCCGCTCGCATGAGGGAGGCGGCCCGCGGCTATCGTGCCCAGATCGTCGTGGTGGGTCTCGAGCAAAAGAGCGTTTCGCTCGATGAGCTGAACGACTCAGCCACCCTCGCCGCTCGAGATGGCCCCTCGATTGCTTCCCTCGAGGAATTCATTGCCGGGCGCTCCTGCGATCTGCAGAACATCGAGGTCTACTATCGGCTCGGGCTCGCTCACGTCGCCAACGGGCAATGGGCTGAGGCCCTGACCGCCTTCGATTCGGTGGAAGAAGCCTCTCCGGGTTACCGCGACGCGGAAAAGCGAGCAAACAAGATCCGCGACTGGCAGAACGCCGTGGGCACGCGGATGTCGGTCGTAACACGCGGTTCGTTCGCGAAAGGCGGCGACGCTGGCCGCTACCGGATTCACGGTGAGCTTGGGCGCGGCGGCATGGCAGTCGTCTACCGCGCAACCGATGAAGTCCTGGGACGTGATGTAGCTCTCAAGTTCCTTGCCGAAGAGCTCATGTCGCAGAAAGAGATGCGCGACATGTTCCAACGCGAAGCCCGTTCCGTCGCCCAGCTCAACCATCCCAATATCGTGACCATCTACGACTTTGGTGTCCTCGACGGCAAAGCCTTCATCTGCATGGAGTATATCGAAGGCATGTCGGTGGAGCACTACATCGACCAGCGGGGGAAGCTCCCCGTGGTCGAAGCGCTGCGCATCACCGAGCAGATGCTCGATGCGTTGCACTACGCTCATTCGCGCAAGATCATCCATCGAGACATCAAGCCGTCCAACGTGATGCGTTTGAAGACCGGTGTGGTGAAGCTCATGGACTTCGGCCTCGCCAAGTCGGTTGCGGGTGGCGCACAGGCTTCGATCATCGCTGGGACCCCCGCCTACATGCCACCGGAACAGGCCCAGGGCGGCGAGGTCGATCACAGGGCCGACCTGTTCTCCGTGGGCTGCTCGCTCTACGAGATGCTCACCGGACAACTCCCCTTCAAGGGCGTCGACCGAAGCACGCCGCCTCCTGAACTCCGCACGCATGACGACAAGTTGCCGGAGGTTCTGCAGGACATCGTCTCGCGTTCGCTCACCTTCGAACCAGAGGGCCGCTACGCGTCCGCGGAGGAATTCATCGCCCCCATCCGCCGAGTTCTCGACGCCGTGGATCGGTTCACGTCCTCCTACGTCAACACGCCCAAGTCGCCTCAACCAACCACGGACAAGGCCACCGCACCGCAGGGCTCCCGCGGACACAGCGCTTGAGCGGAAGGAAGCCGGCACGGGGTTGGGTACCGCCAGCTCATGTCGCGCCCCGGACGTGAAGCGCACTTCGGGCCGGGATCTATCCCGGTCCCTCGTCGTCCGGGATCTATCCCGGTCCCTCGTCGTCCGGGATCGAGACCGAACGGAGGAACTCCGCGCTCTCTTCCGGGTACGACGGGTTGACGTAGATTCCCGACCCCAGCTCGAATCCCGCCGCCTGTCCGATGCGAGGAACGATGGAAAGGTACCAGTGAAATTCTTCTTCGGTGCAGGTGCGTGGTGCGGACCGGATCAGGTAGTTGAAGTCGGGATTGCCGAGGCCGTAATACAGCTGCGCCATCACGGCGCGCAGCGCATCGGCCATGTCCACGATCTCGTCGTCGCTGATGTCGCCGAAGCGTGCCATGTGACGCAGGGGGAAGAGCCATATGTGGAATCGCGACACCGCGGCGTACGGAATCAAGGCCACGAAGGAGGAGTTGAGGTACAGGATTCGCGCCGCCTGGGAGATCTCCTCGCAGATCATCCGACAGAGCACGCACTCCCCGTAGAGCGCCAGGTGGTCTTCCATCGTGCGGATGCGGTCGCGCACCTGATACGAAATCACGGGCGTGGCGATGAGCTGCGAGTGAGGATGGATCAGGGACGTGCCCGCCCCGGTCCCGTGGTTCTTGAAAAGCACCACGTGAGCGATTCGTGGATCGCTTCGGCACGCATTGTAGCGATTGCGATAGGCCTCGATGATCGTACGCAGGTGTGAAACGGGCATACGCGCGGTCGCCTGGTCGTGCCGTGGCGTCTCGACGATGACTTCGTGGATCCCGAAGCCGTCGACCGTATGCATCAGACCCTCGTGGCGGTGCTCGGGCTCGGCAGTACCGTTGGACAGGACCGGAAACTTGTTCGTTACCGCCCGCGTCGCCCATTGCCCGTTCTTGCCGTCGGTTCGGAACACCTCTGCGGTGGTCATCGCTTCGTTGCCGGGACAGAAGGGACACGTGGAAACGAATTGGGGCGGCGGTTCCTTCTTCGTTCCGTTGTGCTCGTAGGGCCGAGATGCGCGCTCGGGCGCAATGATGACCCACTCCTTGGTGACGACGTTGAGACGAAGCTCGGACATGACCCCCCCCTGCGAAAAAGTCAGTATAGAGCTTTCGACGACCGGCTCGAAAGAGCACACGCAAAGATGAGCGGGTAGGCGATGCATCGTACGGGACAGAATTCGTAATCCCGAAGAAGCCAGAACGGTCCGTTGTCGTGCGTGGTTCAGCCGCGGGCGGAGGCGAGTTCACGCCGAATCAGCTCACGAGGAGGCCTGTTTGTCCGTGTCCCCCGGATTGGTCGGTCGGATGGGTGGACGATTGGCAGCGCGGCTACTATAGGGACGGTCTTACGCACGGCAGCTGAAGGCTTGGCGCCGTGCTCACAGAACGACGAGGATGACATGGACGCCAAGGCCACCGATTCGACCTTCATGAACACCAATCTGCCGCTGTTTGCCGGCCTCCCCTACCGCGTGAAGAACATGAGCGCGGAGACGCTCCGTTTTGGTCGCAAGGAGCTGGAGCTGGCCCTGGTCGAGATGCCTGGCCTCGCCGCGCTTCGCGAGGAGTTCGCGGGAAAGAAACCCCTCGCCGGAGCAAAGATCATGGGCTCGCTGCACATGACCGTGCAGACGGCCGTGCTGATCGAGACCCTCGTGGAGCTCGGCGCCGACGTCCGTTGGGTGTCGTGCAACATCTTCTCCACCCAGGACCACGCCGCCACGGCTGTGGTGGTTGGCCCCAACGGAACCGTGGACGCGCCCAAGGGCACCCCGGTCTACGCTTGGAAGGGCGAGACGCTACCCGAGTACTGGTGGTGCACGCTCCAAGCCATCCTGTGGCCCGACGGCTCCGGCCCGAACCTGCTGCTCGACGACGGCGGCGACGCGACCCTGCTCGTCCACCTTGGATGCGAATACGAGGACGCCGGCACGATCCCCTCGCCCGAAACGGCCGAGAGCGAAGAATTCCGCGCTGTGCTCACCCTGCTGCACGACGTGCGTGCCGCCAAGGGTGACAAGTTCTGGCACGCGATCGCCAAGAACATCCGCGGCGTCTCCGAGGAAACCACCACCGGTGTGCATCGCCTCTACCAGCGCGTCGAAGAGGGCACGTTGCTCTTCCCGGCCATCAACGTCAACGACAGCGTCACCAAGAGCAAGTTCGACAACGTCTATGGCTGCCGCCACTCCCTCGTGGACGCGATCATGCGGGCCACCGACGTCCTCATCGCCGGCAAGAAGGCGTTGGTATGCGGGTTCGGCGACGTCGGCAAGGGGTCGGTCCAGTCGCTCGCCGGGCAATCGGCGCGGGTCGCCATTACGGAAATCGATCCCATCTGCGCTCTGCAGGCCTGCATGTTGGGTCTCGACGTCGTTCGGTTGGACGACGTCGTTGCTGACTTCGACATCTTCGTGACCACCACGGGCAACCGCAGCATCATCCGCGTCGAGCACATGAAGCAGATGAAGCACAACGCGATCGTCTGCAACATCGGCCACTTCGACAACGAGATCAACATGGGCGATCTCGAGAAGCTGGTCGCCGCTGGTGAGGTCGAGAAGATCGAAATCAAGCCCCAGGTCCACGAGTTCAAGTTCAAGAACACGACGCACGGACCGAAGGGTGGCGGGCACTCGATCCTGATCCTTGCAGAGGGTCGGCTGGTCAACCTCGGCTGCGCCACGGGGCACCCCAGCTTCGTGATGAGCGCTTCGTTCACCAACCAGGTGATGGCCCAACTCGAACTGCACCAGAACGCAGAGAGCTACGGCAAGAGCGTCGCCGTTCTGCCGAAGCACCTGGACGAGCGTGTCGCCCACCTGCACCTTGGAAAGTTCGGCGCCAAGCTTACCGAGCTCACCGACGAACAGGCCAAGTACATCGGCGTCCCCGTCGACGGGCCCTTCAAGCCCGATCACTACCGATACTGAACCAGAGCTAGATCGCGTCCACCGTGTCTAGATGGTCGTGAGCCTCGACCATCACGTCCGTCAACACATCCTTGTCAGCGCAGATAACGGCTGCGACGTGTCTTTTCAACGCGGACCGCGCCGCCACCGCCAAGAACTCCACCTCGTGATGACCGAAGGCATCAACGACCGCCTCCCAGAACGCCTCCCGCGTGGCTTGCGGCATGGCGTAGCCGAATACTGTGATGACACCGAGATGCGCGGCCAGGTCCCGGTCAACGTGCTCGGCGACCAAACGTAGGTCCCGAGAATCAATCCCGCCCGGCGTCCGCCGCGTCGAGAACGCGTCCGGATCCATCGTGAACAACCACGGCGCGTCGTAGGAGCGAAAACGCGCGATGGGCTTGCGCCAATCTCCTCGAAATACGCGTACCGATGGCGTCGCGAAACTCGCCCGCAGAGCCGCTTCGACGTCGGCGTCGGTGTCTACCAGCACCGCGGACAGTGCCACCCCCAGTCGCTCGGCCTCGTTGGACAGGACCCTCGCGGTGTTCGGATAGCTCGCGGTCGAGGCGTTCAGGCGTGACAGCACATCGATCAAGGGACTCGTCCTGAGCTTGGTCCCGGTCGGGAGCGCCTTGTTTTGCGCAGCTGCGAGATTCAACGCGCGGGTGAGTTGCTCGCGCCCCGCGGGGTTGGGAACCGTCTCGCAGGCCTCCGATGGCGCCATCGCGTGCGTGCAATACAAGTGGAAACGCTTGACGCTCACCGCGCGAATGATGGCTCGCATGGCCGCCAATTCACACGTGTGCTGAAGCAGGTTGCCGTCGTTTCCCTTGGCCATGTGTTGCCCGAAACTATCCGTCCACGCGAGGATCGCAACCCTCGATCCCCATCAACGCTCGAGCCTCGAGGCATTGGGCACAGCCGATCTCGAAGTCCCGGCAGGTATCCGGCCGTATCTCGTAGATTCCGCAGCGACGGTTGCCGTCGAGGTGAACACAGTCCCCGACGCCGTCGACGGCGAGACCGTACTGTCCGAAGTGCCCCGGTACGCGGCTCTTCACCAAGTCACTACGACCTGCGGCGAACCACCTCTCAACGTCGGTGTCGACGAGCAGTACGGTGCCCGAACGACCCCTGCAGCAGGCGCCGCAGTCACTGCAGTCGGACGGTGGTCTCGTTGAAGTCATGGATCCGCGCTTTCCGCGCCCTGCGAGACGCGATGACCGACGCGACACCATGGCACAGCGAGATTGTGACGGCAGGAAATACTGTCCCTACGGTCACCGCACACGATTCGAGCTTGGCAATACGCACACAGTTCGACGACCGTTGTGCTTGTTCAGACCACCCGGAACGGGCTGCCTACCGGCTCGCGTGTTCCTCGGCGCAGGCACGGGGCCGCGACGCCTCTTGTCTTCAGTCCTTTCGCCCGGCGAAAGGGATGTCCCGAATTTCGGTGACCTCTTCCTCAGGCGGCGGCGGAGGGAACGAAGAGATGCGCTGGACGTTTCGGCGGCATGTCTCACTGCAATACACGTCGTCGAACTTGTTAATCTTGTCGATAGGAACCACCGCGCCGCATCCAGCGCAGTGTGTCTTTCTTCCAATCAAGCTGTCCCAGATGGTCATGGCGCCCCCTTTCTGTACTTGCCCCCCATGGATCGTAGCCTGGGGAGGGTGTGCGCGCACGTACGTTTCCTTACATTTGGACACTCGTTGGAACAAAGGCAAGTGCCGACGCTCTCCCGGCGGCGGGGAGGCAAACCTCCGGGGAGCGTCGGTAAGGATTTCAGCCGGGTCAGGGAGCGGGCAGACAGGTGCCGTCGGTCGGATCGCAGTAGCCCGAGCAGCAGTCGTCGTCCTCGGTGCAGGACGACCCGAGCGGATCGCATCCCATCGAGCTCGGGTTACACACGCCGTCCCAACAGACGCCGTCGCAGCAGTCCAGGTCGGCGGTGCATGGTTGGCCCGTGTCGACACAATCGGCGGCACAGACGAGCTCTCCGGTGGTGGGGTCCGGAAGGCAGAAGCCGCCACAGCACTGGTCAGAGAACGAACAGGAGCTGCCGTCATCGAGACAGGTCGTGTCATCCGGCGAGAAGCATCGGGTGATACCCAAGATGGTGTCTTGGCAGAGCTGCTGGCCTCCCGTCGGACCCGATGGGCAACAGTTGGCGGCCATGCCCAGCCAGCAGATCTCCCCGGTTGCGAGGCATCCCCCGGGCTTCCCACAGCGCTTGATCCCGGTGTTCTCGTAGTCCTCGCACAGCTCCGAGCAGCAATCGTCGTTCTCCAGGCAAACCTCTCCGATCGGACGGCAGCCCGAAGCAAACTGGCAGACGCTGACACCGATTCCGTTGTCGGCACAAAGACCCGAACAGCACTCGTACTGCCCGGTGCAAGGCTCGCCGACGCTCTGGCACTCCTTCATGATTGGGCAAAGCCCGTCGCTGCCGCACACGCCGCTACAGCAGTCCGCGTTCTCGCTGCAAACGTCCCCGCCGCCGCGGCAGGTCGTCAGCAACGTGCAGCGCATCGTTCCTCCGATGTCCTCACAGCTTCCCGAGCAGCAAGCCCCGTCGCCGCTGCAGGCTTCGCCCGCCGGAACACAGGTGGAACCCGCGTCCTCGCACGTGCCGCCGCTTCCGCAGGAATTGGAGCAGCACTCGGCATTGTCCGTGCAATCCTCGCCGACCATCGCGCACATCGTCGCGGCCGTGCAGACGCCGCCCACGCAACCCAGCGAACAGCATTCCAGCGCGGTCGTGCAGGCTTGACCCTCACCGACGCATCCGCCGAACACGCACTCGTTCGCGCCCGATGAAGTCAGCTCGCAGCGCCCCGAGCAACACTCCGCGGAGGCTAGACACTCTTCTCCCACGTCGTAGCACAGGCCCGTCGGGCCCAGGCAGACGCCCTGATCGCAATCCTCCGAACAGCACTCCGATGGATCGGTGCAGTCCGCTCCCGTGGGCAAGCACGAAGTCGCGTCCTCCCCCGCTTCTGTGGTCGCATCCTCACCAGCCTCCGTCGCTGCATCACTTCCACCTTCCCCAGCCGCGCCGTCCTCGGAGGCATCCTCCGAAGCTTCGACGTCAGCATCGGCTGAGGTGCCACCCGCACCATCCGGGGTTGCATCCTGGCCGGCGTCCTCGGACCCGTCCGCGGATGCGTCGATTGGTTTGGACGAGCCGCTCACATCGGGATCGTCGTCGCCACCGCATCCCACGGCGGCCACCGAGAGCCCGGCCAGCAGGGCGCACAAGTACACAGACCGGAAGCGCATAGGCACCAGCGTCATTTCGACCTCCGAGAGGAAAGGAGCGGATGGGCGAAGTGCCCACGAACCGCCGACTGTCTAAGCCGTGTTCACAGACGCTCGGGGTGGCTCAGGTTTCGTGCTCAGGCCGCTGTCCGCAATCAGTTTTCCGGTCCAAGCGGGGTCCCGTCCGGCACCTGCTCCACCACCACCCTTTGGTGATCGCAGCCTCCATACATGCCGCCTTCGAACAGGTAATCCATCGCTGGATGCGACATGTCCAACACGGGCGTGTCGCAAGGTTGTTCCACCGCCCCGCAGTTGGGACCGCGGTCCAGGGTGACGAGCACAACGGCCCGTCCGTTCTCGCAATTGGTCGCGCGAATCAACCCCCCACACCCGTATCGATCCGCATCTGCTGCGAACCACTTGAGGTCAGCCTCGCAAGCGGGACCCGACTGGCTGCTCGGACAGTAACCCATCGGCCCGCACGCAAACTCACAGTTGTCATAGGGATCCTTGTAGATGGTCCCGTCGCTCTGCTCGTAGCAGCCGAACCAACTCGTCGCGTACAGCCCGTTGGGTGGTATCTCCGTGCTCGTGTTGCCGCTCGGACCATCGCAGACACTCGGTGGAATCAGTGACGCGGTGTCGAAGCCGTCACACAATGGCGGTGCCACCACCTCAATCTGGATGGTTTGGCTGGCCACGGGGGGCCCGCCGCCGACGTAGCCATTGAGCGTGAGCGTGCGCTGTCCCAACCCGCTGAAGCTGTACGCCATCGATCGGGTCGGCGACTGGGTTGGGTCCCATCCCAGGTCGATCGGATACTGCCCGTCGGCCAAAAACTCCACGCTGGTTACGTTGTGTGCCTCGAAGGCAAACGTGACGGGGTTCTGCACCGTGCTACCGTCGCTCGGGCTGAGGATGGCAACGAACGGCGAGGGAGGCGCGCCGGCCTGTCCCGCGCTGCCGCCACCTGCGCCTGCGCCGGAGCCAGCCTGTCCGGCAGCT
>Ga0180009_10003541_pt1 | contig 17708 bp, 14 predicted proteins | sample OS_PC_MetaG_FD_123537 | JGI IMG/M metagenome (GOLD analysis project Ga0180009, IMG submission 123537) | Groundwater microbial communities from the Aspo Hard Rock Laboratory (HRL) deep subsurface site, Sweden - OS_PC_MetaG | ecosystem: Environmental > Aquatic > Deep subsurface > Groundwater... | reverse complement strand
CTGAAGAACGCGCTGAACAGCTAGAAGCCCGGGACTGCATTGGGCGCGGGCCTTGGCTGAGCTTCCGGACAAACAGTACTTCAAGATCGGCGAGGTCAGCCGGATCACCGGCGTCAAGCCTCACGTCCTGCGCTACTGGGAGAGCGAGTTCAGCAGCATCCGGCCGCAGAAGAGCAGGACCAACCAGCGCCTCTACCGGCGCCGTGATGTCGAGTTCCTGCTTCAGATCAAGGAGTTGCTCTACCAGCAGGGCTACACCATCGCCGGCGCAGTGAGGCGCCTGCGTGAGCTGGCCCGTGCCAAACAGATGCCCTCCGCCGCCGCCGACATCGAAGTGATGAAGATCGTCCAGGACCAGCTGGGGAAACTGCTGGAGCTGGTGGAGAGGGACGACTGAGAGCTTGACAGGCGCCAGCACACGGACTAAACGCTTGATTGTACGTCGGGGCGTGGCGCAGCCTGGGTAGCGCACTTGACTGGGGGTCAAGGGGTCGCTGGTTCAAATCCAGTCGCCCCGACCGAGATCGCCGCGGTGGATGCCGCGGCGATTTTTTTTGGCGGGGGCCTTCTCGAATACCTGTCATATAATTGGAGCTGGCGTGGAGGCCAAACCGATGAGACATGCGACGCTCCTGCTCATGCTGGTGACCGGCGGCCACGCCGGGGCGGTCCCGAAACAGATCCACCTCAGCTGGCAGGGGGCAACCGGCAGCACGATGACCGTCAGCTGGCGCTCCACCGCCAGCACCGGCAAGGTGGAGTACGGCGCCTCCCAGGCCTATGGTCAGACGGTGACCGCGACCTCCGCGGCCTACCAGGGCTCCTACATCCACCAGGCCCAGCTCACCGGGCTGAAACCGGCCACCACCTACCACTACCGCTGCGGCGAGGCCGGCGACTGGTCGCAGGACTTCGACTTCGGCACCGCGGCCACGAGCGGAAGCTACCGCTTCGCGGTCTATGGGGACAGCCGGTCTAACGACGCGATCCGCGCCCAGGTGCGCGCCGCCGTCTTCGCCCGCAGGCCGGCCTTCTCGGTCCACACCGGCGACTTCGTCTACGACGGCAACGTCCAGTCGATCTGGGACACCTGGTTCACCACCATGCAGCCGCTGCTGGCGGTCTCGCCGCTGATGGGCGCCCTGGGCAACCACGAGCAGCACGCGCCGAACTACTACGCCCAGTTTGCCTTTCCGACCCACTCGCCCTCGACCAGCGGGATCGAGGGTGAGGCCTACTACTCCTTCAACTTCGACACCACGCACTTCATTTCGCTGAGCACCGAGCACTCGCCCAAGGTCGGGGACCCGCAGTACAAGTGGCTCAAGCAGGATCTGATCGACGCCGCCAAGGACCCCAAGCTGCGCTTCACCGTCGCCTTCGCCCACCGCCCGCCGTACTCCTCGGGGACCCACGGCAACGACATCGGTGTGCAGCAGGCGTGGGGCCACCTGTTCGAGAGCTTCGGCGTGGATCTGGCCTTCTGGGGCCACGACCACACCTACGAGCGCAGCAAGCCGCTGTTTCAGGGCCAAACGGTCTCGAAGGGAGGGGTGGTCTACATCGTCACCGGAGGTGCCGGTGCGCCGCTCTACACCGCCAAGGGAGACTTCTTCACGGCCAAGGCTCTGAAGACCTACCACTTCGTCGAGGCCAACGTCCAGGGCACCCAGATGAAGCTCGACACGCGCGACGTCAACAACGCAGTCATCGACAGCCTGACGCTGGTCAAGCCCCCCAGGCCGCAGTGGATCATGGACGGCGCCCTGGATCCCAACGTCCAGGCGCTGGGCGCCGGGGCCGGATCCGAGCTGAAGAGCCTGCACGCCGGCTTCGACGGCCGCTACCTCTATGTCGCCACCCAGGGCACGCCGGCCGTCAGGGACCACTTCTTCCTGGTCGCGGCACAGGCCCCCACCACGATGCGCGCCGCGCCGTGGAAGAAGTCGGGCAAGCTGTGGCGCGCCGGCGCGATGCTCGCGATGGAGTCCTCCTCCGGCTGGAGCGGCTGGCAGGACCCGGCCGCCGGCGAGGTGCTGGTCCCCTTCGGCAGCGACTGGAAGTACAGCGACCAGGGCCAGGACCTCGGCACTGCCTGGCTCGCCGGCACCTACGACGACAGCCAGTGGCCAACCGGACCGGCCCAGCTGGGCTACGGCGACGGCGACGAGAAGACCACTCTGACCAAGGCCAGCCCCAACCACCCCAGCGTCTACTTCCGCAAGACCCTCAACCTGTCCGAGGTGCCGCCCGCCGCGACCCTGTCGGTGATCCACGACGACGGCGTGGCGGTCTGGATCAACGGACAGCTCGTGCTCTCGAGCTACGTGGACAACGGCACTGGATACGCCGCGTGGGCCAGCAGCAGCTCGTCTGACAACGAGCAGACCACCCTCGCCATCGCCCAGCCTCATTTCAAGCAGGGGGCCAACGTGATCTGCGCCATGGTCAAGCAGGCCAACGCCACCTCGAGCGACCTCTCCTTCGACCTGCAGCTCGAGCTCGGCGGTGCCGAGCAGACCGGCTTCTCCCGTGCATCCAACCCGGCGGGCCCCGTGATGGAGGGCCTGCTCGACCTCCAGCAGCGATTCGGCAGCATCCCCTCCTCGGTCTTCCTCGCCGCGGTGGCCTTTGGCACCAAGGACAGCGACGCGCTCGAGGATCAGATCCCGGCGGGGAACGGCAACGGGGACCTGGAGACGGGCGAGTGGGTGGAGCTCAAGCTGACGCCGAATCCGCCCGACGGCGGGGTGGACGGGCCAGCCTCGGATGGCGGCCCTTGGATCGACGCCGGTCCCGGTGCGGATGGACCTGGCCTCGAGCCGGATGGGCCCTCCGACGACGACGGCTGCAGCTGCGCCCTGGGCGGGCGACCCCCACCGGCGGGTGGGCTGCTACTGCTGCTGCTGGTCGCCGGGCTCGTGTTGCGCGGTTCACTTCTTCGCAGGTAGCAGCGTTGCACGCAGCGTCCCTCCTCTGGATCGCGGCGCTCCTGCTCTGCGCCGGCTGCAGCAGGACCGCACCCACGCCGTCGGAGACCCTGGAGTGGATCGCCCTCGGGCCCGGCAGCTTCACCATGGGCAGGGAAGGCGGCGACGAGGACGAGGCCCCGGCCCACCAGGTGAAGCTGGCCGTCTTCCGGATGACCAGGACCGAGGTCACCGTGGCCCAGTTCCGCAAGTGCGTGGAGGTCGGGCGCTGCGAGCGGCCCGCCACTGGCGAGCGCTGCAACTGGGGGCGTGCCGACGGCCTGGACCACCCTGTCAACTGCGTGAGCTGGTCACAGGGCAAGGCCTTCTGCCGCTGGGCCGGGGGGCGCCTGCCCTCGGAGGCCGAGTGGGAGTACGCGGCGCGCAGCGGCGGGAGACCCTGGACCTACCCCTGGGGCGAGGAGCCCGCCAGCTGCGAGCGGGCGGTGATGCTGGGCAAAAAGACCCTGGGCTGCGATCGGGACGCGACCTGGCCGGTGTGCTCCAGGCCAAGGGGCAACAGCGCCCAGGGCCTGTGCGACCTGGCCGGCAACGTCTGGGAGTGGGTCGCCGACTGCTGGCACGGCAGCTACCGCGGCGCTCCGCACGACGGCGCCGCCTGGAGCACCCACTGCAAGGGCAACCGGCGTATGGCGGTGCGCGGCAGCTCGTTCCTCAACGGGACCCCGGACGACCTGCGGGCGGCCTCCCGCGACAGCAGCCCGGCTGGACAGCGCTACTTCAGCATCGGCTTCCGCTGCGCCCACTCGGCGCGGTAGCGATCATTTTTCCCGGCGGGCGTGCGCTGCGCGAAGCCCACGAAAAAAGCAGAGCAGAGCTCGGCGTCCGGGGGACCTGCCGCGCCGCCCGTGCGCCCGGGTGGTCTGGGGCTGGGAGGGCGGCCTCGGCTGCTTCGCGCAGTGCACGTCCGCCGCAGCGAAGGAGGAGCGACTCATGCCGAGCGTCAATGATACGGCCAGGCACGGTCGGCCGAGTCGGCGAATTCTGGATTCTGTGTTATGAATGAGCCAATGTCCGATCAGACCAGCAACGAGCGTCCCCTGATCCTGGTGACCAACGACGACGGGATCGACGCCGCGGGGCTGAGCATCATGGCCCGGGCGCTGGAGGCGGTGGGGCAGGTGGTGACGGTGGCGCCGCACGAGGAGCAGAGCGCCGTGGGCCACGGCATCAGCCTCAGCCGGCCGATGCGCATCACCTCGCGCAGTGAACAGACCGGGGGCCGCTATGCAGTGACCGGCAGCCCGGCCGACGCCGTGCTGGTCGGACTGTTCCACCTCTGTTCGCGGCGCCCGCAGCTGGTGGTCTCCGGCATCAACCACGGCCTGAACCTGGGCACCGACGTGTTCTACTCCGGAACGATCGCAGGCGCGCTGGAGGGCGTGATCCACGGCATCCCGGGGCTCGCGGTGTCGCAGGAGGTGACGGCCGGCCAGCCACCAGGCGAGGCGCTGCTGCAGCAGACGGCGGCCTTCGCCGCGCTGGTGGCCCGACAGATGCTCGCGGATCCGCCCCCGGCGGGCATCGCCATCTCGATCAACGCCCCTTGCACCGAGACCGAGCGCTACGTCTGGACCCGGCTGGGGCAGCGGGTCTACCGCGAGCGCGTTGAACAGCGGGCCGACCTGCGCGGCGTGCCCTACTACTGGGTCGGCGGGCCGCTGCTGCGCACCGAGGCCGAGCCGGGCACCGACTCGCACGCCGTCGACGCGGGGCGGATCTCGCTGACCCCCCTGACCTTGAACCTGACCGGCAGCGTGCCGCCCCGCTATGATGGGTGGTCCCTCGACGGGTACAACGGGGATTGACGAGGGACGATGGACACCCCGCCTGCCGACGAGATCTACCAGCGGTTCCGCCGGGAGATGGTGCTGCGGCAGCTCCGCCGCCGCGGTATCGCCGACGAGCGGGTGCTCGCGGCAATGGAGAGCGTCCCGCGCCACATGTTCGTCGCCCCGTCCTGTCGGGGCGAGGCCTACGCCGACCATCCGCTGCCGATCGGCGCCGGCCAGACCATCTCCCAGCCCTACATGGTGGCCCGCATGACCGAGCTCTGCGCCCCGGCTCCCGGCGACCGGGTGCTGGAGGTCGGGGCCGGCTCTGGCTACCAGAGCGCCGTGCTGGCCGCGCTCTGCCAGCAGGTCTATGCCACCGAGCTGGTGGAGGAGCTGGTGGCCAGCGCGCGCCGGGCGCTGGCGGCCACGGGTTTCGACAACGTGGCGCTGGTCCACCGTGACGGCAGCGCCGGCTGGCCCGAACACGCGCCCTTCGATGCGATCCTGGTCGCGGCCGGGGCCCCCGCTGTCCCCGAGCCGCTGCAACAGCAGCTGGCCCAGGGAGGCCGGCTGGTGATCCCGGTGGGGGGCAGGGGAATGCAGATCCTGCAGCGCATCACACGCCACGGCGACGACTTCGAGACCCGGCTCGACACGGCATGTCGCTTTGTGGACCTCCGCGGGGAGCATGGATGGCAGGGCGGGCGAAGCTGACGCTGCTGCTGCTGCTGACCGCCTGCTCCCCCCCGGAGCCGGCGAGCAACAGGACCCTGCCGCCGATCCCGCTCGGAGGCATCTGGCACCGCGTGCGATCGGGCGAGCATGTGGCGGACCTGGCCCGGCGCTACCATGTGCCCGCGAGCGACATCGCGGAGATCAACGGCCTCGAGCGGGCCGAGGCGCTCAAAGCGGGCCAGCAGATATTCGTCCCCGGCGCGACGGCTCCGGGCAGCAGGCGTCCGGCCAAACCGGCGGCCTCGCTCCCGTCCCCGGCGGCCCGCAGGGCGCTGCCATTCCTCTGGCCGGTGCGTGGCGGGACCGTCACCTCGCGCTTCGGCCGCCGCGGCGACGCGATCCACGAGGGCATCGACATCGCGGCGCCCGAGGGCACGGCGGTGCTTGCCGGCGACGACGGCACTGTGATCTACTCGGGATCCGGTGTGCGGGGCTACGGCAACCTGATCCTGATGCGCCACAAGGACGGCTTCGTCACGGTGTACGCTCACAACCGCCGCAACCTGGTCCAGGAGGGTGCCAGCGTCAGCCGCGGGCAGGTCATCGCCGAGGTGGGTCACACCGGCCGGGCATCCGGCGACCACCTGCACTTCGAGGTACGCCGAGGCGACCGCCCGGTGGACCCCCTCAAGCATGTCCGCCCTACCGGACCACAACAGGAGTGACGCACGGGCTGCGTGCCTGTAACATGGCGCCCGGTATTTGATCCGCGCGCTCGTCCGCACTGCGGGCCGAGCCTCGCGCGCCGCCGTAGGAGGCCCAAGTGGACACCCGCATCGAGCTGCTCAAGAGCCAGATCCGCGACGTCCCCGATTTCCCCAAACCCGGGATCATCTTCAAGGACATCACCCCGCTGCTGGCCTCGCCCGAGGCGTTCAGGGCCGCCACCGAGCTGATGGTGGAGCACTACCAGCCGATGAAGCTGGACGCCGTGGTGGCGATCGAATCGCGGGGCTTCATCTTCGGCAGCACCCTCGCGCTGTCGCTTGGCATCCCGCTCCAGATCGTGCGCAAGCCGGGCAAGCTGCCCTACAAGACCGACGCGGTGGAGTACACCCTGGAGTACGGCACCGACAGGCTCGAGATGCACCAGGACAGCCTGAGGCAGGGCGACCGGGTCGTGGTGATGGACGACCTGCTCGCCACCGGCGGCACGGCCGCCGCGACGGTGCAGCTCGTCGGCACGCAGGGCGCCGATGTCGTCGAGTGCGGCTTCGTGATCGAGCTGGCGTTCCTCGACGGACGCGCCAAGGTCGACCCGGTCTTGTGCTTTTCGCTGCTCAGCTACAGCTGACACAAGCTGGCAGCCTCAAGCTGGCGACTGTTGTCCACCTAACATAATCGTTCGGTCGAGTGCGACTGGCCTGTCATAGCCAGCTATGACAGGCCACGTGATCTGCCTAACACCGCCGCCGACAACTTATTGGTATCAGGCGCCTGGATCCGGCTGGTCCGGCCCTTGCTTGTCAGTGGCCCAGTATAACCACTAGCTTGAAGGAGGTGTAGCTTGACCCGACGAACAACCCTCGTGCTCGCGGCCGTGGTGCTGGCCCTGGTCGCTGGGCCGACCATGGCGGAGACGCCCCAACTCGACATGGCTCCAATGGAGGCCGGTGTCGATCAGGGGCCGGCGCAGGATGGACTGGTGGCCGACCAGGGACCGACGACAGACCAGGGTCCGACGGTGGACCAGGGACCCTCGACCGACGGCGGCATCGGCACCGACGCTTCAACCACAAAGAAGGACGACGACGGCTGCAGCTGCACCGTGAGCAGCCAGCCCGGCGCGAGCGGCGGGCTGATGCTGCTCCTCGGCCTGGCCCTCGCGCCCCTGGCGCTTCGTCGTCGGAGATAGGCCTACCTTGCAGACGGGACGCCCCAGGCTGCCGCTATGCATCTGGAAGCGATGGCTGATCCTGGCCGCCGTGCTCGTCGCCGGCCTGCTGGTCTACAGCGGGTGGGTCGGCGCCATGTGCCGTTGATCGGGTAGGAGAGGGCAGGGGAGGCCACCTGTCCGAGGCCAGCCCCGAGAACCCCCGACAGAGCTGAAGATCAAAGCGGCGCATGGCAACACCGCCCCGCCGCAGCACCACGCGACGCAGCGGCTCGACCACGCGGCAGCGGTAGAGCTGGTGTGCATCGAAGGGGAAGCGCTCGTCGCGCACGTAGAGCAGGTCCAGGCCGCGCGGCGAGGAGCCGTCGCCCCCGGGGAAGAAGTCGAACTGGTCGATCCGGGGGCTGGGACAGCGCACCTGGAAGCGGCCCCGGGCCGCGAAGGCGAGCTGCGCGCAGCTGGTGTAGTGGCAGCCTCCGACCATCACCGGCCCTTCGGGCAACGCCGACTCGACCGCTCGCGCGACCTGGTCCCAGCCCCGCAGCTCGTTGCTCAGGTCGTAGCGCGCCTGATACCAGGGCGCGCCCGCGGCCAGCCGCACCCCGAGGTCGGTGAGGACGTGCAGGTGCAGGGCGAGCGCGACCAGCAGGGCCACGGCGAGGTGGGCGGCGACGAGGATCCGCAGCCAGCGTCGGGACGCGGCCCAGGTGCGGATGCGGGCGGCGAGCGGCGGCAACAGGGCCAGGTAGCCCACCACGGCCCAGTGCGGCTCGGCGCCCGGCACCAGCAGGATCAACAGATAGCCCGCGCCGCACAGCGTGGCCGCGGTCCAGAGCAGCAGGCGCGAGGAGGGCAGGGTGCGCTGCCGCCACAGCGCCACCGCGGCGGCCGCGAACCCGACGACCATCGGCGGCGACACGTAGGCCAGCTGGCCACCGACGAGCTTGGCCAGGTTGAGCAGGGAGAAACCGACCGGCTGGCCCAGGTGGCGTCGGACCAGGTGGTAGGCCAGGGCGGCCCAGTCGTGCTGCCAGTTCCACACCAGCACGGGCGCGGCGCCGAGCAGCAGCGTCCCCAGCCCAACGGCGAGGCCCGCGGCCCGGCGGCGCCGGGCGACGAGCGCCAGCGGCACCAGCAGGCCCAGCCCCTGGAGCTTGGCGCAGACGCTGAGGCCGGCCAGCAGGCCGAGCAGGCCCAGCTGCGCCAGCGTGGGCGCGGGCCAGCGCAGGGCCAGCGCGATGAACAGCGCGACCAGCGCCATCAGCACCACGTCCGGGTTGGCCGCGGCGCCGGCCACGACGAACGCCGGGATGCTGAGCAGACCCAGCACGGCCCACAGGCCAGCCCGGCCATCGCCGAGGCGCGAGGCGATCGAGGCCATCAACCACAGCAGCAGGCCCGACAGCAGCACGAAGGGGGCGCGGACGCCGAGGCTCGTCTGGCCCAGAACCACGGTCCCGGCGCGGATCAGCCACGCGACCAGCGGCCCGTGGTCGTAGTAGCCGAGGTCGAGGTGCGCGGACCAGGTCCAGTAGTAGGCCTCGGCATCGCCAAGCCCGGCGCCGCCGGCCACCAGCATGCGGCCGGCGGTGACCAGTAGCACCAACATCGGCACGGCCCAGCGGCTCTGCGGTCTGGCTTGGTCCACTGGCCAGAGGATCCCCGTCATGATGATGGTCTGTAGTCTGACGACCGCATGCTTCCATCGACCAGATACTCGACCTCGTGTGCCTCGATCCGGCTCGGGACTTCCCAGCGTCTCATGAGCCGGGAAACAACCTGCTGCGGCACAGCGTCTTCGCGGCTGCTGTTCTGGAGCCGTTGCCCTGTTTCCCCTGTGCAATGCGACGTCAGCCGGTTTCTTCGCGCGAGACGATCTCGAGCCCGGACCGACAGTAGCTCTCCCAATCGTTGCGCAATCGTCGGCCCAGGTCGCCGATGTTCGCCAACTGGCACTGGCTGCTGGCGCTCGTGGTTCCTTGGGCGCGACAGTTGTTCAGGTAGAGGAGCCAGCTCTTTTCGTCGAGCAACTCGTCCACCACGAGGTACAGTCCGTATGGCCGCCTGCGTCCGGCGCAGGCAGCGGCATTCGCGTACCGAGTGAGCGTCGAGTGCTCCTGCGGGGACCTGACACCATGCGTTCCGGACACGACCAGGGCAACGTAGTTTGGCTGGTACATGGCCAGCCGGTCTGCCACCAGGCCGACATCGTTGGGTTGCGCGCTGCTGAACGAAACCACTCTGTGGGTCGTCCAAAGCTGGTGACCTTTGTCCCATAACTGCCGTCCCCCGTCAAGGTGGCCTATGGCGGCCAGTACGGGCTGGATCGTGTCCCCGAGACCGATCACCGCGATGCGACACTCCACGTAGGCACAATCGCCGCGGTAGACCTCGATCGGCTTTCCGGTTTCCTTGTCGCGGAGTCGCAAATCGTCCGCCAGCGGATCGACGTTAACAATTCCCCGAAGGTCGATGGGGATACTGAGGTCATCGAGGTCGAACTCGCTCGCCGCGTCGTCGCTGGTCAGGCGCCGTTGGCTGCGCGCGGCCATCGCCAAGAGCAACTGGGCCAAGGGGTCGTCCATCAGTTGTCGTTCCTCCGCCGCTTGGCGTGTGTGTGTCCGGGCGTTGTCCGCAACGATGTTGAACTTCGGTAGCGGCGGCCAGTCATATGGTGTCCTACCCCGCTGCTCTCGCTTCGTCAACGCTGTGGACCACTGCTCGAAGGGCTTTCGAGGTGGTCAATAACGTGGTCAATAACGTGGTCAATAACGTGGTCAATAAGATGGACGAAAAGATGGACGAAAAGATGGACGAAAAGATGGACGAAGTAGCTTCAAGCACCATAGGGGACAAACGGGGGAGCGAGGATAACTCCCGATGGGCACTTTGGTTTCTCGGTACCCCCGGCGTGACTCGAACACGCGACCTACGGTTTAGGAAACCGCCGCTCTGTCCGGCTGAGCTACGGGGGCTGTGGCGGCCCTGTATTTATCGCCTCCGGCCCATCAGGTCAATCCTGATACAACGTCCGATAAGATGGATTATGTCAACTACGGTCCCTGCGGCTGGATTTTTGCCCCTGGCCCGCATTCGGGCCAAGATTGATCTGTGAGCAGCTCATCGTCTCATCCGTTCCTCGAAGGGCCCTTCCGGCCGCGCAATCCGCCGCGACCCCGCACGAGCACCGTGCGGCGGGTCATGGTCACCGCCACCCTGCTGGTCTCCGGCGCCCTCGCCGCGATGGCGGTGGCCGGGCTGTTCTGACCAGAACGATTCGCGTTCAGAGGGCTGCAGCGTATAATGGGCCGGTCATGGTGGGTTCCGTCGCCGCAGAACAGCTGCCCTCCGAGGGGCAGCTGAAGAAGCTGCTGAAGGTCTATTCAAAAGGCCTTCGCCGACACCCGAACAATCTCGATCTGCGCACCAAGCTGGCCGAGGTGCTGCGTCTGCTTGGTAGAGTCGAGGAGGCGATCGCGCTCTACTCCTCCGTGGCGTGGGCACACGGAGTCGCCGGCAACCTGGGTCAGGCCATCACCCTGTGCAAGATCATCCTGCAGCTCAATCCCCAGCACTCCGAGACCCAGCAGATGCTGGCCAAGCTCTTCGCCAGCCAGCGTATCCGGCAGGCCAAGCAGTCGGTGCCGGTGGTGCGGGTCGATGGCAAGTGGGTCGCGGACCCGCGAGGTAGCTCGCCGGGAGCGTTGACGCCCTCGTCGGTCCTGCCGCCGGATGTCACCTCGCCCCCGACCAAGGGTCTGGAGCCGCAATCCCGCCTGCTTCGCCCCCCGACGCTCCCGCCCTTGGATGACGACGAGGACGAGGCGGACAAGGAGGAGCCCACCCGCAACGAGACCCCCTCCAACCCGGACCTGGTGGCGAAACGCCAGTCGACGCCACCGTCCGACCTGTCCTCATCACCGCCGTTGAGACCGCCGCGACGCACGCCACCGCCGGAGGATGCGTTGCCGGTCAGTCGGGCCGCGAGCCGTCCAACCTCGATGGAGATCCCCTCCGCGCGGCGCCGCGCGGAGGCAGAGGAACCGAAGCCGACGCCGATGGCCTTTGACTCGGGTAAGGTCCGGTCCCCCTTCACCGTGGCACCCACGATGCTTCAGGACAAGGATCCGATCGTGGTGACCACCGACGACGAGGGTCAGCTTGTCGTGGACCCCGCAGCAGGCAGGCCGGACAGCGGAAGCCCCACCCTGCAGCTCCCGCTTGCCGAGGTCGAGAAGGCCGTCGACCGCATACCTCAGCCGATGCCGGCGCTGGGCGGCGAGGTCGACGTGGAGGAGCCGACCCAGCTCGAGCAGGTCGAGGACGAGGAGACCACGGCCCTGGAGCAGGATGCGGAGGAGAAGCGCCCGACGCTGGAGGAGGACGAGCAGATGAGTGCCTCGTCGGTGCCAGAAGCGATCGAGCAGGCCTCCAACCGGGAGATGCGCTCGGCCGTGCCGGTCGCCGAGCGCATAGGTACCGGCCAGCTGATCGGCGCGTCCCGGGAAGATGGAGCGACCGACGTTGAGGCCTCGGCCGGCCAAGAGCCGAAGCTGTCGGGCCACGACGCGGCGACCGAGGCGCCCGCAGCGCCGGAGGCGCCCGCAGCGCCGGAGCAGCCCCCCGCAGCGCCAGAGCCGCTCCCGTTCGAGGAGCAGCTCCCCGCAACGCCAGAGCTCCCCGCAACGCCAGAGCCCCTCCCGTTCGAGGAGCAGCCCCCTGCCCCCCCTGCCCCCGCGGTGGACTACTCGCAGGAGAACGAGCCGGCGACCGAGCTGCAGGAGATCCCCTCGTTCGAGGAGCAGCCCCCTGCCCCCCCTGCCCCCGCGGTGGACTACTCGCAGGAGAACGACCTGGCGACCGAGCTGCAGGAGGTCCCCTCGTTCGCGGAGCAGCTGGACAGCGACACGGAGCCCTCTTCCACCATCGGAGAGCCGCCGACGGACGTCCAGCCCCATCCGCCGGTCCCGGAGCCGAACGCCCCGGCCGTGCGGCTGTCCCCGGCGCAGATGATGGAGCAGCTCTCCGAGTCGATGCCCAAGGCACACTCGGGGCGGTTCAGCCGCAGTGAGCTGGAGTCCCAGGCACGGCCGCCGGCCCCCGACGAGGTCCAGCCGGACGGAACGGGCAAGATCGAGATGGTGCCCGAGCAGCCAGGACGCCCCCGCCGTCGAACCCTGCCCGGCTTCCTGACCGCCCTGGATCAGGAGGATTGTCGGGATCCGCTCCGTTTCGTGCGCACGACACGTCGGTACGCCACGGTGGAGGATTCCGCCGTCGGGGACGACACCAACGTGGACCAGATCGACCCCGGCGTGGTGAGCGCGGTCGTCCGGATGGAGGAGAAGCTGGCCCACCCCGACGTGTCGGACTCCAAGGGGTATGCAGCGATCCAGAAGGAGGTGCAGCAGGCGGGCAACGAGCAGGAGCTCGAGGTCGAGGAGGCCGAGGTCGAGGAGGTCGAGGAGGAGGTGGGCAACCTGATGGACACCCTGCGCGAGATGCCGGGGAAGGTGGGCTCGCTGAGCTCCGAGATCCCGCTGCCCAAGGTGCCCTACCCTCTGTTCTCGGACCTGGACACGCCCGCTTTTCTCGCCATGGTGGAGAAGCTCGAGCGCCGAGTCTGCAGCCCCGGCGAGCTGCTGTTCCAGGAGGGCGACCCGGGCGACTCGCTGTTCCTGGTCAGCGCTGGCAACCTGGAGGTGCTGAAGCAGGACGACAAGGGGCGGCTGATCGAGCTGGCCCGGCTGGGCCCCGGGTCCTTCTTCGGCGAGTTCGCGCTGCTGACAGACCGCCACCGCCACGCCTCGGTCCGCTGCATCGACGAGTGCGAGCTGCTCGAGCTGAGGCGGGACACGCTGATCGGCCTGATCCAGGAGCACCCTTCGATCTCCTGGACCCTGAGGATCTTCTACCAGCAGCGGCTGATGGCGATGGTGCTGGCCACATCGCCGCTGTTCCAGGCGGTGAGCCCCGAGGAGCGGCGGGAGGTGCTGAGCCGTTTCACGATCAAGCGCATCATGGAGGGCGAGGTCATCATCCAGGAGGACCGGCCCGGCACGGGGTTCTTCGTCATCCTGGTCGGCGAGGTCGCGGTGACCTGCACCGCCGAGGACGGCGCCCAGCTGCCGCTGGGGATCCTGTCGGAGGGGGACTACTTCGGCGAGATCTCACTGCTGACCGGAACCGCGGCAGAGGCCACGGTCAGGGCCAACGTCATCACCGAGGTGCTGACCCTGGGCGCCTCGGACTTCTACGATCTCGCCTCGGCTCACCCCGAGATCTGGGCCGAGGTACAGGAAGAGGCCGAGAGGCGCCAGCGCCAGACGGCGGAGCGCCTTGCGGAGCAGGCCCGCAGGATCAAGACAGCAGGCCCGTTGTGCCTGATCTGACAGCCCCGCGGTCGTCTGCCCCGCACCACAATTTTCATCCAACAGTCGCCCCGTTTTCCCGTAAGATAGCCACCCTGAACTGACTTCCAGGTATCATCGAATGCGATATGTACCCCACTGGCAAGGGGCATCGAACCGTGTCTGACGAGAAGAAACCCAACGATTCGAACGACGGGCTGGACGACTCCACGATCCAGTTCAATTCAGATCGGCCGGCGCTCCGGTTCCGGGTCGGACGCCTGATCGTGACCCAGAGCGACGGGACCCGCTTCGACCGCACCATCGATCTGCCCCATGTGCGTATCGGGTCGGCGCCGAACAACGATGTGACCGTCTTCGACGCGTCGGTCTCCCGCTACCACTGCGAGCTGAGGCATACCGAGGACGGCTTCCTGATCAGAGATCTGGGCAGCACCAACGGCACGGTTGTCGGCGGGTTGCGCATCAAGGAGGCGTTGATCCAGGACGAGATCCTGATCCAGCTCGGCCGCTCGAACATCCGTTTCGTCCCGGGGAAGGAAGAGGCCCGGGTCGATCCGTCGCTGGACGTACGCTTTGGCGACCTCTGGGGACGCAGCCAGAGTATGCGCGAGATCTTCGGCATTCTGCAGAAGGTGGCGGCCACCGACTTGACGGTGACGATCCAGGGCGAGACCGGTACGGGCAAGGACCTGGTGGCGCAGGCGATCCACGACGCAAGCCCTCGACACGATGGCTCGTTCGTGGTGTTCGACGCCGGGGCGGTGGCCTCCAACCTGATCGAGAGCGAGCTGTTCGGCCACGAGAAGGGAGCGTTCACCGGGGCCACCGAGCAGCGCCAGGGGGCCTTCGAGCGGGCCGACGGCGGCACGCTGTTCATCGACGAGATCGGCGAGCTGGCCCTCGAGCTCCAGCCCAAGCTGCTGCGCGCTCTGGAGCAGCGCGAGATCCAGCGGGTCGGCGGATCCAAGCGGATCCCGGTCGACGTCCGGGTGGTCTGCGCCACCAACCGGTCGCTGGTGGAGGAGGTGAAGAAGGTCCGCTTCCGCGACGACCTCTACTTCCGCATCTCCGTGGTGGTGCTGGCGCTGCCCCCCCTGCGGGACCGTCGGGAGGACATCGAGCTGCTGATCGACTCGTTCCTCAAGAGCGGCAACCCGCCGATGAAGGCGGCGCCCGACGCCGTCAGCGTGCTGCAGAACTACGACTGGCCCGGCAATGTCCGCGAGCTGCGCAACGTGATTGAGACGGCCCGGGCGATGTGCAACGTCGAGGTGCTCCACGCCCGGGACCTGATCTTCGCCCACGATCGCGACATCTCCGTCCGGAAGGAGGGCGCGATGTCGCTGGCAGGAAAGACGCTGGAGAGCATCGAGCGCGCTGCCATCGCCCAGACCCTGGCCCACTTCGGCGGCAACCGTTCCGCCGCCGCGCGAGCGCTGGGCATCGCCCCCTCGACGCTCTACCTCAAGCTCAAGAAGTTCGGCATCGGCTAGACCGCCTTCGGGTTGAAGAGAGTCGCGGACAAGCGAGGGCGGATCAATTCGACCCGAAGGCGGTCCGGGCGATCGGTTCTCCGACCATCGGCCAGCCTACTTCAGTCGGATCGCCAGCTCGCTGAGAACGCCCGTGTCCTCGGGCTCCAGCGTCCAGGTGACGTCGGCGAACTTGCTCAGCGTCGCGGTCACCGAGCTGAGCATCAGCTTGACCTCCGCGGGCAGGCTCAGCCCACGGATGGTGTCGGCGGTCTTTGACAGGTTGTAGTAGAACACATCGCCGTCGTCGGCTTTGAACAGCTTCTTCGCCCGGGAGTTGTCGATCTCTCCCAGCACGTTGTCGCCTCCCTTGGTCATCAGCGACAGCGTCTTGGCCATCCGGTCGCCGGTGGCCACCAGCGCGACCTCCTTGGCCACGGTCCAGCTCACCAGCGGCGCCGCGGCGCTGCCGATGAAGTAGATCCGTGCGTTGCCCTCCGTCTTGCTCCGGACGTCAATCCCGCCGCCGGTCAGCATCCGATCCAGCTTGCCCAGCATCTCGGTCGCCTTCTTGCCATCAGTCACCTGGGCCATGCCCACGGCGGACAGGGCGGCCAGCGCCGCCTGCGGGCGATGCAGCGACAGCTGCTTGAGCGCTGTGGAGTTGGGCCCGAACAGCGCCATGGCGAAGCGGCCGGAGAACAGGCCGAGCACGTCCTTCTTGAAGTCGATCCGGGTGTGCCGCTCCAACTTGTCCAGATCGGCGTACAGCCGGTTCTTCATCAGCGGCGACAGCTCCAGGACACTCTCCATCAGCTTGGTCGGATTCAGCGAGAAGCGAGCCACCGCCAGGGCGTCGGGGCCGATGAACTCGCCGAATTCGGGCGCGTCCCCCTGACCGGAGAGGATCTCGCGGACGACCTTCGCCTTGCCCCCGGGCATCGCGGTGTAGACCCGCAGCGCGGCCCCCTTGCCCGACAGCTCCACGCCGAACGCCGCGCCGTCGAGGTAGGCCAGCGCCGCGTCCATCGACTCCCTGTCCTTCTGGATCGACTCCTTCATCCACTGCGAGGCTGTCTTCAGCCGCTCCTCGGCCTTGGCGGCCAGCATCTTCTTCGCGGACGGCCCGTCGACGTAGAACATCGCCTGGTGCTTGCCGATCTTCCCCTGCAACCTGGAGAAGGTCTTGTTGTCCTTGATGCTCGAGCCCTGGCTGGCGAGCTTGGCCGCGTACTCGGCCACCTTGCCGTCCTTGGACCGGGGGCAGAAGATGACGTGCCCCTTGTGATAAACCCACGCCATCTTCGGCTCCTGCTCGCCCTGCAGCACCAGCAGGGTGGCGGAGAGCCCCGAGACCTTCTTCTCCTGGAAGGTCGCACGACCGCCGGTCATCTTGTTCGCGGTCTCACGCAGGTACTTCTCCAGCGCCTTCTGGTCCAGGGCGCCGATCACGATCGCCGCGCTCTCCCCGTCCACGCCGACGCTGACCACCAACCCCCGCGACGGATCGAGACCCTTGGCCTTCATCGTCGCGGGCTTCTCCGGGTCGAAGCCGAGCTCCTTGACCATCTCCTGCTTGTTCTTCTCGTACGCTGCCCTGACCGGACCCTCGTCCTTGAACTTCTCGGTCAGGCTCCCGATGCCCTTGATCGCATCGTGGACGCTGGGTATCAGCGCGACGAACACCGCATCCTGGGGGACGTAGGACAGCGGCGCCTTGCTGCCGCAACCCGAGCATGCCGGGATGGAGGCCGTCACCGTGAGAGCCGCCACGGCCGCGACCACACCGATCAGCTGTTTGAGACGTGTCATTGGCACTCCTCTCGGGGGAAGTTCCTGTACGAAACCTGAAACATTACCAGCGGTCTGCTGTTACCACGATTCTCAAGGCGCCACAAGCGATGGCTGAAGCCCGAGCGCGAAGCAGAACGCCACCACCACCACCAGGGCGTGACAGATCTCGTCCAGCGGGACCAGCACCACCTCCAGGTCCTCGGTACCATCAAGCTCGGGGGCGCCCCTGTGCTCCAGATCCGTGGCCAGGAAGGAGTGGCACAGGTTGCTCTGGATCGCGGGGTTGGGCGCGATCTGGCCCACCGGACGCATGCTCTTGGCCCAGTAGCCGGTCTCCTCCAGCCCCCTCCCGCCGCGCCGCCGCCAGGGGGTCGGGGTCGGTGGGATCCACCATCCCGCCAGGGATCTCGAGCGTGGTCTGGGCCCGTCCGTGTCGATACTGGCGAACCATGACCACCTGACGCTCCGCCGTGCACGGGATGACATTGACCCACTCGGGGGCCTCCAGCACGTAGAACTCGTGAGGTCGCCGCTTTTGGGGGTGCAGGCTCTCCCTCGCGCTCAGCCGGAAGATCGGCGTTGTCAGCAGCTCGCGCCGGCGCAGCTCGGTCCAGGGCTCGATTTGTCTGCTCCACCCACCCGCCCCACCGGACTGCAATTCGCGCGTCATCGCGGATCAGAGGGCCTGGGGCCGGGCGTAGCGCAGCATCTCGATCTCCTGCTCGGCGCGCTGT
>Ga0180009_10003540_pt1 | contig 17708 bp, 12 predicted proteins | sample OS_PC_MetaG_FD_123537 | JGI IMG/M metagenome (GOLD analysis project Ga0180009, IMG submission 123537) | Groundwater microbial communities from the Aspo Hard Rock Laboratory (HRL) deep subsurface site, Sweden - OS_PC_MetaG | ecosystem: Environmental > Aquatic > Deep subsurface > Groundwater... | reverse complement strand
TTGATTTATACCAGTTCCCCAGTCAATGTGTGTATCTTTTACTTTGTCAACACCGATTGTTAAAACCCCAGATCCCGTCACGTCGCCAGTATGCGCGACATTGGAGACTTTAGCTGTGTTGGCAGCGACGGCAGTGTTGCCTGAAACTGCAGTAGCAAAATCTGAAATCGTACTGGCAATCTGAGTGCCGGTATGGTTTGCCCTGGCTCTGTCTGTAGAATGATAATGTAATAAAGAGTCTCCTGCGTCTGTCAGGTCCGTGGCGTTGACATCAGAAATATTATTAACTTCTGCACCATTTTCAATGTTTAAATCAGTTCGAACTTCGGCAGCACTTCTTCCTTCAAGTCCTGTTGCTGTGAATTTGGCGTAATCAGCAACAGCAATAACACTGATTGAGTCAATTTGAACTATTTTATTGTCAGTGATTCCCACATCGACATTTAAAGTTTTGGATGCTGCAATTGTTCCACCACCTGTTAAGCCAACCCCAGCATTGATAGCTACTGTGGTGTGATCAATATGTTTATTTGCATCATAGTTAACCAGGGCATTATGATCAAAATCACCAGATGCTTGGTCACCGGTATTCGTGCCACTCGTGTTAATAAGAACAGTCTTTTGAGCATCGGTGATATAGTTTTTATTGGCATCTTCGGCAACGTCACCCGTGGTCAATATGACACTTCCGGTTTCTCCATTAACGCTTAAAACACTATCGGTTGGCGTTTCTAATTCGTTAAAATCTGCCATGGTTCCGGCTGATCCGGCGTTACGCATATATGTTCTTTTTTGATCTGATCGAATAACTACATCGCCCTCTTCGGTTGTTAATAACAGCATAGCTGCTTCACTTACCGCCAATTGAGGTTTAATCAACGCAACAGGAGGCAAGACTGAGCTTGGAAGTGTACCTGTTGAAATGTTACTGGCATTTGTGGTGTCCACATTTGGGACATTTGAAAGGCCAACTTCCGCTTTGGTTACTGCATGAGGGTTTCCGGAAACTACGCCCCTATGACTTGTGTTGGAGGCGACTGCAGAGGCTTCTGTGTAAGAAATTTTTGCATTATTTGCTGCAACATTGCTTTCTATGGTATCAAGATCAACTGGTTGGGTGACAGAAATTTTACTGACCTTCGTTTCATCGGCAGAAGGATAAGTTCTTTTTGCATTATTTGCAGCAATATTGCTTTCCATTGTGTCGAGATCAACCGGCTGGGTAACAGAGATGTTCCCAACCTTGGTTTGATCCCCACTTGGATATGAGTTTTTAGCTGTATTGGCTGCTACTATTTCTTCGAGTTGTCCTATTGCACCTTGAACTTTTTTCTCAGTGATTGCCCCGACTGGAGTAAATTTCACCCTTGATGCTTTGCTGCTATTTAATAATATTTCTTTTAGTATCATAGTATTAAGCTCCCAATCGAACCAGGCAAGTCCCAGAAATAAAATTGCCTGATTCTATTCCCAATCTGTATTCAACACCTGATTCGTGATCAAAAAGAGATTCTTCTGCATTTTCCGTAAAAGTTTCAACGTCTCGTGGTGTATCAGCAACGTGGAATCGCCTTTGAAGAGTGACTATTCCAGCCCAGGTTCCAGCGATGCTGAGATTCAAAAAATGAGCCGTTTCCATATCTTCATATAAGGAGCTTTTCGGCGTAATCCAATCCGTAAAAGTATTTTGCGCAATAATAGATTTTTCAACTGATTTTCCTGCCATGAAATGCCTCCTTTTATCATTCTTTATTATAGCAAAAAATACACTATATATAGGGCGTTTTGCAAAGTTTTGAACAAATTTTTATTTACTTGTGAAATAATTAACTATTCTTGCTTTTTGGTCACCAATATTCATAAGAACTTCGATCATTGGTTCTGATGCGAAAGAGCCATCAAAAAGATATACTTCTGAAATATTTTCGTGTCTCAAAAGCACTTGTCTGAATTCGTCCAGAGGAAGAGTATTGGCTTGTATCTTGTCGTTGATATTGATTAATAATTCACGGTTTTCAGGATCAGAATAAGTATCAGAATCAGTCGGGATTAAACCATACTCGTCTCTCACTGGGTCGGTTATGGTCATACTGATATTTAAGTTTTTCTCCAGATAATGCTTGTAAAAAAAAGACCGATAACCGCATTTCCACATGTTGGCTGAGTAGTGAACTGGTACGTTTTTAAATTTATACAATTCAAAAATTGTCAGAAATGTTTTAGTGATCATTTCATTTGCCTGATACTGAAAAGGATAATCTTTGGAATATATATTGACTCTTTTTTTATAAAAGCCAATATCAGAAGGCTCTCTTAATCTTGCTAACTGATTATATGGAGATTGGTATAAAATATAGTCAGCAAGATCGCCAAAATAATCTTTGTATTCAGCAATTGTGATAACAGGCCTGTATAATTCATTGTGGTTCGAATGTAGGGATCTCAGCATCATGCCGAACCCAACGATATCGACCACTACGATGTCACAATCTTGTTTCAAGATTCTTAATGTGTTAAGATAACCTTCGTTCAAATAGCCGGGATCAGTTTTGTCTTCAAATAACATCCATCCGATTTTTTGTTTGTTATCTTTTTCGAGTTCAGTTTTTAAATTTTCAAAATCTGTAAATATCATTTTATTCCTCTGCTATTGCAAAATATCTGACCGTTCCAACCGCCAGAGGCGTGTTGTCTGTCAAGGCAGATAGATAACTGCTCATGGTCACTCCATAACTTAATCCAACGGGTCCAAAATTATAGGCTCCCATATATGATCCAATATTATTCATAACCCACCAATCAGACGCTGAGACCTGCATCCTTAGTTTAGTGATAAAGCTTGCATGTGAAATATCATATTGAAAAGTTGTTGCTTGCATTGGATAAAACCATTGAGTTTCCCAAGTGGTGTCATTCCATACGCCACCGGCATAATATTGAAGGTGAATCCGGCCCAATGCAAGATAGGCTGAATAGCTGTATGTATAAGGCCCCGGGTCTTTTGCCGATTCATTTTGAGTCTTTATCTGATGACCACCAGTAAGACTGACGATTACGCTCATTGATTCTGTTTCGGCCTCAGGGATAAGAAATTCGGGGCCAGTCTCTATTACGACCGGTCCATCATAATCTTTGGTTATGCCTTTGGAAACATTAATAGAGCCGCCCCCTGTCCCGTTTGTTTGTTCAAGCGTAATCTGTGGTGTTATTTGATATTTACCAGTAGAAACAAGCGCCGGAATAGGTTCGGGACAAATCAAAGACTGAGAAAAAGCTGAAGCTGTTGAGTCATAAACCATCATATTATCTGGTGTTACAAAAACTCTTGGAGCCTTTGCCCAATAGCCGTTTAATGGTATGGTTTCATTATTATTACAAATCCCGATATCCATACGTGTTAGAGCTTTAGATGGTTGGTGGCCAATAATCTCATTAAAGTATTTGAAATATTGAAGTAATTCTGGTGTCATTGAGACATAATCAGATACACCATCCAGATTTCCAACTTGTATATTTGATCCGGCATAGATTTTGCCACCATCAATCATGGAGGTATCTGATGTATGACGAAGATCGGCATCGTCGGTGGCATTTTCTTCGCTCCAAGCTTCTGTGAATGCTTGGGCCGTGGCTTCCGCCGTTGCCTGTGCTGTATTGGCCCTGGCCAAAGCGTCAGCGATGGCCCTTGCTTCTTCGGCAGTCACGATATTGTCTGCATGGGCGGTGGCCGTTGTTTCAGCTAAGTTTGCTTTTGCCAGGGCATATGTTTCGGCGGCTGCCTGGGCTAAATTGGCCTTGGTTTGAATTTCGGTGGTTATTGCCGTGTAATCTGTCACATCGGCCACGCCGACCCAGTCGCCGGCTGCATATGTTTGATTGGAAAGTTTGGCTGTTTGGCATCGATTAATACCGGAGCCAGTATCCCATAGGTCACCTTGATCATAAGGTACTGTTGGGTTTTGCCCGGGCAAAAATACCCGCCGTTTTCCATCTGCTGTATCCTGGGCAGTAAATGCTGCAGCCAGGGCCTGAGTTATATCTGAATCAGTTAATCTGAGCCATGAATACGTAGTGGCGACTATTCTGAATCTATATGCATATCCGGTTGCATTATCGTAATACAGGTCACCTAAATGTTGATCCCTCAGAACTGTGGTTGCCCAACCACTTGCCGGTGTATTAACCAACGTCGGCTCTCCATCGTCAAACCAAGTTTCAATTGAATTTTGAATAATGTTAAATTCACCCGGATTGATATCACTTAAAGATGTTGGTATGTCTGTAAGAGCAGAGTATCCACTGCCGCCCTCAATTGTGATTGATCCCTTAATACCGAGACTCACTCCATTCCATGATAATTTAGGATTAGCAGATCCACCAAATTTTACCAGTTCATTGTCAAGATCTATTTCCACACCGGCTGTTGTGCTGTAGTTATTAGACTGAATTTTCCCTGCTTTTAAAATACCAGTGATTTTTGCCGAAATAGCAGTGAGATCAAAAGTTTGAATATGGGATGCAATGATAGAATCTGCAGCCAGATCATTTCCACCGATTTGTCCTGTTGTTGCAGATTTAATAACGCTGTACTCAGAAGCATTTCCTGATGTATCAACAGATTTCAACCTGTAATAATAAGTTGTTGTAACGTCAAGGCCTGCGCTGTCCGGATAAAAGCTGGCTGAGATGTTTCCTAAAACCGTTATATCAGAAGCAAAGTTAGAAACAGTTGATCTTTCTAAAATATAATGAGAAAAGTCATATTCTGTATTGTCATTCCATGATAAACCAACCATTTTAAAGCCACTAATTGCAAATCCCGTTGCCGGCCATGTTGGTATTGCAGGCGCGATTTCATCTATGGCTGTTGTATGGAGAACTTGAGTTGCCCAATTTGTATGGTTTCCTGATCTATCAACTGCCCTGACCGACACACCATATTCTTTGTTTGGCATGACTTCCCATTGAAATTGTCTGTTGGCAGTTGAAAAAGAAGAAAAACTTCCAGCAGCGGTGTTTTCAAGCAGGATGTCATAATGGTGCCACTCAGCCGATACTTCGGCAGCCCCATTCCAGGTCGCAAGCATTGTCACGACCGTTCCCCCACCAAAAACCTGTGTGACATTACTTGAAACAGCAAGATCTCCTGGAATTGTTAATGGGCAATCAGAAGTATTAATTGATACCCCAATCGAGGATTCCGTGTCGGAGTAAATACCGGAAGTATCAACAGCTTTTATTTTATACGTTTTTGTTTCCGAAACGCCTTCATCTATAAAAATGGAATTAAAATTAGTTGTAGGCCGTGCGACAACAATCCCGGTTGCCCAGACGCTTCCTTCTCTTATTTCATAGTGATTAAGATCGAGTTCTGAATTGGCAGTCCATGTAAAGTGGACTTGTCTCTTCATTGCATCCCATGATCCGGAAAAATTTAATACACTTGCTGGCGGAGCAAGTTGGCCTTGCATGGTGATTGTTTGAGTATTACCACCTGTGTCAACAGCTCCTTCGCCATCAACTGCCACATAGATCTTGTACCCACTGCCGACAACGAGAGGTGCTGTGATTGTATACATGTTTTCATGAACTGTTGCTATTTTTGTTGGACTTGTTCCAGCCGTTAAATCTTCAAGCCAAATAGCCCAATTACTTCCGGTGTTCATGTACCCATTATGCCAGGTGACTTGGATATTAGATGCGAATTGACCATTCTTTTGATAAATTAAAAATTCGTGTAATAAAACTTGAACAGCTACTTGTTTATGTATCTCCCAGGGCGGTTCAACAATAATCGTGCTGGAATTATCTGTATAAATTTCGTCCACATATTGGAGCCCGCTGATTGTTCTTACAAAATCATCTTTCCTGTCGATACTAATTATTCGATATGGTTTTTTATAAGTAGTTGCAGTTCCAAAAAGAAAAATAGCAAAATCATCAGGTACGGTATCCCATGGGGTTGTTAGGGTGAGAACGTCGGTTGAGCCGGATGTATTATTAACAATTTTTTCAACAAATTCTTCTTCGTTGGAAGAGTTAACAAGCCGAACCATGACCCGGTAAGATATAGAAGTTTCTATCTCTATAGGAGTATCAAGCTGAACAAAAGGGTTGCCAAAACCGTCGTCATTGCCAGCGGTTTTTATCATACCGCCGGTGTTTGATCCCTGGTAGTTAACATTTTCATGTTGGAAATAAAATAAATCTCCAATAGTGCAGGCAAACGAATCGACAAAAGCGTCAAAAGTAACAACCCTATTCATATATATATTCGAATTGATAGAAAAGACGCCTTCTCTTATTGCCTGAGCCTGAGAAATTGAAGCCTTGATAGAAACCCTTGCTGGCAATACCACTTCTGAAGTAGTGAGAAAGCCATTCGTATGAATAGTCACGACCTGTCTGGTATAATCGCGGGCAGGGTCGGTATATTCGATCTCGACCGCATTTGCTCTGTCTTTTTTTGCTAAGAACTGAAGATCAAAGCTTCCCTTGACAATATTTCCCATTGTAAACAAATGAGAGATTATAGAGTCTTGCTTATCTACAAAAGCCCCGTATTTTACTCCTCGACGAATAACAACTGCATGACCAAGCTTTGCAATTTGTTGTAATTGCCCCCAAAAGTTACCAGTATAAACACTGGTATTGACAATAAATCGAAAAGCACCGTCAACATCTTCGTCGCAATAATCTGCCCAGGCGGAGAAATCATCCCATATCACGCAATCTTTATCTAACCCGGCATACGTTATCAATAATGAGTAGCAAATCCATGCTGGGTTGGTGGCTCTTTTGTCGGCCCAGGCAGGCGTTGCCAAGTCATAATCAAAAACCCTTACAGTGCTTCTTTCAACAAGACATGAGAGAGCAGGCATAGATCCTGACAATTGATCTGTTGCGAGAGCTTTGATTGCATATTTAGCAAGGCCTGGATATATTAATTCTTTTTTAATTATTTCTTGAACACTTGTAAAATAAATATCAGAATTGCCTCTGAAACTTGTTTCTGCACCATTCGTCCGTGTAATCTTAATTTCGTATTGGCCAGGAGTTGTGTCATCTATTATCACGGACTTTCTTTGTGTTTCAGTTGTCGCGCCACTGAATATCTCATGTGAATGAAGTGTATAAGAAGGTGCGCCAATTATACGATATTCCACATCGAATGTCGCTGTTCTTCCGTCCAGACCCCCTTGGTCGTTGGTGTAATAAAAACCATTCGGAGCCGTAAGAAATATAATTAATTTTTCTACTGCATTACCATCGGTTTGTTGTGTGACAGGTGAATTATATGACAGCTTTGATCCAACATCATTTTGACCAACAAGTTCGCTGAACCCATCTATGGGAGCGTCGTTTAGCGTCCCAACACGATCTGCATAAACAACAATATCTTTGTAATAAGTGTATGGTTGGTCATTAATTCTGATATCCGTGATACTGTCTACTTGATGATCGCACAGACCAAAAAGAATATTTATGGTTTCTTTATTCCCTGAAATGGTTAGGAACTGATTAATAACGTGTCCAGAAATTTTGTTTGTACCAAAAAGATATTGAATACTTGTGCCTTCAGTTATTGTTTGTCGAAGATCTCCCCAGCCATAAGTTTGTCCTGATCCAGAGTAATCAGAAGAACCCGCAGTGTCGGAATCGGGGGCTAATGCCGACATAAGAGCATTCATGCCATAAGCAATCACGAACATGGCAGATACAAAAACTGCCGCATAGACTATTGCGTAAACCAGTGAGCCCTTGATATATGCACTTGCCACAAGGGCGGCTATTTGTGCACTCAACGTAATTTCCGTTTTTGCACAGACAGAAATGATATCATCGTCGTAGATGATTATTTCAGTATGAGGCCTGGAAATAATCTTACCATTAACGGCAATTACAAAAGATATTTCGGTATCATGCAAAGGCAGATCATTAAGATAATAGTTTAATCGTTGCCCTTCTATGTAATCGAGAGTTTCAATAATCCGGATTTCAGGTTGAAGTGGATTTGGTATTTTAGTTAGAGTGACCGACATATTGATAATATCCTATTATTTTGTTTTTCCAGTCCGACACTTTATCGACCACGACATTTCGATTTACGGTTACATGGATAAACCGCCTACTTCCGATATAAACACCAAGATGATTCGCAAACTCAAAATTAGTTGATTGAATCACCAGGCCAGTTGGTATGGTTAGTTCTAAAACGGGTTTCCATGATTGTATTAAATTAGTTTCAATTTCTTTTTGAGATGCTTCCTTGCAAGCACATACTGAAATATTTATTTTTGGAATCTCGATACCAAACCTTTTAAACACCTCAACAGCAAGGCCATAACAAGAATAATTATCCGGACCATAACCGTCTTCGTGAAATGGTTTTCCTATGAGATCGTTTAAATCCATTACATCATAAATCCTATTGAGCCGACTGCCGGGAACCCACCAAATCGAGATTCATTTCCAAGTGCTTCGCAATTACTGAGCGTTCTGTTACAAGTTTCATCTCCAAGGATAGTGTAACCGCATTGGCTGTCGCCAAAATTTCTGTATCTGCAATTGTTTTTAAGATATCTATTTGAGGGGCAGCGTCTGTTTAGAAGATTTTCGGCACCCATTTTAAACGAAATTGTATTGGAGTCACCAATCTTGCAATCCAGAATCTCCATGGATTCTTCTAATTTTGGGGTCGTAACATTAAGATATTTTGAATCCACTACTCTTAGAATTGTTTGAGCGCCTACTCCTCCACTATGAGTCTCAATATACGGCATAAGAACCCTGCCGATATCTATGAATGAAAGTGTTACGGAAGGAATTTCTGCATTTTTAGTTTCCATGAGGCCGGAGAGAGAAAATAAAGCTGGATACCAAGTTTTAGAATTCCATATAATTTCAGCATTGTTTAGGCACAAACAGATCGGATCTTCTGACGGATAAGTAATTTCGAGTAATAATAATTCAACATTATCAGAAGAAAGTTTGTTTTTCTCTATTATTTGATTGGTAGAGAGATCGAGTGGCATTTTATATCTCTCTTAATTTTAAACTTAACTTCCACCAACCAGGAGCGACATAGCTAAATTTTAGATTATCTTCTTCAAAACAAATCGTGTAGACAACGGCCGTAAATAGATGTGTCCAGGAAAATGATTGCCCATAATTAGCAGCATGAAAAGTCTGGAGAGTGTCTTTATCGGCAGAGCTGATGTCTTTCCAATCGAGTTCGAATTGTTTTTTAGTAGCGGTGCCTCGACCCCTGAGTATCGTGTGCCCAGAAGCCGAGGTTTCTTTTAATCTAAAAGTTAAGTCTGTTTCGGAAAAATCTGAAGGTGCAGCTATGTTGGGAAAATTTGACATAGCTTATAATTATCAGATTTATAGAGCATTTTGCAAACTTTTGCCTGCTAAAACACTCTATTTAATTATTGATTATGCTGACAACATTCCTTTCATTGAAGACCTGAAATTACCTTTATTATTTGAGGTGTGATCGAGAACAATCCCAATAACCCACTTCTCTCCATCAAATTTTGGTTCTTTGTCTTGCGTTGCTTTTACGTTTTCACCATTATTGGTAATGTTTATTTCAACATTAGGAGCCGATCCGCCTGACCCGCCATTGGTTTCAACTCCAAGATTTCCTGAGGACATCCGAGTCAAAGGCATGATTGCCTCAGGACCCTTTTCCCCAAAAAGAGCCCCACCCATTGCATAAGCCGTTAACCTTGAAGCCTGAGGAACAATAGTCGGCTTGTTTACAATCTGGTTTGAATAAGCACCGATACCAGAAACCACATTGCCGTGTTCTGAAGCAAATAGGCTACCAATTGCGCTTATCCAGCCCACATTGGATGAGGACATTGATTTGGCCATATTAAACATTTCTTGTTTGATAATCATTTTAATTAGATCATTCACAACACTTCTGGCCATATCTTTGAAAGCATCTTTTGCATTTTTTGCTCCAGTGACCCAATCCGCCATGGCATCGGAAACGCCATCGAAGGCGTTGACCATGGTGATTTCAACGATTTCTCCTGTCGTTTGATAAGAGGCCCTGATTTTTCTTTGTGCTTCTTCCACACCAACCGCCATGTCTTCTGAGAAAGATAAGTTTTTTCTGTTTTTTAGTTTGTTTTGATATTCTTCTTCTAACTGGATCATCTTTGCCATGGCTGGTTTCATAATACCAAGATTTCTGTTGTAATTTTCAGTTATAATGGTTTGTTCATTTTTGTAATGCTCGGCTGTCATGCCACCTTTTATGTCATAATATGTTCCCCAGGCAGTAATAGATCCTGCAAGTTTTTCTTGTTCAACATCAAAACTTGCTGCCCGGCTATAACCAGTGGAATCAATGCCTTTGCTTTCCATGTCCTTTGCGTTTTCTGCAATCAATTTACGTTTTGCTGCCTCTGTTTCCTTAGACATACCACCATGGGTTAATCTGTCATATTCAGAATATTTATTAATTAACGACTCAATTTGTTTTATCTCTTCTTCCCGGGCTATCGCTTTTAAGGCAAGGGAAAGTGTGTGTTCTCTATCTGTTTTATTTAGAGCTTTTACTTCTTTATTTAATCTTTCTTCATATTCAAGATACCTGGCTTGGATATTGGCTTCCTTTTCCATATCAGAAATGGAGCCCATTCCAAGAGATTCAGCCTGGCCGCCAATCTGAAGCCTTTTTTGTTTATTCAAATCGAGCGTATAGTCTGTGTATCTTTGGTTTTCTTTAGTTTCATAATTATAATTTTTTTCAGTTCCTTTGCCTAAATTCAACCATCTATCATCAAGTTCTGCTTGTTTTGCTTTTTGTTCGAGCTTGACGTGGTAATCAGTCTTGATTTCAAATCCCTTTTTTTCTTGAAGGGTCAATCTGTATTGTAATTTTCCTGCCTGATCCAGATAATCTAAATGGTTTTTCATATCCATTTTTTGTTTATCTGAAAGATTAGAAGCATTGATGTCTTCTTTTTGTCCCTTAAGGTTTACGTTCTCGCTCCTCCATTTTTTGTATTGTTTTGAAAGCCTGTTGGTCAGGATTTCTGTTTCCCTTCCAATCGCTGAGTTTTTATCACCATCACCAACTCTTTCTTTTCTAATGTTCTCAAGTTTTTTCTGGAAAGATGTCAAGTCAAGTTGTTCAACTGTCGTGTCTAATTGCTTGAGAGAATTTTGAAACTTTGAAATTTCAATTGTTGCGCTTTGAGCCGAAAAGGTCTCAAATATTTTAGCAAAAACCTTTATACCTTCTGGCAAAACAAAGTCTTGTGTCTTTTGGATCTCTTTAAACATGAACATCATTCTATCTGCCTGGTTAAAACCACCGGCATCTATAGAGGCTTGGTTTAAAGCCAAATCATATTTCTGTTTTTTTGCAGGATCATTTCTTAAACTGTCTTCAAAATTTTTTTTTAACCGAAGAACATTTTCCTGACCAGGACCGACTGCAGCGGTGAGCCCTGGAAGTTCAAGGCCTCGTTGTTTTTCGTTTATTGTTTTAAGCTGATCTGGCATATAACCCAATTCCTGATTAACTCTCTGAAGACCATTGATCCAATTTTCAACGGATGCCACATTGGCAGGAAGTACAAGACCAAGTTCTTTTGCTTCGGCCTGGGCCACATCTCGTATTTCGGACTTAATTGCGTTAAGTTTTTTACTCATCTCATCTATAACTACCTGGATTGATGATATATTTGCGTTGGCAATACTTTTATCATAACGATTAGACTTGGATGAATTGAAGGTATTTTGATAACTCTGTAATATTTTTTTCTTTCTATCTAATGATATCATTAATGCTTGTTCGCTGGAGGCATATTTATTTCCTGTGGTTTGCCTCTCTTCTTCTGTCATGCTCGCATAATCTTTTGAGGAAAATTTCTGAATATCCTCCATTACGCTTTTTAATTTTTTGAGTTCTTTAACTTTTTTGTAGATCGCCCAACCACCAATGGCAACACCAACACTTATAAGAGCAGGAATCCAACCTGTTAAAGTAGCCAGTGCGATAGCTTTGGTTCCTGTCAATGCTTCCATGGCTGCTGTTGTTTTTACCAATCCGAATGAAAGTGGGCCCAACAACTTACTCATACTTGTCAGTGTCCACAAGAACAACTTCATAGAGTTGGTTACGAGGAAGATGCCGGCAAACGCAATTAGCGCAGGCGCAACAAGTTTTAAGACCTTAAAAATGGATTTTAGTCCATTAACCATACTGTCAAAAAAATCATTGATGGCAAATCTATTGGCAGTGATCCAATCAGATAAACCTCGCATGGAATCTGTAAGTTTTTGGCCATATTGTGCATCTGATTCGCTGAAAACCTGAATCATAGCATCTTTGCCGGCTCCTTTTAGCCTTTCCCATTCATGACCGAAACTTCCGGACTTCTCGCCATTTCCTTCTCCCGAATAAGCATCCCATTTTTTTGAGAATTGAGACATTGCCCTATCGCCAAATTCAGTTCCAGCAAGAGCCATGACAAGGGCTGCATCCTTATAGGTTTTAGTGTTGTCCGAATAATTAAGTTTATATAATTGATTGGTGTTTTCCTTAGTCGGGCTCATACCATATTCCATGGCGGCCCCCACAGCTTGAGCCATGTCAGTCGATGAAGTGCCCATGCTTCTTGCGTATTCTCGAATCATATTTGGCAACTTGGCAGTCGCTTCATCTGTCAACTTGAAAGAATCAATCAGTTTCAAGAGAGATTCTTCCCATGTGGTAATAACATTCATAAGATTCACGAGTTGTGCTGCGATCATTTGAAATAAGAATAAAGTTGCAGCCATACCAGAAGCCATCATGCCAAACTGGGCAAAACGGCCAAGCATTGCGTTTTGGGGCAGTTGATTCATGATATCTGGCTTTCCAGCAGAAGTCTTGGTAATTGTCGGTGTTTTAGCTTTTTTACTTGCGGCGGTTGATTTTTTTGATACCTTTGCCTGTTTTGTTGCCTGTTTTGTCGCTTTCGTATCGATCTTATTCTTGGTCTTGATTGTTTTTGTTAATTCTTTTACTGCAACTGTCATTGCACTTGGTTTTTGATTTTTTAATGGCCCCTTATTATTGAAATAATCCTGGATACCAGTCATTCTTTTTCGAAACCAACCTTCACTTTTGTCGATTTCTTTTTGTCTTTTTTGATTTGCCATGGCTACTAAATCGATACCGCCTTTTCTTGAAGCATATAGATTTTTTTCATGATTCAAATCTTTTTTTCTTGCCTGTTCTTTTTTCTTTTCAAAATCATCAAATGCTCTGGCATACGTGCCATGATCTTTTTTGGATAACGGATCTCCTTTAAGTGCAAACTTTAAATCTTTTAGTCGTTTTTTGTGTTGATCTGTGGTCTTTCTAAGACTCCTTCTGATATTCTCTTCGGATGCTGACCATGTTTTGTCTGTTTTTTTTAAGGCCGCATCCATATCTCTCTGGTTCTTTAATCGTCTTGCAGTGATAGTATCTGTTTGTTTTATTTGATCCTGGGTGAATTTTTTCGAATCTACAATTTTTTTCTTATGGAGCTTGTCATATTCTCTGTTACTTTTCTTTAATTGTTCCAACTCTTTGTTTACAACCGGACCTTTTTGTTCAACGGTTTTTTTCGCTCGATCAGATTGAGCTGTTTGATTTTGAAGTTTTTTTAATTCCTTTTGAAGAACAGAAATCTTTTTGCTGGCACCGGCTGTGTCAACATCAATAACAGCCTTATGTTTTGTTTTGGTTATTTTGGTGAGCTTATCTTTTAAGGTGTCAAGTTTTTGATTGGCTTCCTTGGAAGATATTTTAATTTTCAGTTCATCAGACATAAGAAACTCCTATATTAAAAAGGGTAAGGGAAAATCCCCTACCCTTTTTTTTATTTTTTTTTATCTGTTTTTGGCGTTTTTTCTTCAACGTAAATCCCATCTATTAAATTGATAAACCGCCTAAATCTTTCTCGTTCATCAAATTGGACTATCCTGTTCTCATCCAACCAACTTGTTACTTCTGAATAAGGAATGCCCCCCATGCCGAAGCCGATTCGTCTTGATGATGAGAGGATTGCAAAGGCCTCCCAATATTGAACCGCATCGAAAAAAAGAGTTGGCCTGGTTGCTAATTCTGGAACATAGATCCCATCATCTTCCAGGCCTTGAAAAAACTTGAGCTTTTCCGCAGAATATTTACAGGAAAATTCTACGTAATCTCTAAGTTTTTTTCCAGTTCCTCATCCATTTCATCCTGGTACGCCTCGAACTCTTCGGAGAAACCATTGATTTCATCTTTAAGTTCTTTGAAAACAGGATCACTCAAAAGTTCTTTTGCAATTTCTTTTGAATATGGAACATCCTTACCATCTTCTCCTGGCATGCCTTCCCAGTCTTTGAGCAAGGTGTCTATCAAGAGATCAAGTTGAATCCTGTCCTCAACTTCGGATGCCACATCTTTGCCTCTTCGGAGTTGTTTTGTGTAGGGTTTATAAAGCCGTTTTAAAGCTTTTTTGTATTCCGGATTTCCGGCCCTCGCCACTTTAACCTGGACCCCATCAATTAGTGCTAATGGAAACCACTGTCCATCTGACTCTGTCTGAAGGTTGGTGCCGTAACTTTTTTTGATCTTGTCTAAATTAATACCCATGATTTAAAATCCCCGTTTTGTTTGATTGTTAATAATTATGCAAAGTAATAAAGATCATTTTGCAAAGTCGGTTATAAAATTAAACTGTTTTTATGTAATACAGCTCAACGATCATTGAGCCAGCATTGATTAATCCGAAATCAGCAGCTTCAGTTATAGTCACCCTCGTGGCTACATTGGCTTCTATTCCATCGCAGGCGTCAGCGGCAATAGTGCTTGCTCCAATAGTGGAAGCAGTCGCAATGCTTTTGGCGGTGTCAGCAGAGAATCTATCAAGATCGCCTGCTATGCCCACAGAAAGAATAGCCGACGCGCCGCCTGTGAAAGCTGTCAGGATCCTTGCTTTCCACCCAATAGGTATTGCTCCAGCGGGTAGGGCTGCGTCAAAATCGAGATATCCAGTTGCATCAGTGTTGTCTGTAAAATCAGCAAGATTCATGACTTGAGATTTAAGAACTTCAAGTTTTGGTGTGTCTTTTCTGTAATAAGGTTTAGATCTTTTCATATATTCTCCTAAAATCCCCGTTGAATTAAGTGAGAACAGGATTTACACAAGGCACGGGGCGGCCTTGATACCTGTTTTATAAAATTTAACCTGAATAAACAGTTGGATCATCGGGTGCTAAAGAATAATCCGTATAGAACCTATCAATCTGAACAGAGACGCCGAGTGTTGGATCAACAAGAGCGGTCCAAGAAATATTCTCAACCATATCCTGATCCTTTCCACCGGAATTCATGCCTGCATCTGAAATTATTACATTTGGAAATGAGAACACGTAGCCTTCGCCATCAGCGTCTACAAGCTCATAAGAAAGAGCAAATTTCGTTCCGGCAAGAAATTTTGCATACATGGTATCGTTTGCAAAATATGGACTCATAGATCCGGTAGCACCGATGTCACCAGGGGAGACACCAACATTACCCAGTTCTCCAACCGCCTTAATACCTCTGAGTGCATTGGCAATTGAAAAATCAAGTCCCTGGAAATAAACACCAGCAGCATTCATCAATGCGCCATCAACTCTGATTCCACCGAGATGAGAAATTGCATTAAACACATCGGTTCCAGTAATGGTCGTGATTGCGCTTGGGCTTTTCGTCCCGGTTGCATATGAAATTGAATCTTTTCCCATAAAGTCGAAAGATCCGGTAATCGGTGAGCTTGCCTGGGCAGAAAGTGAAAAGGAATTCACCATTAATCCAGAATAAGAAAACCTGTGAACAGTGGCCAGATCATTAAGGGCTTTTTCAATGTAATATGAAAGAGTGACAGATCCAGAAGCAGCCTGTGCAGTGGTGGGATTTCGAATCATACATCCCTTAACAGAAACATCTGCAGTGGCAGTTTCATCAGCCAGGGTGTATGTACTTTCAAGAACAATAATTAAATCTGATGTTTTTGATGCTACTTTAAAAACACCATTGTTTGCGCTTTCATCCATGCCGGAAAATTTAATAAATTGTCCAGCAACAACATTTAAAAATGGTGTTCCGATTGAAGCGGTAATGGTTTTGGTGGCTGCCACAACGGATGCAACGATGGTTACGTCAGTAGCGGTTCCCCATCTTTTCCATAGAGCACCTTCGAATAGCTCATCATAAGTTCTTGCAGCAAGTTCGAAATCGAGGCCGCCAGAAACTTCATGACCAATATCAATGACATCTTTTACCTGTCTTGACTGATCAATTAAGCTTGATGAAGTTGTTTCTTTTGAAAATTTAAGACTCTCTCCTGTGTATGGCAAATACTTCATAGCGCCGGAACCCGGCACCACTCCGTATACAGCCTCTTCGATCATAGCAAGAGTTACGGCGTTGCTTGATGCAAAAACAGTCATAAGACAATTCTCCTATCGCCTTTGCAAAAGCCAGAAAGAACACAAATTGTGGGTCGCCCATAATGGGCGTAAGTTTGGGAAAAACTCTAAAAGAACTTTAAAGAATTAATGGAATCTTAGTCAAATATTAACGAAGACTATTTTTTAGGAAGGTTATATTGTTTTGATAGATCTCATTGCGAAGGGTAAATCCAAGATACGAATGTACCATTTTTTATCATCACCATCTCTTTGTACTGCCAACCTTTGTGGTATGATATTGTCTATTTTTTTGCCTCTGAAGACTGTAAAAAGATCATCCGTTAATTGATCTACTTTTCCAAAACCATCTTCGACTCTAACAAATAATTTAATTGCCAATATACCTGGTGTTATATAAAGACCCTGGTTCGGTCCATTCATGGATTTTAAGAATTCTTCATCCCAAAAAATTTCAACGTAAATCCAGGGATCGAGTTTTTTGACATATTCATCACCGGTATTGTCGCCTTTGAAAACTATTGGAGTTTGTGTCCAATTATTTTCAAGGTGACTAAAGAGAGAAATTCTTCCATTATTTAAGGACATTTTGATACCTTTGTTGTATTATAGTTTTTGTTTTGCGATACGGACGATAACCGCTTCTTTTCCATGTGTCAGAAACAACTTGTCCATATTCAACGTCTTCTCTGTGGCCTGTTGTGTTAAAGATTTTAACAGAATCACCACACTTGATATTCTCTGCTTTTTGACGCTCGATGTCAATGAATAATTTCGATGCTGTTTCACTATGGGTGGGGCCATGATGCGATGAAACAGGCCCATTGTTAATACTTATTTTATGATTCGCATCATATTCTCCCTTTGAAAAATCCGATCCTACATGCGGAGACAAACTAAAAAGACTTTTTAAAGTTTCCGAGGCAATTTTTTGTTGCTCTTTTGCAACTTTTTCCCGTTGCTTTTTAAAAAAATTATCTATATCAGTCTTCATTTGCCGACTCTTTGACTATGGCTTTATACATTAATGTAACGCCTGCCGGCCTGGTGGGTTTTAATTTAAGAACTTTGTAAATAACTCCTGCAGCCGTGATTGTTATTCGATCTTTGGACGCAAGATCCGGCATTTCATCAGGATCTTTGCCTGTATGAAAAATTATTTCACACACTTCGGGATCAGTGACACCTTGGGTTGTTTCTATGTCCTTGATCATCCCATGCGAATCAAATTCCTCAGGATAAGA
>Ga0180009_10003539_pt1 | contig 17709 bp, 20 predicted proteins | sample OS_PC_MetaG_FD_123537 | JGI IMG/M metagenome (GOLD analysis project Ga0180009, IMG submission 123537) | Groundwater microbial communities from the Aspo Hard Rock Laboratory (HRL) deep subsurface site, Sweden - OS_PC_MetaG | ecosystem: Environmental > Aquatic > Deep subsurface > Groundwater... | reverse complement strand
TTAATTTCCCTTGCCTCGCCGAAGCCTTGCTCGCCTCGCTGGAGCTTTGGCGAAGCGGAGCGAAGGCGGGTTGAACCTTTTCCAAAAAATTCATAAAAACCAGAACCGCCGATTATTCCAATTTCAGCCAGTTTTTTTTGCAATTTTTGTTTTCCAGCTGATGCATATTTTATTAAAGACCTTATTTTTTGCCCTTTAAGGATTTTTCTTCCTTTTAAATAAGTTAATTCAATCAGAAAATCAACGCCTATTATTTTTCCTTTTAACTCCTTTACTAAATCAACAGCTGCTTTCATTGTGCCGCCGGTAGCTAAAACATCGTCAACCATTAAAACTTTTTCTCCGGGCAAAATAGAATTTTCGTGCATTTCAATGGTATTGCTTCCGTACTCTAATGCATATTTTTTGGAAATTGTTTTTGAGGGAAGCTTTCCCTGTTTTCTGGCAATAGCAATTCCTGTTTTTAATTTATAAGCCATAGCAGAAGCCAAAAGAAATCCCCTTGCGTCTATGCCGACAATTTTATCAATTTTTTTATTTTGATATGACCTGCATAATTCATCAATTATTTTTGAAAAAGACTCCTTATCTTCTAATAGGGGAGTGATGTCTTTAAAATTTATTCCTGGTTTTGGCCAATCAGGTATTTCTCTAATTTTTAACTTGATTAATTTTTCTATTCTCATAAATTATTGATTTTGGTATTTTCTCCAATAATCTCCCGGCAGAGATTGCATGAAATTTGGTACTTCGCTTTGGTAATTCGGGTCTATTCTTTCTGCCAGCAGAGCTTCTTGATATGCTTTTTCATAATCCTGCAATTCTTTATAAATGTTGGCTAAATTATAATGATATTCAGGCACATTTGGATGCGTTGTTATTAATTGGAGATAGATGTTTTTGATTATTAAAAGTTCCTGTTTTGCTTTATCTTCTTGGCCTGTTTGTTTATAAATATAAACCATAGATTGATGCATTTTTGGATCATTTGGAGCCAGTCCGAGTAATTCCTGGATAAAATCAATTACCTCTTCGTTATCAGGTTGCAGTTCAAAAACCCTGAGCGCCTCTGTGCTCGCTTCCGGATATTTGCCTATTTGTTTGTATAAAAAAGCTAAGACAGCATGGTAGTTGGCATTTTCTTTATCATTGAAAGAAGCCAAATAATAAGCGTCAGTTGCAGCCACATAGTTTTTTTGGCTTAAATAGGCAACGCCAAGCTGTATATAAGCGGGGCTGAATGGAATATTATTTTTATCTTTGGAATCTTGAATGTGCTTTTTACCGTTAATTTCATCGCCCAAAAATATTTCTGCAATGCCCAAGTACCAATAGCATTCTCCGCGATTCGGGTCTATTTTTATGCAGTTTTCGCCAACATTTTTCATTCCTTTATAATTTTGCTCTACCAGATAATTTTTTTCCATTTCTATCATAATTTCAGAACGTTTTGGGCTCAATCTCAAAGCATTATTTAAGTAATCTCTTGCTTCCAATGTTAATTTATTTTTATTTTCCGGATTTTTTTCTCTGGCTGCCAAAACATTGGTAAAACTGCCCATAAATGACCAAGTTCTTGTGTATTTTGGCTGTATTTTAGCGCTAACTTCTAAAGCCTCCAAAGCTTTTTTTGAATAAGCTATTTCGTTTTCTGGTAAAGCGCATCTTTTAACAATATCAGAATATTTTAAGCCGGCATAAGCGCTCAAAATGCCTGATTTTTTCCAGAGGTTTTCCATTATGGAAATTGATTTCTCGCACTTTTATATGCCAGATAAATTATCGGCGTAAATAATTTCTCCATTTATATATAAAGGTTTTATGTTCCAGAACCAAAGAAAAAGCAAAACAATTATAAGCAAAAATGCGGCAACTGGTTTTTTTTGCAAAATATTTTTTTCTCCGGGCAGTATCTCAATTTTTTCTTTAGATTCAGATATTAAATAAAAACAATAACCTATAAAAAAGAAAGAAATAAGATAAGTTGAAAAATTGTCAAAATTAAATAAAAGCACAACTAAGTATCCAATAAACATTGCTTGGAGCCAGTGTGCCTTTATGCCCTGATGGTGTTTAAGTTCTTGCAGGCGCCAAAAAAGAGAAATCCAAAAAATAAGGTAAAACAGCAAAGATATTATGCCCGTGGCTACAGCCGTATCTAAAATAATATTATGGGCTTTATCCCACCAAAGCCGGCTCATTTGAGGCAATGCTGGATCATAATATTTTTCAAAGCCAATTTGAAAATTTTCCGGCCCCCATCCAAAAATCGGCTTTTCTTGTATTGCGCTTACAGCAATTTTCCAAGCAGAAAGACGAGCCCCCAACAAATCTTTAAGCACTATTTTTATAGAGAGCCTATTGTGGACAAAATATGATAATCCTGTATTATTTTCAACAAAGGAGGGAAATTTTGGGTAGATGTTTGCGTAGATAACAATAAGGACCATTAAAACCGAAAGAGCAACGATTATAATTTTTGCAATCTGCAATTTTTTACTGGTTTTAGCAGAATCAGATTTGATTGGAAAAAATAAAAAGAAATAGAAAAATCCAATAAAAACACCAAGATAGACCGCCCTGGCTCCTGAGATTAAAATAGTAAAAAGGAATAAAATCAATAATCCTGCATAAAATATTTTTTTCTTTTTATCTCTTTCCTTGATTAAAAAAGATAAAGACAAAAAACTCAAAAAAAGCATATAGATTGCCAAAAAAGTGGAATTGCCCAAAAAAGAAGGAGTATGCCCTGATTCAGAAGCAATAAAAACCCGGCCCATAAGATTAAAATATTGGATAACTGCCAGAAAAGAAGCAAAAAATCCAACCAAAAAATTTATTTTGAATAATTTTTCCCAGTCCTTTTCCTTGATAAATAAAGCTAAAAAAACAGCAAAGATAAAGAGAAACAAAAAATTCAAAAGTCCGCCGGCTCTAACCGGAGAACCAAAAATACTATATCTGATATCCTCTGAAAATATTGTTGATATGATTAAAGTTATTACAAATCCCAAAAGAGCCCAAAACGGCGCATAGGCAATATTTTTTATTTTAGGGAGGGATAGGGAAATCTCTTTTTTGTAAAAATATTTAAAAAACAAAAAAGAGATTAAAACGGTTAGGGTGGTTCTGAATAAAAGCGCCCTGCTCCAGTCAGATGGGTTAAAGGTGGGGGGAAGAACGATTATCGGCAAAAATAGAATAAAGCAAACTCCCCAAAAAATAAATTTATTATTTATGGCCGTTTCAATATTGTTTTTCATACTGTTTTATGATAAAAATTAAGTATATTGATGCATATTCAATATACAAAAACTAATCAAAAAGAGCAAATTATTATATGAAAAAAATTATAATAACTAGCGGATATTTCAATCCAATTCATATTGGCCATATAAATTATATGAGGGAAGCCAAAAAAATAGGCGACCTTTTGGTTGCAATAGTAAACAACGACGAACAGATAAAGGTTAAGGGCAGCACTCCTTTTATGGCAGAATCGGAGCGTGTTGAAATAGTTAAAGCAATAAAATATGTTGATGAAGTTTTTTTATCAATTGATAAAGACCGTTCGGTTTGCGAAAGCTTAAAAGCAATAGCAGAAATACACCCCGATACAGAGCTTTATTTCGCGAACGGGGGAGATAGGAATACGGGAAATATCCCCGAAACAAAAGTTTGTGAAAAATTTAATATAAAAATGGTAGATAATGTCGGAGGCGACAAGGTGCAAAGCTCTTCGTGGCTGTTAAAAAATACAGCAGGTCCCTTCTAATAAATATAATCTGACACTTTTTGACCCCCCTTGACACCCTTTCAATGGGGGTTTAGTATTATATAATATGGTAGAAGAAATAAAACCAGAAAAAATTTATACCCCGAAGGAAACCCGGGACTTTTTGAAAATTTCAGAAAGCACGATGAAGAGAATGTTAAAAAGCGGGATTATAAAGGCCTATAAGGTTTCAGGTCAGCACAGGATTTGGGGTCACGAAATTTTAAGACTGGTTTCTCCTTCTCTTGAATCAAAAGTTGTAGGGACTTACAGAAAAATAAGGAACAAAACAAAAGAGACTATCAAAAAATGGTAATCTCTTTTTTTAATTTTTAATATGTGTTTTGATAATAAAAGAATATTGATAACGGGCGGGGCGGGGTCGGTTGGCAACGCGTTAATAAAAGAGCTTTTGAAATACGACGTTAATACGATTCGCGTTTTTGATTTGTCGGAAAATGAAATATACAAATTAAAGAATAATTTTGTTGGAGAAAAAAGGCTGCGTTATTTGATTGGGGACGTGAGAGATTTAAACAGGGTAAGGCTTGCAATGGAAGGAATTGACATTGTTATTCATTTGGCTGCGATGAAACACGTATATGCCTGCGAGTACAATCCTTTTGAAGCAACCAAGACAAACATAGAGGGGTTACAGAACGTTATAGATTGCGCCAGGAACGAAAATGTTGAAAGAGTCATTTTTACCAGTACCGATAAAGCAGCACACCCTTTGAGCGTAATGGGCATGACTAAACTTATAGGGGAAAAGCTTGTTTCTTCAGCAAACTATTATAAAGGAGATAAAAGAACATTATTTGCCTCCGTGCGTTTTGGAAATGTGGTAGGTTCTAACGGTTCTGTTGTCCCGCTTTTTAAAAAACAGATTCTAAACAACGAGCCAATTAGGATTACCGATGAAAATATGACCCGTTTTGTGATTACAATGGGTAAAGCAATAAGTCTGATTTGCACGGCCATCAAAATTATGAAAGGAGGGGAAACGTTCGTTTGGAAAATGAAAACATTAAAAATAACTGATTTGGCAAATTCAATGATCAGCAGATATGCTAACGGCAGAGAGGTGGAAATAATTATTACAGGAAAAGCGGAAGGCGAGAAAATACATGAGGAAATAATGTCAGACGAGGAGCTTTCCCGTGCAATAGAAACAGACAACTTATATATTATATTTCCAATGATTGATTATTTAAATATCAGAAATAAATATGAAAATACAAAGCCGGTTGAAAACCCTGTTATTGCTTCAAATATGGGTTTTCATATGTCTAAAGAAGAAATAAATAATTTATTAGAAGCAGAAACAGATTTATGCTGAATATTTTACTAATTGATCCTCCGTTTCCAGAAAGGCCCTGGGATATAAACTGGCTGACTCAGTTTCCGCCGAAAGGTTTAATGTACATAGCGGCGTATTTAAGAAAGGCAGGAGCAAATGTAGATGTTTTAGATACAAAACAAATGCAGTATGAAAGGCCCTCACTTCTTTCCCGTTCAATAAATGAAATACAGCAGTTCGTAAAATATTATGTGGAAGAACATAATCCTCAGGTAATCGGAGTAACATCAACAACGATATCATATATTCCTGCAACAAAAATAGCTAAAGCGGCAAAGGAGGCATCCCCGAATGCAAAAGTAGTTATTGGAGGAGTGCATGTTACATTTATGGCGCACGAAACTTTGAACGAGTGCCCGTGGATAGATATTGTTGTCAGGGGAGAAGGAGAGCGACCGCTGCTTGAACTTGCTGAAGGCAAACCCCTTTCCCAGATACAGGGCATCAGCTACAGGGAAAACGGAGAAATTATTGATAATCCGGCAGGCCCCTTGCTAAATCCGGAAGAGATTCCCGTGCCCGCATATGACATGCTTGATATGAAAAAATACGCTTATGTTGTTTTAATGTGTACTAGAGGCTGCCCCCATAATTGCACGTTTTGCGAACTGCCGTCAGTGCACGGGAAGGGAATCCGTTGCCGCCCCGCAGATAAAATATCTGAAGAATTAGAGCTTGCTCTTTCATTAAATCCAAAACTTGAGATAAGGTACGAGGATGAATTTATGGGCTTGTACCCGAAGCGCACGAAACAAGTTTTAAAATTAATAAAAAGCAAGAAAGTCGGGCAGTTTCGGGCTGCCACCAGGCCGGACGGCATTACCGATGATATTCTTGTTAAATTAAAAGAAGCAGGTTGCACCAATCTTTACATAGGAATGGAATCGGGTTCAGATGATGTTCTTAATTTTAACAAGCGCGCCGTTACCGTGTCTAAAATTTTGGAGATCGCTGAAATGTTTTTAAGGAATGAAATGCTTTTCCACGCAGGATTTATTTTAGGGCTTCCGGGAGAAACAAAGCAGACGCTGGAACAGACGCTGGATATTGCTTTAAAGTGCTGTGATGCCACATTTACGGTAGTAAGGAAAAATTTTAAGGAGCTTCTTTCAATAATGCCGTTTAAATTGATTGTTGAAAACTCAAGAGCAGAGTTTAACTTATTGGCTCCTAACCCCGGGACAGAGATATTCAGAAATCCCGAAAAATTCAGGTATAAGATATTCCATAAAAACTGGGAGCTTTACGATTGTAATACAAGCGTCGGCGAGCCTTATGATGTTACAGCCCCGGAAATTGAAGAATTTAAAAAAAGAGCATTTAAAGCCGTCCAGGATAAAATGCAACAATATAATTTACCCGTAAATTGGTGGGATTATGGATACAAAGGTTAAAAATATTTTAGTAACGGGCGGCGCGGGGTTTATGGGCCGCTGGGTTTCAAAAAATCTTCTTGAAAAAGGGCATAAGGTTTGGGTTTTAGATAATCTTTCAAACGGCTCTGAAAAAAATATTGAGGAATTTAGAGATAAATTAGAGGATTTTGCGATAGTAGATATAAAAGATAAACAATTGCTTTCTAAACTTTTTGAAAACAATTTTGATATATGCATTCATTTTGCCGCAGCAATAAGCGTGCAAGAGAGTATTGATAATCCGGAAAAAAACTTTAATAATAATTGCATCGGCACCTTTAACGCTCTTGAAGAATGCCGAAAACACAAAGTAAAAATGGTTTTTGCAAGTTCTGCTTTAGTTTACAAGACAGCTGAGGCGGGCCAAAAAATGACAGAACAACACCCTGTTTTTGCTTCATGTCCGTATGCGGCAAACAAAATCAATAGTGAAAACCTTATAATGTCTTATTTCAGAACATATAGTTTGCCAGTTGTTATTTTAAGGCCCTTTAGCATTTACGGTCCTTTTCAAAGAAGCGATTCTGAGGGCGGGGTAATGAGCATATTTATAAATAAGAAGCTCAAAGGAGAACCAGTCGAAGTTTTTGGAGACGGAAATCAAGGGAGAGATTTCTTTTATATAGAGGATTGCGCTGAATTTGTTGCCAAGGCTTGTTTTTCTGATAAAGCAATAGGGCAGATTTTTAATGCTGGTTCCGGAACAGAAATAAAAATAAAGGATTTAGCAGAAAAGATAGCTGACAATAAAGCAGAGATAAAATTTATTAAACACCACCATCCACAGGCAGAAATAACAAATATGTCAGCTGACTCAAGCAAGGCAGAAAAGCTTTTAAATTGGAAGCCTTCAGTAAGTTTGGAAGAAGGCATTAATAAAACAACGAGATGGTTGCAAAAGTAATTCGTTATGAGATTTTAGAATTTTTGTTTCAGACGAGGAGATCGAGCAAAACGGGTTGAGCCGTAGTAGAACTACGGCGAGAGTCGTTTTGCGAAGAGCAACGAAGTCTGAGGCAAAAAGACAAAATCGTAATAGATTTAATTTTGCAACCATCTCGATAAAATGGTTAAAAAATCAATAATTCCATACGGGCATCAGTGGGTGGACGATAAAGATATTAAAGAAGTTGTTAAAGTTTTAAAAAGCGATTGGTTAACACAGGGTCCGAAAATTGAGGAGTTTGAAAAAGCAATGGCCAAGTATTGCGGAGCAAAGTATGGCGTTGCGTTTTCTTCTGGCACGTCAGCTCTTCATTCAGCTTATAGCGTTGCAGGAATAAAAGCAGGAGATGAAGTAATTACCACGCCTTTAACTTTTGCAGCTACCGGCAATATGTTTGTTGTTTTGGGAGCTAAACCGGTTTTTGTTGATATCCAAGAGGACACTTTAAATATTGATCCCGAAAAAATTAAAGAAAAATAACCTCAAAAACTAAAGCAATAGTGCCAGTTGATTTTGCTGGTCATCCGTGCGACTATGACAGAATTTTAAAGATTGCCAGAAAGCATAAATTACTGGTTATTGAAGATGCTTGTCATGCATTGGGGGCAGAGTGGAAACCCGCCTCCGCCAAAGGCTACGGCGAGGCGAGGAAAATTGGCAGTTTTGCTGATATGACAATTTTGAGTTTTCATCCTGTAAAACATATTACAACAGGAGAGGGCGGAATGGCGCTGACTAATAATAAAAATTTTTGCGAAAAGCTTAAAATTTTCAGGCATCACGGAATAGTAAAAAAACCACAGAAGGGAAAATGGTATTACGAAATAGAAGAGCCAGCCTTTAATTACCGAATTACCGATTTCCAATGCGCTTTGGGCTTGAGCCAGTTAAAGAAAATAGGTAAATTTTTGAAAAGAAGGAGAGAAATTGCCGCCAAATATAATAAAGCCTTCAAAAATATCAAAGAAATTATATTACCAGCAGAAAAAGATAACGTAAAATCAGCTTGGCATATATATCCTATTCAAATTAAAAAAGGAAATAGGAAAAAAATATTTGATGATTTACAAAAACAAGGAATTGGCGTTCAAGTCCATTATATGCCTTTGCACCTGCATCCTTTTTATAAAAAGAAATTTGGATATAAAAAAGGAAATTTTCCAATAGCTGAAAATTATTATAAAAGAGCAATTACCTTGCCTTTGTTTCCCAAAATGACAAACAAAGAGGTTCAATACGTTATTAATTCAGTTAAAAAAATATTAATTAATAAAATATAAACATATGAGCGCAAAAAAGAGTATTTTTATCTTAATTGGAGTAGCAATAATTGTTGTTGTCGGTGGCTGGCTGATGCTATCTAATAATTTTGGGCAGCCAGTTTTAAAAGAAACCGATAGCTATCAGGAACAGGCAGAAAAGGAAGTATCTTTAACTATCAACGACGGAGAGAAAGAGCCACAGGTTTTAAAAGTCGAATTTTATGGAGGCATGACAGCTTTTGATTTGTTAAAAAACAAGTCAGAAGAACTGGGCTTTAATTTAAAAACTAAAACCTATGACATCGGAATTATGGTTGAGGGTATTGGTGAAAAAGAGGGCGGAGAAGACGGTAAATATTGGATGTATTATGTTAACGGGGAATTGCCCATGATTTCAGCTGATAAAAATGAATTAAAACCGGGAGACCAAGTCGAATTTAAATTTGAAAAATCGTCATTTTAAAATTATTAAACATTAAATTTATGGAAATTTCTAAAAAAGGAAAAAACATAGAATTTTTAATCGCCCTGCTTTTTATTTTAACAGCAGTCGTTTTAAGAGTTTTGCCCCATCCCCCAAACTTTTCTCCTGTAGCCGCCATAGCTTTATTCGGAGCTGTTTATTTTTCAAAAAAAATAGCTCTTGTTTTGCCAATAGCGGCAATGGCAATTTCAGACGCATTCATCGGTTTTTATGATGTAAAACTAATGACTGTTGTTTATGGCAGTTTTCTTCTTTGCGTTGTAGTTGGATTTTGGCTGAAGAAAAATAAAAAATGGTACACAATCTTAGGAAGTTCCTGCCTTGTTGCCCTCGTCTTTTTTTTATTGACAAATTTTGCTGTCTGGGCTTTTGCTCCTTGGTATGCCAAAACTTTTTCTGGATTAATTCAATGCTATTTTATGGCCCTGCCGTTTTTTAGAAATACTTTATTGGGAAATTTATTTTATGTAGCCGTTTCTTTTGGAGCTTTTGAATTAACAAGAGTTTTAATTGCTAAAAAATTTAAATTACAAAATAAAAAAACTTATGGCTTACAACCTAAACATAACTAAAGATACAAAAATGAAAAATAAATGGGAGGATTTGCATTTAAATCAAAGATTCCAACCAAAATATCCAAGTGAGCACGTGGTAAGGTTTATATTGACTCAATTCCCCATGGATTTAAAAGAAAGAAGCCAATTAAAAATATTAGATTTAGGTTGTGGCGCGGGTTCTAATACTATTCTTTTGGCCAAAGAAGGTTTTCAAACTTATGCCACCGATATTTCAAATTCGGGTTTAAAGATTGTAAGAAAAAGGTTTAAGAAAAATAATTTAAAGGCCGTGTTAAAAAACGCCAGCATGGAAAACCAGCCGTTTGAAAATAATTTTTTTGACGGAGTAATTTCTTTTGGCGTTTTTTATTATAATACCGGCCAAGGCTATCAAAAAGCGATTGATGAACTGTATAGAATTTTAAAAAAAGGCGGCAAAGCGTTTATTTTTAACAGAACAGTTGATGATTATAGATTTGGCATAGGCAAAAAAATAGAGAAAAATACATTTATTTTAGACGCTGAAGACACGAATGAAAAAGGCATGGTGATGTATTTTTTAGATAAAAAAGATATAAACAAAATTTTTGGAAAATTCAAAGAAAAAACAATCGAAAAAACAGAGACTACGTTTTTTAATTTAAAAAAGAAAAATTCTGATTGGATAATTAAAGTAAAAAAATAATTGAAAGCATGAGTAAAGAATATAATTTCAAAATCGGCAGTAGAGAAATAGGTTTTGGAAAACCGGTTTTTGTTATTGCCGAAATGTCATCTAACCATAACCAGGATTTTAAAAGAGCTAAAAAAATAGTTAAAGCCGCTTGCGAATGCGGAGCAGATGCAATTAAATTGCAGACTTATAATCCAGATACGCTAACAATAAATTCCTCTGGTAAATGGTTTTTGATTAAAGGCAACAACCCTGCGTGGAACGGAAAAACGCTTTATGGTCTGTATAAAAAAGCATATATGCCGTGGGACTGGTATGCCGAATTGGATAAAATAGCCAAAAGCTATGGCGTTATTCTTTTTTCCACTGCTTACGACAAAACATCAGTTGATTTTTTAGAAAAAATGAACACCCCGGCTTATAAGATTGCATCTTTTGAAATTACAGATATTGAATTCCTTAAAAAAGTTGCCAGCACAAAAAAGCCGGTTATTATATCAAAAGGGATGGCATCTTTAGAAGAAACAAAAATGGCTATTTCAGTTTTGAAAAAAAATGGCGCTTCTAAAATAGCACTTTTGCATTGTACAAGCTCTTACCCAGCTAAGCCAGAAGACATGAACTTGCTTACTATTTTGGATATTAAAAAAAGATTTAAGATTGTCACAGGCTTATCAGATCACAGCATTTCAAATTCAGCAGCCATAGCTTCAGTGGCTTTGGGCGCTTCAATAATTGAAAAACATTTTACATTAAGCAGAGCTAGCGGCGGATTTGATAGCTCTTTTTCCATTGAGCCCGATGAGCTAAGACAATTAATTAAGCGCGTAAGAGAAACAGAAAAATCTATCGGTAAAATTCAATACGGACAGATTAAAAGTGAAAAAGTAAATATTATGGGCAGAAGGTCTTTATTTGCCGTTGAAAATATTAAGGCAGGCCAGCAGTTTACTAAAAACAATATTCGTTCCATCCGTCCAGGATACGGACTTGCTCCTAAATTTTTACCGGAAATTATTGGGAGAAAGGCTAAAAAAAATATAAAAAGAGGCACTCCTATGAGCCTTAATTTGATATGAAAACAGCTATTATCCAAGCAAGGGTGGGATCCTGCCGGTTGCCAAGAAAAGTTTTAAAGGAAATCAATGGAAAACCAATATTAGAACACGCGGTTGGCAGAGTAAAGCTTTCTAAAAATTTAGATAAAATAGTTTTAGCTATTCCAGATAATTCTCAAAATGATATTTTAGCAGACCTGGCCAAAAAATTAAATATAATTTGCGTGAGAGGAAGCGAAAAAAATGTTTTAAGCCGTTATTTAAAAGCTGCAAAAAAAGTAAAAGCAGATATAATCATAAGGATTACTGCTGATTGTCCTTTAATTGCGCCCGAAATAATAGATGAAATGTTAAATATTTTTGAGAAGGAAAAATACGACTATCTTTTAAATGATGCAAAGCGTAAAGGTCATCCTCGCGGGTTTGATGTGGATATATTTTTTACAAGATGTCTAAAAAAAACAGCAAGTTTAACCAATAAAAATTATAATAAAGAGCATATTACAACTTTTATGTTAGAACATCCGGAAATATTTAAAATTAAATATTATGTGGCTCCTAAAAAACTTTATAGGCCGGATTATCGGCTTTGCATAGATGAAGAACTTGATTTTGTTTTAATAAAAAAGATATTTGATTATTTCAAGCCAAGAGAAAATTTCACCGCAGAAGAAATAATTAAATATTTAGATAAAAATCCTAAAATAGCGAGTATTAATAAAAATGTCAAACAAAAAACATAAAATAAAATACGGTTTGAAACTTTGGTCTACAGATAGCAGTTTATTTAGAGAGGCTATTGAATTATTAAAAAAGGGGCAGATTGATTTTATAGAAATATATATCGTCCCCGATTCTTTTACGTTAGGTCAAAATAGTATTTTAAACATTTTTAAAAATATACCGACAACTATTCATGCCACTCATATGGAGCACGGTTTTGATGTTTTTAAATTAGATAATTCAAAAGTGGAGTTTTTTAAAAATCAGATTATAAAAACAGCAGACTTTTTAAAAAGCAAATTTATAGTAGTTCACGCAGAAGCTGGGGATTCAGAAAAACTTTTCAAAGAAAATATCAAAAAAATCAATGACCCGAGGATTTTAATTGAAAATATGCCAAAATTCGGTTTAGAAGGTGAAACCTGTTTTGCCCATAATTATGCGCAATTAAAATTTATTAGAAATTGCGGATTTAATTTTTGTTTGGATTTTGGACATGCTATAAACAGTGCCACAAATCAAAATATAGATTATAAAAAATTTATTGAAAAGCTGATTTTTAATTTGAATCCTTGTTATTTTCATATATGCAATGGTAAATTAGGCGGGAAAGAAGACCACAGGGATTTGTTTGACGGCGAGTTTGATATTAAGTGGATTAAAGAGACATTACTCGGATTGGCAGAAAAAAAAGACATATATTTGGTGTTTGAAACGCCAAAAGGAAAAAATAGCCTTGAAAATGATATTAAAAATATAGAATATTTTATTTCAAAATAAAAACCGTCACAAATATTTATATGAAAAAAATATTGTTAATCTCTCCATCGTATAAAAGATTAAAAACCTCTAATGTAGTGCCAAGATATAATCCTCCTATCGGACTTTTAGATTTAGCTTCTTTTCTTTCGGAAAAGGGTTATAAATGCGATATTGTTGACACTGCGATTGAAGAAATAGATTGGGATAAAATTAGGAGAGGCGATTATTCTCTAGTAGGACTTACTATATTTATAGGAGAGTTTATGAAAAATACTAAGGAAATAGCCCAAAAAATAAAAGAAATTAATCCTTCTTTGCCAATATGTTTGGGAGGAGTGATGGCTTCATTATTTTCTGAAAGGATATTAAAAGAATATGATGTTGATTTTATAATAAGATATGAAGGGGAATATACTTTATTTGAACTAGTCCAATCTTTGGAAGGAAAAGGTTCTCTAAAGGATATTAAAGGACTTTCTTATAAAGAAGGGGGTGCTGTCATCAATAACGCTCCAAGGTTTTTAGAAAATAATCTAGATAATTTTCCAATTCCCAAGTGGGACCTATTTGGAAAAAATTGTAATCAAAAACAAATACCTTATTATTTTAGGATTATGACTAGCAAAGGGTGTCCTTTTAATTGCAGTTTTTGCTATCATCGTTCTGTTGATGAAGAAATTGCAGATAAAGCTCTCCGTTGGCGTTACAGAACAGCAGAACACGTTATAGCCGAGATTGAAAGCATTTATAATTTAACAAAAACCAGGGTTTATAGTTTTGGAGATGACAACTTTTTAGTAAAAAAAGATAGAGCATTAAAAATTTTCAGCTACATGAGGGAGCGTAATTTTTATATTGAACAATGTATAGCGCATATGAATAATCTTCTTGACGATGAAATAATAGATGCCATGGATGGTCTTGTCCAAACTGTTATTTATGCTATTGAATCTGCTTCTCCTAGATTGCTTAAATTATTGAATAAGAGCCTTGATTTAAGCAAAACCTACAATGTGAATAAAAAATTGTTTGATAAAAATATAACTACAAATCACAGTTTCATAGTTGGATTGCCGACAGAAACAGACGAAGATTTAAGGCTTAATATTGAACTTATGATGGAGTTTAAAAAAATTAACCCGTATATTAGAGGTCTTACTTGTTTATACCTGCCTTTACCTTTTACTGCTTTAAACTCATACATAGAAAATGAGATGGGGGTAGCATTACCCAATAGTTTAAAAGATTATGAAGATGCCTGCCTTGATAGCGGAACGGAAGAAGGAAGAAAATTCAGACGATGGTTGAGCAAAGACAGATATGATTTTTTGCATAAATATTGTTTAGTCTTTGATGATGCGTTTAAGCAAAATAATATTAACTTATCTGAACAATCATTAAAGCTTCTTGAAAATGACTCCAAGCTTAGGCAGATATTTGATGGCATAGAAAAAGTGAATAGACCAAAAGTATTTTATAGGACATATATTTTAGATAGAGTTTTAAATAATGAAAAAATTATATTAATGGATTTGAAAAAATTAGGCAGTGCATGAAAGGAACAATATTACAACCAACTTATTTGCCTTGGCTAGGATACTTTGAAATGATTGCATCATCAGATATTTTTGTTGTCTTTGACCATGTCCAGTTTGAAAGAAAATCGTGGCAGCAGAGAAACAGGATAAAAACAGCCAATGGAGTCATTTCTTTATCTATACCTGTACAGAAAATGCCGAGAGAGACCCCAATCTCAGAAATAAAAATATCATATGCAGGATATAATCCTTTAGAAAAGCACTTCAAAACCATAGAACTGGCATACAAAAAAGCGCCATATTTTCAGGACTATAAGCCATTTTTTGAGAAGATTTATTCTAAGAAGCACGTTTTATTAAGAGACCTAAACATTGAAATAATTAAATTAATCTGTAATATTTTAGGCATCAACACAAAAATTGTTTTTTCATCAGATTTAGGCCTAAAAGATGAAAATATGGCAAAAACAGAAAAAGTGGTGAATTTATGTAAAAAGCAGGACATTAATCACTTGTATGATGCAAAGGGCGCAGAGGAAATTTTAGATAAATCATTATTTGAAAAAGAAAATATTATAATTACCTTTCAAGACTTCCAACATCCGAAATATCCTCAGTTGTGGGGCGAATTTGTTCCTTATCTTTCAACAATTGATTTGCTTTTCAATCAGGGAGATAAATCTTTTTCAATTATAAAAAGCGGAATAAAAAACAATTAGACAAAAATATGGAAAACAATAATCAAAAAATCAAAACTATTATACTTTGTGGCGGAATGGGCACCAGGTTAAAAGAAGAAACCGAGTTCAAGCCCAAACCCATGGTAGAAATAGGCGAGAAGCCGATTTTGTGGCACATTATGAAGATTTATAGCCATTATGGTTGTAAAGATTTTATTTTTGCATTAGGGTATAAGGGAAACTATATTAAAGATTATTTTTTGAGGCAGAAATATTATAATTGTGACTTTTCTTTTAATCCAAGCGAGGGAAAAATTAGCAATTTTTTAAAAAATGGAGAAGAAGATAATTTTAACATAATTTTTGCTGATACCGGCTTGGAAACGCCTCACGGAGAAAGAGTGTTAAAAACAAAGAGGCACATCCAAGACGACGATATATTTATGGTAACTTATGGAGACGGGGTTTCTGACATAGATATTCAAAAATTAATTGAATTTCACAAAAGCCATGGCAAGCTGGCAACTATTACAGGAGTTCATCCAGCTTCAAAGTGGGGATTTGTAAATTCAGATGAGAACAATACGGTTATTGAATTTGCCCAGAAACCATTGCTTTATGACTATGTTAATGGAGGTTTTATGGTTTTTAACAAAGAGTTTTTTAACTATTTAAAGCCGGGTGACATGATAGAGGACGCTCTGGCAAGATTAATACCTGAAAAACAACTAGCCCTTTATAAGCATGAAGGTTTTTGGTATGGTATGGATACCTATAGAGATTTTTTAGTATTAAATGACATTTGGGAAAAAGATCCAAAGTGGAAAATATGGCAGAATTAAAACAATCAAATATTTTAGTAACTGGCGCAGCCGGATTTATAGGCAGCCATCTTGTTGAGGAGTTATTAAAATATAATTCACATAATATAATCTGCACATATAGATCTTTAAACCTGAGGTCTTATTTTTACAGCCAAAAATTATCAGAAAAAGTAATTTTGGCCAATTGCGACATCAAAGATTTTAAAAGAGTTTTTGACATAATAACAAAATATAATATAGATATTGTTTTTCATTTAGCGGCTCAAGCCATAGTAGACACTGCCTATAAAAATCCCATAGAGACCATAGAGACAAATGTTATGGGAACTGCAAATATTTTAGAAGCTTGCAGGCTGAAAGGAGGATTAAAATCTATTATTGTTGTTTCTTCTGACAAGGCCTATGGAAAGTCTAAAGAATTGCCATATAAAGAAACCAGTCCCTTGAAAGGCGACCACCCTTATGACGTATCAAAATCATCGGCTGATTTAATCGGCCAAACTTATTTTAAAACCTACAATCTCCCGATTATTATTTCAAGGTTTAGCAATGTTTTTGGTCCCGGAGATCTTAATTTTTCGCGCCTTATTCCTGGAGTTTTAGAATCAATTATAAAAAAAGAAGAATTTCTTATAAGAAGCAACGGGGGAATGGTAAGAGAATATACTTATGTAAAAGATATAGTAGACGGCTGTATAAAATTAGCTCAAAAAACAGAAGGGATTGCAGGAGAATCTTTTAATTTCGGCTCAAAAAATATTTTTAGCGTGATGGAAGCCATAGAAAAAATTCAGCAAATATTGGCAGAAAAAATAAATTATAGAATATTAAACATCGCCAAAAACGAGATACCGCAACAATATCTTGACTGGACCAAAGCAAATACAAGATTAGACTGGAAGCCAGAAACAAACTTTGAAGACGGCATTAAAAAAACATTCGATTGGTATAGAAATTATCACCTTGAAAATTAAATAAAAAAGCACGTTCAGAGAACGTGCCTTCCCCTACCTGTTTTGAGGGATACCTTGTCTGGGCATGTTTTACCCAAACAATGGCCCAAACAATGGCTGGTTGGTTTTGTCCCACCCAGGAAGAGTGGCTTTGAGAAAGTCTTGATGTCCGCGGAGGAGATCGCTCGGGATAGCGTTCGTCCATTTCCTTTCGACTTGTGTTGTGGGCTCGCCCGACAATTGGACTAAGTGAACCAGTCCAACTGTATGGCGGTTCCTGCCATCGCCTGGATCATCACCGCCACAGCTTACGGGATTGTTATAGTGTGTGGCGAATCTGTAATCAGTGAGTCCAACTCCAAGTTCCCTTCTCACACAGCGTTCCAGAGCGACAGGAGTCGTTTCTCCTTTGCGGATGTAAGTTCCGGGACAGTGTATTTTACCGGCGTAAGTTGGATCATCGGCCGTCCGGCGGGTGAGAAGCACCCTAGTCGGATTTCCGATTTTATCCACAACTGCCAGTTCAACGCACGGCTGAGGAACAATATGAAAAACAGATTCGAACAACGCGGTGCCGATTCCTTTCTCTGGATTCTGAATGAGAAGTATGCCGGTAGCGAGTACTTCCTTGAGATCGTCTTGAGAAAGTTCTCGAATCATACTCAACACTTCATCTTTTGTCACCATTGCAGGACTCCT
>Ga0180009_10003537_pt1 | contig 17712 bp, 29 predicted proteins | sample OS_PC_MetaG_FD_123537 | JGI IMG/M metagenome (GOLD analysis project Ga0180009, IMG submission 123537) | Groundwater microbial communities from the Aspo Hard Rock Laboratory (HRL) deep subsurface site, Sweden - OS_PC_MetaG | ecosystem: Environmental > Aquatic > Deep subsurface > Groundwater... | reverse complement strand
CAGGCGTGGTTTTGGGGGTTTGAGCCTGCTTGTATATTATACCATACCTCACCTATCCCCTGTCAAGAACACTTGTTCTAAGGCGCAGCCGACTTCACGCCTGGCAGACCCCATGAATTTACGCTCGAATCGTGCCTAAAATGCCCCTTGACAGACCTCCCCACTTGTGCTAAACTGAAAGCCTAGGCTCAACACCAGGGCAACGCACCTTAACAACCGCATATGGCACGCTTGACTACTGCTAGTTATCTAGCTTGTCTACCAGTCACTTGGAGGTAGCAGTGCAAAAACTAGAGGTAACCATCACAGTCAAGGCCAACGGACAAACCAAGACTTTTCAGCTTCGCCCCAACAGGGACAACACTAGCCGTAATACCAAATTCACCCGTGTAGGTCTAGCCGACAAGTCACCCCTACTCATGTCACGTCAAGGAGTGTACATTCCAGACAGCCTATTCAAAGCCAACGGTAAAAAAGGTTAAGACTGGAGAGAGACAAGCTAGGTGACTACTAGCAGTCAAGCACACACACAGCCAACTCAAAGCTGCTAGGGGAGGTGATGCTTATAAGCGCACACGGCAACCCAAACGTGCCCAAAATAACTGAATAAGGAGGCACTGCAATGCCAAAATGGCTAGACATGCCTGTGCATGTAGTAGCAATGGCAACTAGAGCCATGTGGGTATGCTTAGATAGTTGCTATGTACCCAAGACGGCTATAGGAACACTTCGAACTCAAAGCATACAGCCACAATACAGCATAAACTAGGAAGGAGGCACCAAGATGCACGTAAAAACAGAACAGCTATGCACCAACCTTGAACAAGCTACCCAAAATAGGCAGCGTGTACACAACCATGAGAACATACATGGCTATCTTGTCCAGGAAGCTGCCCGTGAAGGTTGGGCTTGGGGACAACCAAAACCACCAAGCTTATGCGTAGGTGAGCTACCCGTTGTCCACCCCAGGCACTACCACCCGTTTGCTGTATGGAGGCAAAGTGACAACCAATAATATCCAATAGCACGGCCAAAAACAAACTTATTTAGGAGGAAAGAAAAATGAATGGCATCACGAAAAATGACTTATCTTACAACGAAACAAAACTTGACTTCGAAGCATTGCTGAAAACAGCTGCGTTCGCTACCAGCGAACTACGCCAGCAAATCAAGCGTTTAGACTCACAATTAGGTGATGATTTGCTACACGGCAACATTACTGGTATTCACCTAGAATCACAATGGCTATCCGAATATGCACAATCACTAGCAATAGCCGCCGACACCTACAGTGCTTTGCTAGGAGCTAAAACACGGGAGGATATATCCATAATAAATCACATGGGAGGTGGAGAATAAACTGAAACGTACACCCACAGCATATCTAGCACTTGACAGCTCACAAGGGGCGTGGTATACTCAAAATGGAGCGTAAAAAGGAGGTGACCAATGGCCGAAACTATAATCTGCTACCTATGCCAAGAAACGATAACTGGAATTCCATATGTAAGTCCTGATGGTGACCAAGTATGCCAAACTTGCTATGAGAACAATTATATTGAGTGTATGCATTGTGGGCATACAGTTCATTCCGATGAAGCAAACATAGTAATTGGAAGACGTGAGGAAGAAGAAGAGTGGTGTGAAGACTGTACCAACGCATTCACTCATCGCTGTACCCATTGTGACAACATCACCGAAGAAACATGCTGTGTTGCTGATGCCGCAGGCGCAGTCCTCTGTAATAATTGTTATAGTAGCTATATATTATGTAGTGATTGTGGGCTTTGGACAGATGATTGGGACGAACATGAACATTGCCCCGCCTGTTCTACAGAAAACGAACACATCCACCAGTACCACAGTGACAACCACAACTTACAATTCCACCCCAACTCAAATGAATCCCTATATTTTGGAGTTGAACTTGAAGTTGAGGGGTTCCCAAACATGTCCACAGCCGCAACGGAAACTTATGCCCTTTCCGAAGAAGAGTCACTATTCCATTTAGAAGAAGATGTTTCCCTCCACAATGGATTTGAAGTTATCACACAGCCATGTTCCTTACAATTCCACCAAACTAAATTTCCCTGGACAAAAATAACTAGAACCATTGTACAAAATAAGGGCAAGTCTGAATCTGCCCCTACAGCCGCTCTTCATGTGCATTTTAGTAAATCCTTCTTCCAGGGCAAGCACAGCGAACTATACCAGCTTCGTCTCATATACATCTTTGAGCGATTCTGGACTCAACTTGTCATCCTTGGCCGTACCTCAGAATATTTACTAAACAGGAGTTGTTGCCGATACCGTGACCCCAATTTGTTCGACTGCCCTGCCCGTTCAAAAATAAGAGAATTTCGCAACTATTATGGACGCTACATGGCAGTCAACCTTGCATCTTCCCAAGAAACCATAGAGATACGCATATTCCGAGGCACTCTAACCCCACGAGTTATAATTGCTAGTATTGAACTCGTTGACTTTTTGGTGCGCCTAGCAAAAAATACCTCAACCCCAAAATTGCAACAACTCACTTGGGCATCCGTCCTAAAGAAAATACACGCAAAAGGATACCTGTACCTACCAGCCTATTTGGAGGAAAAAGATGCCGAACACTTATAAACCAACCACTCCTAGTAACAAGACAAGTAACATCGGCATATTTGACTCTGGAATTGGGGGGCTTAGTGTTCTCCAGGCAATAGCACAACTTTTGCCCAACGAAAACATAATATATATAGGTGACAACGCCAACATGCCTTATGGCGACAAGCCCAAACCAATAATCCAACAGCTTGCGCTGAACTGCCTCAACTTTTTGTTGGCACAAAACGTCAAGATGGTTGTTCCTGCTTGCAATACTTCCGTGTCCACTAGCCTAACTTTGTTAAAAAGCAAAACAACCTTGCCCATCCCCAATATAACAAGGCTTGGAGCGTACCAAGCCATCAGAGCAAAGCATAAAACTGTAACCGTGCTGGCCACCCCACAAACCATCAAAAGTGGAGCTTACCAGACCCTGCTCAACCAACACGGGGCAAAAGCCGTACCCATCGCTTGCTCGGCCTTAGCCAGCAGTGTAGAGCATGAGCAACCCCTCGACTACCTAGAATTGGAAGTTCACAGCTACTTGCAATCTATGCCTCCTGTAGATGCCCTCATTTTAGGTTGCACCCATTACTCATCCATAGCCTCCATTATAGCCAAGCAATTACCCCAAAATGTCCAAATAATTGACCCCACAAAAGGTCTTGCCCAACACATAAAAGAATACTTAGCACACCACAACTTGTTAAACAACGAAAAGGGAGGTAAAATACGATGCTACTTTACAGCCAGCACCAAAAACGCTGAACGTGTCCTTTCAAAGTACAATGTACAAGTAAACCATTTAGAAAAATATTATGGAGGAATACACAATGTGCCTAATAGTAGTTAAGCCAATAGGAAAAACGTTTCCTCATAAAAAGCAGATGAAACAATGGTTCAACTGGTTTCCAGATGGTGTAGGCATTTCGTTTCAAGACAAGGGCCGAGTTCGCACAGTCAAAGGGGCCATGACCATTCCAGCAATGCACAAACTTGAATCATCTGTTGAAAAATACCTTCACAGGGACGGAAAACGAATTGAAGATACCATCGCCATAATCCAATTCAGGGCTGCCATTACTGGCAGTGTTTGTCAAAAGTATTGTCACCCCTTTCCAATTACCAAAAACCAAGAGGCTCTAAATGGTCTTAACGTTGTCTCAGACAAAGCCCTTGCTCACAATGGGATTATCTGGGAATACAACGGATACTACAGTGTGCGTGAGGACGTGTATGCACAAAACTACTATGCCCCTGGTTCCCACCAAAGGCAAAAAGGCTTTGATATAAATGATGCTCAAGAATTTATTGTGGACTATCTTGTAGATATGGGTGAATCCATTTGGAACAAAGGTGTACAAAACATAATTGAAGCCCACACCGAAAGCAAGTTTGCTGTCCTCTCTGGCAACCAACTTGCCTTAATTGGCAGCTTCATTGAAGACGGCGGTTATTTGTACAGCAATGCTGGTTATAAACCTGCACCACCAATAAAGAGCATAACTTGCTATAGAAAATTGCCCTTACCCATAACCGAGTTGGGAGGCAAGCCTATAAGTCAAGATTCAAAGGTAGTCACAAACCTAAACCGCAGTCTAGTCCAGTGTGAACCTTGTGGAGAGTGGGTTTACAGCTACGAGTTAAAAGAACATGAAGGCAATCGGCTTTGCCCTTCTTGTTACGCCCTAATCGGACTCGCTGGTGCATAGTCTTAAAAGGAGGAGTAAATGATAACTGAAACATGGTGGGACAGAGTGTTGGCTCGTGAGGCAGGCGAGCAGCAAAAATCAACGGACATACCTAACCTCGAACTCAAAACCAGGGCGCAAGTACACCGCATCAACGCCAGCACGTTGCTTGTGCAACTCAACAGGTACAAAATGAAAATTGACTTGAATGACAACACATTTACCATAGAAGATTGAGCCAGGAAAAAGTGTATTGTCATTTTGTATGGTCATTTTAGACCACCATACAAAAAAACTGTATGGTCAAATCTGAGGCTAATCATACACTTTTTCAGCAAAATTTTGTATGATTGAGTGTATTTTAGTCTCAAAAAGGAAACTTGTTTGTTGTATGCTTACACCCCCTCTCTATATATAGAGAGGGTGAACATACAACAATACAACCCATACAACCAACAAAACAAACACTTGACAAGTCCCCAAGGGGTGTGGTACACTTAAAGTGGAGGATAAAAACATGACCCGCCAAGATGTCCTGCTTATACCACCCAGCTATATCCTTGGGCTTGATTGCTACCAACGAGCAGCCCAAAACCGCCAGATGGTGGCCCAAAAACAATGTATTCAGGGTTACATCGAAATTGAAAGTTGGCTTATGTCTCATCTACGCAACGCCCCTCTGCCAAAATGGATGCCAACCAGCAATTTGCTTTACCACTCAAATAGAAGTCAACACAGGAGTAGCCATGACTGATGGGTACAAACTGCAATGTCCACGTTGCCACCACGTTTGGCCATTACTAATAGTCGCTGTGTCTATGTTTGACACCGAGGTTTGCCCATCTTGTCACCATCATGCTCCTTTTTGGTATTTTATAAAAGAAAATAAGGAGATTAAAAACTGAATAAGGAATAAGGCTTGCTGGGGTGACGGGTGGCTTGTCAAAACGTGGTTGATGCAAGCAAGGGTAGAGGAAGCCACCACACCTTGCCCAAGAATACACGGCGTGAAAATGGAGACTGGTCAACCAGAGGCGTAAAGTAATAAATCTCCATAACCCCAGCAAGTAGGGGCATCAGCATTTAAGCTGCTCTGCCCCGTTGCCAGCCACCCAAAATGTGTGGGCGGAAGATGGTACAACGAAAGCACTCCATCAATGGTTGCCTTTAGTAAGTAACTGGCTGGTACAGCCTCAGCAAGTCCTGGTAGAGCTGCTTGCGGTATGCGCCAGGACAGAGTCAAAACTAGGGGTGAAAAGAGGCAGCGGAGAAGCCTACAAACCGATGGCGGAAAGAATCCAGAAAGGTATTGTCCTTATGGATTCAGGTGGAATAGACACCCGCCCCTAGTTTACCAAATATATGAGAAAGAGAAGAAAGGAATGAACGATAATCTTAATGAACGCCGAGCAGAATTTGTTTACAATGCGGCAAGGTTAGCTGCAATAGCAGCCCAAGCACCCCTTGTACGTTAGTTATGATACCCCCATGAAAAGGTTTGTTTTCAGTTAAGGTGGTGTTGATGTGAGAGTTTTAGTAGCTTGTGAGTTTAGTGGGATTGTAAGGGAAGCATTTAGGGCTAAAGGGCATGATGCTTGGAGTTGTGATTTACTAGCCACTGAAATTGAAGGGCAACATATTCAAGATGATGTATTGAAACACCTTAATGATAGCTGGGATTTAATGATAGCCCACCCCGATTGTACTTACTTAGCTAACTGTGGTGTAAGGTGGCTCTATGTCCAACCAGATAGACCTGAAAAGATGCTAAAAGCTGTTCAGTTTTTCAGAAGATTGTGGGAATCAAGTATTCCCAAAATTGCTATGGAAAATCCTATACCACATCCTTATGGGCTTACAATATTAAACGTTGGTAAGTATTCACAGATAATACAGCCTTGGCAGTTTGGACATGGGGAGACAAAAGCCACTTGTCTGTGGTTAAAGAACTTACCTCTATTGAAACCGACTAATGTTGTTGAAGGCAGAAAGGGCAGAGTGCACCACGAACCACCAAGCCCTGACAGATGGAAAAATCGCAGTAGAACCTTAGAAGGTATAGCTCAAGCTATGGCAGAACAGTGGTGCTAGTAAGGTGGTGTTGATGTGAATAGTACCCACCCCGATATAAGAGGAGACAAGGATGAAAGTTGGAGAGGTTTTAACAGAGCATAAGAAAATCAAATGGCATGAGTGCCAAGTTTGCGGTATGCCTGCTTACTATCGCATTACTTATCTTGCGAGTAACTGTAGAGCTAACCCAGCTAGTAGTGCCTACGGCAAGGATGATTGCTCTTGGTGTAGTGATGCTGACGGATATGCTTGTAAAAAACATGAAAGGGAAGTTAGCCAAGATGCACCAATGGGTATGTCTTGGTGCTCTACTTTCCCACTAAAGAGTTTCAAGCACATGGGCTTCTATTAGATTACGTTGAGGGCTTTTCACCTCAATATAGGAGGGGCTAAGTGAATGATATTAATAGCATGGCTCATTTAATGTATGCCCTGGAATGTATGATAAACCAGAATAAACCTGGTGATTGGGGTGAGCAACCTGAGAGCGTGCAGGATGAGTGGCGTGAATCTGCTAAGAGAGTATATAGACTTTGTGGAGGTGAGAAATGAAAGATAAAGTTCAACCTGCAACAACTAGCAGAGGAGGGGAAGGATGAACAAATCAAAGCGTGAGGTTTATATTACCCTGGCAAACGAGGTGGATTCCCAGCTTTGTACATTTTGCACGTATTTTAGAGGCGGTTGCGGGTGTAGTGCATGTCATCACCCTCTCTCTGCCGTTGAGGACATCGCCGTACATATCGGCCCTAGTGATGATTGCTGGGCGTTTAGTCCATGTGAGCCTCTTGATATTATTCATTACTATTAAAGAAGGAGAATAGAGCATGAATAACTTAAATGAGCGTAGAGCGGAATTTGTTTACAATGCAGCTAGATTAGCAGCGAACGCAGCACAAGCACCTATCGTCCCTGTTGAGTGGTCTGAGCGGGAAGAAGATTTTAAGGCGCAATTTATCAAGGTCATAGAAAGACAATGCGGGGAACAAAGGTCAACGTCTCCAGAGGAACTACACGGCAGTTGGATGCAAGCCTACTTAACAATGGGGTGGGTTTATGGTGAAGTGTATGATAGGGAAAAACGCATCCACCCAGATTTAGTTCCCTATACAGTACTTGGGCAGCTAGAACGTGATAAAGATGCTGTATTTGTAGCCCTATGTGGGATTGCCAGACAGTTTATTTATGACCTTTAGCCCCCAACACTGTTTATAAGTATTAGAGAAGGAGGCTCTTAATGACCAAGCAGGATGAGATAACTTTCACTTGTATAAAATGTGGTGAGATAAAGTCTATTAAAGAATTTCATAAGTCAAGCATGAACCAATGTGGGCATCGGTGGGAGTGTAAATCTTGCACGAGTTTATATGACAAAGCTCAGTATGCCAAAAGTGATTCAATTAGATTAGCTAAATTCAAATATGGTAAAACTGATATGGCTAGATATGCCAGGCTCAAGAGTAATGCAAAGAGGCGGGGAACTGATTTTTGCCTTGATAAATTAGATTTTCTAATATGGTTTCAGGGTCAAGACAAGGTGTGTCATTATTGCGGAACCACGCTAAATACAAATGGTCGTAGGGAGGAACAAATCAGTGTAGATAGGAAGGATAATATAATTGGTTACACATTAGAAAATATAGTTTTATCTTGCCAGCAATGTAATACTATCAAAGGCAATATCTTCACAGAAAGTGAGATGCTAGAGATTGCTGAGAAATATCTTAAACCTAAAATGGAGGTACGGTGTGGATGAGAGAAGTGAGATAAGGAAAGGGATATTCTATGTTTTACAAGATGTCAGGCTTGGTGAGTTGACAGAATACGAGGCAACATTGAAACTCCAAGAATTAGGTGCAGTAATCAAGGTTGAAGGGGAGTTGCATCCATTAAATGAACTAGGGTCAGATGTTGATGCAAACTTTGGGCAGGAAGTCTGTTGCAATATTCTACCAAAGTATATACCAAATGCTAGTGAAGTAGCAGGTGAGTGTTAAAGAGAGATAATTGGACTTGCGTATGACCTTGCATACGAGATAGCTCGAATACAAGCAGAACATCACAAAAAGGCTGGTTATACACTAACTTCGCCATTGATAAAGAAGGAACAAAAGTGAAAACCCTTGCAAATAATATAAATGAACTTGCATATATGTTATCGTTTTTTCTGGGGGCTGTCCTAATAGTGCTGCTTTGCCCATTGTGGTTTATCCTCATATGGTGGGACAAAATGAAAAAGAAGTAAAGGTTTAGTTGGTTCTTGACAACAGGGTCTAGGGTGTGGTACAATAAAAATGAGGAGGAAAAAAGGTGCTCAGATGACAACTACTATCTACACTGATGGTTCAACTCGTGACATATGTTTCATTATAGGGAACCAACACCCAAAAATAAGAGCCGCCACCGAAGGGCCTAACCCTGTAACTGTTAATGCTGGCGAGTACTATGCCCTTTTACAAGCCATGCATGTTGCTCGTGCTCAAGGAATACGAGACATTATTGTCAAGTCTGACTCTCAGCTTATGGTGAGGCAACTGACCAAAAAACCTGATGGGAGTTATGTGTATAAGGTAAAAACACCTTCGTTATTCCTATTACATACGCTAGTTAAAGACCTTGAAGAGGACTTTAACTCAGTAACTTACAAGTGGGTGCCTCGTGAACAAAACTTAGCAGGCATTGAATTAGAAAAACTAGCAAAGGGGAAGTGAAGAGCAAAATGAAAATTAACAAAGGATTTTTTGTTGGGGTGGGGATAGCTCTCTTGGGGGCTAGTATTTTTCTTGCTGGCCTTGCACATTTTTACTTGTCACTAGGTGTTGTTGGGTGGCTACATGCTACTACTGTTGTCACGGCAAGTATATCTATAGTGTGTGGTTGGTTCTTATTTGTTGAAGGTATGTTACGTAGCTGTGCCAACTTGAGGAAACGAAAAGATGCCTAAGCATGGCTATGTGGCGATTTGGGATGAGGATTTAGGAGAAAACGTCCTTATTTCTTACGATGTCCTTGAGCCAGAGTTGGCAAAGCGATTAAAAATGGTTTTGCCCGTTGGCGGATTTTGCTATGCTGCCGAAGATTTTGTTGGTCTTCCATTGTCTCCTGCTCCATTCTACGTTGGTAATGGTTGGTTGCCTAAACAGGGCAAGGCAGAGATTTTTGCTCCACCCAAAAGCGGAAAGTCCTTTCTTTGTGTCCAACTCGCCCGTTGTATTGGAGCAGGAGAGGCCTTTTTAGGTATTGCCACACAACAAGGAAAGGTACTTTACTTGCAGTTTGAACTTGCTCCCGAAATGCTGCAACAACGTATGAAAGAGTCTGGGCAAGAGTACCCAGAAGTTTTTGTGGGCACAACATTTAGTATGAAACTTGACAAGAGGGCTGGGCAAGAGGACTTGATTAAGGCAATGGACGTTATAAAACCAAAGGTGCTTATCCTTGACCCCTTCCGTGAAGTTTTTAGTGGGGACGAGAATACTGCTCAAGATGTGGGGATGTTCATCGACTTTTTGGACGACATAATCGACACCTATCAATGCAGTATCATAATTATACACCACTCAGGCAAAGACCAAAACAAGGGGGGCAGGGGTAGTTCTGTTCTGGAAGGGTGGGTGGATAGTTACATTCAAATGAAACGAAAATCTAAGAAGGGAGAAGCGTTACGTATTGAGCTGACTCCATTGAGCTTGCGACATGCCCAGTTACCACCTAGTGGCGTTGGGGCTCAACTGGTCAATGGAGAATTTGTGGTACTTGGAGAGGATGACAAGCCAAAGCTCATCATCGACAAAGTATGGGAGTATTGTGAGCATCACGATGAGTTCAGGTCATCAGAAATTCATGCGGCGGGTCTTGGTTCACGAGCACCAGTCCAGGTTGCTTTGAACCAACTCATCGAGCAGGGAAAAATAGAGCGGTTTAAGCTTGGGTGGTATAGGCGGACATGATATGAAAAGATATTGACAACCTATTAGTGCGCCATGTTATAATGGTAATAGCAACCAAAAATGAGGAGGAAAAATGTCTGAAGACGGAATCATTAGTTCAAGTAGTGAAGCATCTGCTGTTGGGTTTAAGGCGGTGCAAAAAGTAATGGGGACACTCAATTCACTAGTGCGGAAAGAAAGCAATTTTAAGAATGATGATGGCTCCCCCGCCAAAGACCAAGTTGAGATTTCCATTGATGATGCCATAGTATTAGAAATGCGAGACAATCAACCAATACCAGAGTTGAAAGAAGATAGGTTTGTAGATTGGATGGCTTATGCCAAGCGTGGGGAGCAACCTACTAAACAATCATCGTTTGTTCGTGGCTTTGTTAAGAGTGCTGAACAACTCCAAGAGGCTAGAGGAAAGTCTGGACAAGGTTGGCGTGAGTTGGTGGGTCAACTTGTTACCATTGAGCGCAAACCCATAGCCTATACATTTGATAAAGGTACAGATAAGGAACGTAAAGAGGAGTTCCCTGTATGGCATTTCGTAGAAAACGAAGACTCTGTGGAAGGGTCGGACGATTATGTAGCCAAGATTGTTGTTGGTAAAACACCACAGATGGCGGCTCGTGACCTTATGATGGACGTCCGCACCAAAAACAACACAGAGTTGCGTACAGCAGTTAGGAACCAGCAACCAATAGTAGGATTGGAGGTCATTGATGGTAAATACCAACAACCAGGGACAGGAGGAGTTGAAGACCCTGCTAACGACTCATAGGGCTGCGTTTGTTCATTGGGTTGACCCAACCAGTTATTCTCCTTGGCAAAGTATTGCCGATGCTCGTGAACTAGAGTGTATGGCGCAATGGTCGTTGGGCTGGATAACTTACGACAGCCCAGGCAAAATGGTGCTTGCCTTAACCCTTGCACATGACCATTTGCATGTAGCGGATAAGATTGTGTTGCCTGGGGGGTGTATCAAACAAATAATTAACGTAAAAATATAAGCCACTTGGAGAAGAAAATATGAAAGTAACAATAGCAGAGGACTTTCGCAAAGAGTTGCTGAACAAGATTGCCCAACGAGAGTTTTCGGAACGTACAGGCACCCACCAGAGCGACTTAATATTTTGTATCAACAAACAATGTATGCGTAAGTTGAATCCACAACCTACGACAGAGTCACAACTACTCACATTTAGTTTGGGGTGGTCTACGCAACGTTGGCTTACAGGGCAAAGTGAAGATGAACCAGAAATAGAAAAAGATGGTATCAAGGTTACATTGGACGCTACCTGGATGGGTGTGCCTTGGGAACTAAAAGCAACCTATATGTCCAATACTAAACCTATTGAGGAAAGTTTGCACTTTGTTCGCCAAATTATGAACCAGTGTTACGTTACAGGAACAACCGAGGCCTATATTAGCCGACTCGAAATAATGGGCAACTGGAAGTGGGTATATCGTCCTAAAGACCCTGTTAAGCTACAAGCTCTTGTAGACCAATTTGGAGAGGATTGGGCCAAGCACCCAACACTTACTGCCGTTAAGTTTGAGTTTACTCAAGATGAGCTTGACCACCACTGGCAATGGATGCAGAAGCGCAAGCAACAATATGAAGGAGTAATTAGAACAAATGTTCTATTGCCCAAAGCCCAAGCACTCGCATCGGGTATGGACTTTGAGTGTGGCTTCTGCGAGTATAAAGAACAGTGTGAACAAGGCCATCCATGACCACTCTTTTAGTCCTGCTACTCATAGTTTTTGTTTTGTTTTGGGGCGAGGAAATATTTGTCTACTCGAAACGCAAAATAAGGAGACATAAATGACGCAAACAATAACACCGAACATCTTGGTTAGCATATCGGGCAAACCCAAGAGCGGTAAAACTCATTGTATCATGACTTTCCCTGAACCAATCAAGCTGTTTTCGTTTGACCTTGGGGCAAAATTGGTTAGGGCAAAGTTTCCCGACAAGCAAATAGATGTCGTGGAATATGATTTGCCAGTCGTGGACAGTCTTAGTGGAGATGTGCCTTGGGCAACACCCTTTTGGCAAAAAGTCCGCAAGGACATTTATGATGCTATGGACTCTGGAGAATACCAAACTATAGCCATAGACCCATTCTCAGTAGTATGGGATATTTGTAGGTTCTCTTTTGCTGAGGAGCAGAACAGGGACAAGTTAGGCAAGGCTAGGGACTATGGGGAGCCTAATGCTCGTTGTCGTGGCTTTTTCCTAAAGGCCTCTTTAGTTGGTGTTAACCTAGTGGTCACATCTTATTTGAAAGATGAGTACAAAGAAGACAAGCAAACAGGAAACTTAATACTCGATGGTTGGAAACATACCATTGGAATGGTTGATATACATATGACCCTTGAGCGTACAGGAAAAAAGAACGTTGCCACCATTGAGGACAGTAGGTTTGGATTTGACTTAATTGGGCACAAATTTGAAATGCCCACTTACGAAGATTTAAGTATATTGCTAGGATTATAAAAGGAGGCAACCCATTGAAGGAAATTAGTTATGATATGCTTTTGCCCAATTGCAGAGTTGTAACCCAAAAGGTAGGAGGCTCTGGGACAGTAATCTATTCTGAAAAGAATGAAGACACAGGCGGTTACAGCACATATGTTCTAACTAACTGTCACGTGGTTATTGGAAACATCGAGGTTAAGAAGAAGTGGTCTTCCCTACTAAAACATGATGTGAAGATGGACTTTTTGACCAGTGCTGACGTACACTTTTTTAAGTGGCAATACCAATCTCGTGCCGTTGGAGTAACTGCTATTGACTCCGACATCGTAGCTTATGACCCAGACCATGACCTTGCCCTGCTCAAGTTACGTGACATTGACCAAGTGCCTTTTGCTGCTAAACTGTACCCCAAGGGCGAAGAGAACCAGTTGCGTTTAGGCGTTCCTGTTATTGCCATTGGAGCAGCAATGGGTGAGCCGCCCGTTATTACCACAGGTAGGTTATCCCAGTTTGCCCGTGAAATAGATAACAGGGAATTTTGGTTATCAACTGCCCCTACAATATTTGGTAACTCTGGTGGTGCTGTCTATCTTGAAGAAACCGAGGAGTTGATTGGAGTACCTGCTATCAATGCTGTTTCTTTAGCGTTTACACCTGACCCCATCACACACCTTAGTTTTTTCATACCCATAACCCGTGTCTACGAGTTTTTGGATGAGCAGATGTTCCGATTTATTTATGACTCCAACTTTACCGAAAAGGGGGAAGCTGATAGTAGAGAGTCAGAGCGTAGAAATGAAGAGCTCAAGATAGCACAAAAAGAAGTATTAGGTGGTGAGGACGATGAGGAATAAAAATGTTAGTGAAGACATTGCTTGTGCTGTCCCTGGTTGCAGCAAGCAAGCCATGTTGTCCTCATACCGAGCTGGGGGACTGCCCAAATGTTTTAACCACAAATCCTTAACCACAACTCAAGTGCTAGATATGGTGTTTCCGCCCACAAAACTAGAGGCGACAACATGAGCCTTGAAAAGCACGCTCGGCAACTGGTTAGGTGTACTCGTTGCCCATTAAGAGAAAATGCTACTTGCCCAGTGCCAGGGATTGGCTCAGAAGAAGCCACTTATTTCCTTATAGGAGAAGCTCCTGGAAAGAGCGAGGATAAAGATGGAGTCCCCTTCGTGGGGGCTAGTGGTAAGCGTTTGAATCGCCTGCTCGCCCTAGCTCAAATAGATATTAACGATTGTTACTTAACCAATGTCGTTAAGTGCTGGCCCCCGAAAGTACGTGGTAAGCAACGTGCCCCAAAGAAATCAGAACGGTTGGCTTGTTGGCCTTGGCTCAAACAGGAGTTACAACTGGTGCAACCAAAAATAATAATACCTTTAGGAGCCGTGCCATTAAGTTTGTTTACCGATGTAGGAATAAAGCAACTGCATGGCACGGCATTTAGTTATGAACTAGAGTTGGATGAAGACAAAGAAAGAGGAAACAAATACTCTGACGTAGCAAAGGAGTTATATGGTAGCATCTTACTGGTCAAATAATATGTTCACCTTGTTTCACGGAGATAGTAGAAAACTAGACTTGTTTGGTATAAAAAATATCGACTTGACTGTAACTTCTCCACCGTACTTTGTGGGCAAACAATATGAAGAATATATAAAGAGTTTCAAAAAATATTTTGAGTTACTTAAATTGTGCTTCACTCAAGTAATAGAATGTACTAAAGAAGGTGGTGTGGTGGCGGTAAACATTGCTCACAACCCCAAAGTGGATACTTCATCTTATTTAAGTGTTTTGTTATCTTCTGTTGGTTGGGAATTTAGGGAACACATAATATGGCAAAAGCCTTCTTTTAGTCCTAGATTTGGTTCATTTGTTCAAAACCCCTATTCGACTTATTATAAGCCAAATTTAATACACGAAGATATATTGATTTACAGCAAAGGTGAGGTAGTAAAACGGCGAGAAAACAAAATAGACATTGACTGGGCAAAGAAGTATAGAAATGACATTTGGGAGGAAAAAGCTCAAACTAAGAATGTTGGGCATGAAGCCCCGTATCCAGTAGAATTAGTTATTCCCATAATTGTATTATACTCTTGTGAGGAAGATACGGTTTTAGACCCGTTTATTGGTTCTGGTACTACAGCTATAGCAGCTACCAAATTGAACAGAAAATGTATTGGTGTAGAACTAGAAGAAAAGTATTGCAAGTTAACTGTGGAAAGGTATAGGTTGAATGAGCACTCCTATGATGCGTCAAGCAAAGTGTAAGGGTCGAAGATGAAACATAAAGTAAACATTTGGCCCATGTACCACCCTGCTGCTGCTCTTCATCAACCACGCCTTTGGGCAGTAATGCTTCAAGATTGGGAGTTTCGTCCTGAGCACGTTAACCACAACTTTATCGTAGGTAACAAGTTAAGTGACTCATATGGCTTTGATGTTGCCCTTGACACCGAAAATGATGCTAGTGGAAACTTGGGGCAATGGTCAGTAGCTTATCGCAACCAAAATGGTGATATTATAGTCATACCACAAGAGGGCAAACAAATTATTCAGTATGGCGGCGATGTGGTAATGCACAACGCAAAGTGGGACATTCGTGTACTTGAACGAGCAGGCATGAACCTCCCTTCACCCCTACGAGTACAGGATACCATGATAGCCAGTTATTGCCTGGGTATGGGAAGACAAGACACAAAGGATACTGGGCGTAGCGGAGACCATATGGTCGGAGGTCTGGGTCTCAAATATCTTGCTCGCCGCCACCTGGGTATGGAAATGCGCACATGGAAAGAAGTAGAACATGGAACCGACCAAGAAATAACCGAGTACAATGCTAACGACTCTGTGGCCACATATTTGCTGTGGGAAAAATGGAATCCCCAGTTGCCCCAACATTATTGGGACATTGACATGCCCCTACTTAACGTGCTGATGACTATGGAAAATAGGGGAATTATGGTTGACCCCAATTTTCTACAAGAATATGCCACATATCTTAGCAATGAACTTGATGAGCTAAAGCAAGACTTGCCCCTTAATCCATATTCTCCTGACCAAGTTGCCAAATATGTGTATGAGACTTTAAGCATACAACCAACCAAGTTTACAGGAACAGGCAAACCATCAGTGGACAAAGAAATCCTTGAAACTATTGATGACCCTATTGTCAAGCAAATATTGAAGTACAAGGAGTTTTATAAAGAAAAGGACACATACGTTGATAATTATATCAGTCGAATGGGGGTAGATAATCGTATCCATTGTGAGTTTAAACAAACTAGCACGGCTACAGGACGGCTTAGTTCGGCTAACCCAAACTTGCAAAATGTGAGTGAGGATAAAACTGGGCGGCCATCACAACTTAAAGCACTGTTCATTGCCCAACCAGATTGTGTATTTGTGCGGGTAGACTACAAACAGCTTGAGTTGAGAGTGTTTGCTGCTGTTGCCAATGAAGAGAAGTTACTTGAGGTATTTCGAAAGGGTGGTGACCCTCATCAGGAGACCGCCGACTTTCTTGGTGTATCTCGCTCTATTGGTAAGAACATAAACTTTCTAATGTTGTACGGTGGTACGCCTTGGAGAATTTCTCAGGAGTTCCACGTGCCCATAGACCAAGCCAAGCAAATGTTAGCCCGTTACTATGGTGCTTATCCTAATATTAAGAAGTACCACACACAGCAAATTGAGAAGGCACATAACGACAAGGTTGTGTACAATTGGTTTGGCAGGAAGCGAAGGTTAGACTCAATGTTCTCAGATGATTGGCGCATCATAAAGGAAGGTGAGCGTGAAGCAATCAACACTGACATTCAGGGGACTTCTGCTGAAATCGTCAAGCGAGCCATGATACGGTTGCACTACGACCACCACGCACCAATGTTAATTCAAGTCCATGACGAGCTATTATTTGAGATACCCAAAAATGAAGCTACTGACTATGCTCGGTGGCTGTATGAATACTTGCCTACCTTAACTACAATCAATGGTGTTAGCTTTGACGTTGACGTGGGCATAGGGAAAACATGGGCAGACGCAAAAAAGGAGGAACTATTTGGATGACCAAACTACAAGAACACCGCCTATATATAGGTGCAGAGACTATAGGTATTTGTGACTTCGATGCCACCAATAGGATAATGGTGCAACTTTTACACCATATGGCTAAAGAGAGGCAAGCAATTAGGTCTATTCAATTTTCTTGGGATGAGGAGAAGAATGCTTTGTGTGTGGTGATAACAGGAGAATATGGGCAACACGTTGATTCACCACGTAAAGAAGAACCGAAGCAAGCAAAAAGGAGATTTGATTTTTGATGAAACGGCTAAAACCAGAAGGTGAGGAGTTTATTAGAACATTTTGTGCTGATTGGGATAAAGCCAATCGCCCAGAAAAGGACATAATAGCCACTAAGTACGGGGTAACTTATGGGACAGCCTGTAACTGGAGGTCTCAAGCAGCAACACACTACCCATTCCCCAAGGTTGAAGAACCTCGTCCATTTCGTATGAGAGCAGAGGACATTTTGGGTAGTCGCCCATCAGTGAACCTAGACTTTGTTAGTTTTGATTTGGAAACATCTAATCTGCAAGCTGACTTTTCTATTCTGCTGAGTGCCGTAATTAAACCATTTGGGCAAGAACCAATGGTGTATCGAGCAGACAGCTACCCCCAATGGGAGAACAATAGGGCCAACGACTATGGAATTGTCAAGGACATTTCAGATGAGTTGCGTTGCCATGCCATTATTATCACCCACTATGGGGAGAGATTTGACATTCCATATTTACGAGCCAAAATGAACTATCATGCCTTGCCCATCTTGCCACAAATGTTTGGTGTTGATACGTGGCGCATAGCCAGAAGCAACTTTAAGGTTAGTAGTCGCCGACTCCAGAACCTGGTTAAATATTTTGATATAGGT
>Ga0180009_10003536_pt1 | contig 17712 bp, 10 predicted proteins | sample OS_PC_MetaG_FD_123537 | JGI IMG/M metagenome (GOLD analysis project Ga0180009, IMG submission 123537) | Groundwater microbial communities from the Aspo Hard Rock Laboratory (HRL) deep subsurface site, Sweden - OS_PC_MetaG | ecosystem: Environmental > Aquatic > Deep subsurface > Groundwater... | reverse complement strand
GAATGTTCATTCCTTGCCCATGCCCGTCTTGCAACTCCTCCCATTACATCCCATGGTATTGCTCTCTTAATGATGCTGTCTACTCTTTCACTCCCATCGAGCACTAATCCGAAACCGCCATTTATTGCTTTTCCGATTCCTACTCCCCCACCGTTGTGTAAGGCGACCAGACTCATACCCCTGGCGGCATTTCCGGCAAAACATTGGATTGCCATATCCGCCATTATGTTACTGCCATCTTTTATGTTGGCAGTCTCTCTGAATGGTGAGTCCGTACCGCCTGTATCATGATGATCTCTACCCATCATTACAGGGCCGATTTCGCCGTTTCTAACCATTTCGTTGAATCTAAGGGCTATTTTCGTTCTTCCCAGGGCATCCTGATATAATATCCTGGCCTGTGTTCCCACTACAAGCTCGTTTTTATCAGCATCCCTTATCCATAAATAATTGTCTCTATCCTGGAATCTTCTATCAGGATCTATGCATTCCATTGCAGATTTATCGGTCTTTAGAAGATCTTCCCTTTTACCGCTCAAACAGACCCACCGAAAAGGACCATAACCGTAATCAAAGAAGAGCGGCCCCATGAGATCTTCAACATAGGATGGGAATATGAATCCGTCCATGGGATTTTCACCGTTTTTACAGATCTCTTTCACGCCCGCATCAAACACGGCTTTTAAAAAACTGTTTCCATAATCAAAAAAGTAGGTGCCCCGATCAACCAGGGCGCTGATCATTTGATAATGGTGTTTCAATGAACGATCGACGTGTGTTTTAAATCGTTCAACATCAGTCCTTAAAAGTTCAGTTCTTTCCTCAAAGGTCAATCCTTGAGGGCAATATCCACCATCATAAACGGCATGACAGGATGTCTGGTCAGACAGTAAATCTATTTTTATATTGTTATCAACCGCATACTCCAACAGGTCCACGATGTTCCCGGCAAATGCGATGGCAATGCCTTCTTTTTTATTCTGATATTTTCTTGCCAATCCAAATGCTTCAGCCGGATCCTCTACTATCCTGCTCACCCAACCCTGTTCATGTCTTGTTTGAATTCGGGAATAATCAACCTCCGCAATGATCCCTGCACCGTTTGCAATCTCAACGGCTTTGCCCTGTGCCCCGCTCATTCCGCCAAGACCCGACGATACAAAAAGATATCCGCTCAAGTCCATATCAGGAGCTATGTCTAGTTTTGACCTTCCGGCATTTAAAAGAGTGCTGTAGGTTCCATGAACAATTCCTTGGGGTCCGATATACATCCATCCGCCGGCAGTCATTTGTCCATAATTTGCAACACCGAGTGCTATTGCCCTATGCCAGTTTTCCTGGTCATCAAAAAGCCCGACCATTAAGGCATTGGTGATAATCACCCGTGGGGCTTCCAGATTCGATGCGAACAGTCCCAGAGGATGACCGGATTCAACAACAAGTGTCTGTTCCCGTGTCATTACTTCCAGATATTGTTTTGTCAGCCTGTACTGCATCCAGTTCTGGCAAACCTGGCCCGTCTCGCCATAGGTAACAAGCTCATACGGATAAAGCGCAATATCAAAATCCAGGTTGTTATCTATCATTACCTGAAAGGCTTTACCTTCAATACAGTGGCCCGTGTACTCATCGATGGGTTTCCCTTTTATCCCTCCTTCCGGCCGGAAGCGGTAACCGTAAATTCTACCGCTTGTCAAAAGCTCATCCAGAAATTCTGGCGCTAATGTCGTATGCCATTTTTCAGGGATATATCGTAATGCATTTTTCAGAGCGAGCTCAGTTTCTTTCTGTGATAAGGTAAAATCCCTTTTGGATGCCCTCCTGATACCTTCAACAAATTCAGGCATATCGGGCAATTCACCATATATTTCTTCCAATTTTATTGCCATGGATTTTGAAATATCGATGTTGTTAATCATTTGATTGTCACCCCCGTATACAATTTGTGTATTGTAATTTCAGCAATTCTAATTATAACCTTCAGACCTTGCTAATGCAGGGCCGCGGGCCTGCCAGATGGAAGGCATAATGAGAATTGCTATTGTAATTTATCCTCAATTGTATTATCGCTTAAAAGTTGATAATAATCCAATAAACATTTGAGCCCTTGGAGTCCATAACCCACAATTTGTGACCAAATGTAATTAACTTATGGAAGAAATTTTTCTTGGTGTAGATGGAATGACCATGGAAGACCTGCTGGCCATTGCCCGGTATGAGGCAACGGTTCGTCTCACTGAAGAATCTGAAAAGCGGATTTTAAGCACCCGGAAATTAATCGAGCACTGGGTCCAGGAAGAAAAAATTATATATGGTGTCACAACAGGCTTTGGCGCACTGAGCGATGTAATTATCTCTAAGGAAGATACCTGGCAACTTCAGAAAAATATACTCATGAGTCACGCGGCCGGTGTGGGAAACCCCCTGGACAAAGAGACGGTTCGGGCTGTCATGGCCCTTCGTATTAAGGATCTGGCGAGGGGGCATTCGGGCATACGGCTGGAAACAGTCAGCCACCTTATAAAGATTCTAAACCGGGGTATCTGCCCCATAGTACCTGAGAAGGGATCTGTTGGCGCAAGCGGTGATCTTGCGCCTCTGGCACACCTTTGTCTGGTTCTGATAGGCCAGGGGGAGGCTTTCTACAAAGACCAAAGAATTTCCGGAATGGAGGCCTTGAGAAAATGCGGCATGGAGACCATTCAGTTGGAAGCAGGAGAGGGCCTCGCACTGGTGAACGGCACCCAGGTAATGACTGCCATCGGTGGGCTTGCGGTGTACGATTCTTTGAAACTTGCTAAAATGTCTGATATTGCCGCTGCAATGAGCCTCGAAGTTCTCATGGGAAGCAGGACTGAATTCGATCCGAGAATTCATCGGGTACGACCTCACCCGGGACAGGCCGCAGCCGCTGACAACATGGGCCGGATCACCCAAAACAGCGAAATCATCTCCTCACACAAGGACTGTTCCCGGGTACAGGATGCATATACCCTGCGCTGTTCCCCTCAAGTACACGGCGCGAGCAAGGACGCCATCAACTACGCTTTAAATGTCGTGGAAACGGAGATGAATTCATCCACAAATAACCCGCTTTTTTTCCCTGAGTCGGAAGAGTTCCTATTAGGTGGCAATTTCCACGGGCAGCCCGTGGCCCTTGCAATGGATTTTCTCTGTATGGCCGTTTCAGAACTGGCGAATATTTCAGAGCGGCGCATTGAACGGCTTTTAAACCCGAAATTGAGCGGCCTTCCAGCGTTTCTCGTAAGCGACGGAGGCCTCAATTCCGGGTTCATGATTACCCAGTACACAGCCGCTGCCCTGGTTTCAGAAAACAAGGTTCTTTCCCATCCAGCCTGCGTGGATTCCATTCCAACATCGGCAAACAAGGAGGATCACGTGTCCATGGGAACCATCTCAGCCAGGAAATGCAGGGAAGTCGTTAAAAACACAGAAAAAGTTATCGCCATTGAGCTTCTTTGCAGTGCTCAGGCCATGGATCTTTTCACAAACATAAAGCCCGGGGAAGGAACTTTAGTGGCGTATAAGGCTATACGAGATGCCATTCCCCATCTGGACAAAGACCGCGTTCTTTCAAAAGATATCGAGACCATGATGCACCTTATGAGAAGTGGAAAGATTATCGAAGAGGTTGAAAGAGTGGTCGGAACACTTAGATAGGCACTTTAGTTCACTTTAGGCATTTTAGGCACTTACTCGAACGTACCTTTCAGGACCAATGTAACACACCCTTTATAATCGGGCACTGAGGGAAATATATGCTGAAGATTTTGGGCAAATGGCTCAATATCTACCAAGATGAAAGAGAATTGTTTCTCTGGTCTGCAGTTCTTCTTTTTCTCATCCGCACCTCAAGCATCCTGTTCAATAATTTTGCAGAGACCGCTTTTTTGAAGAGGTTCGGAGTGGAGTACCTGCCTATTGTCTATATAGTCAATTCCATACTTGCCTTTGTGATCATGGGATTTATAGCCGGGATTATGATCCGGCTTCCAGCAAATCGTCTCCTCAAATACCTGTTTATATTTTGCGGAATTTCGGTGGGAGGTCTCTACTTTGTTATCCCTCTCGGCTTTGATCTTCTCTATCCCCTGCTGTTTATCCTGAAGACCCAATATGAGGTCTTGCTCTCACTCGTTTTCTATAACCTGGTAAATGACCTTTTCAATACCAGACAGTCAAAACGCCTTTTCCCACTGATCACGGCGGGCGGGGTCCTTGGCAGTATCATCGGCAGTTTCGGGACCCCTTTCCTGGCCAGGGCCATGGCTTTGGACAACCTGATGCTGGCCTATCTTGGCACCACCATGCTGGGAGCTGTGGCTGTGATAAGGATGGGGGCTCGTTTCCCAACCTTACTGCTATCGGACAAAGATCCTAAAAAAAGAAAATCACGAACTTCAATCGCACAGGAATTTAAGAAGGTTATTCCTCTTATCAAGGAATCCAGGCTGGTAAAAATTCTGATTATGCTGACCCTTATGCCCAATGTGGTGATCCCCATCATGAATTACCAGTTCAATTATGCTATTGACCAGAGTTTCGCGACTGAAGGTCTTATGATCCAATTCTTCGGTTACTTTCGGGGTGCCATGAATGTCATCAGTCTGCTAATCCTTCTGTTCGTGGGAAGGCTATATGGCCGATGGGGACTACCGGTTGCCCTTATGTTTCATCCTATTAACTACATGTTTGCATTTATCGCCTTGTTGTTGCGCTTTGATCTGTTTTCGGCCATGTATGCAAGGACATCTACCAATGTTTTGAGAACCACCATGAATGTCCCTGCCACCAACATACTGATGGGCCTTTTTCCGGAATCTTACAGGAACGTGATCAGGCCGTTTTTAAGGGGGACCGTGGTGCGGATTGGGGTACTTATGGGCGCGGGATTCATCATGCTTTCGGAGGGACTCGTCAATCCCAGGTACCTTTCCCTTGTGGCGATGATCTTTGTGGGGGGATGGATCATCACAACTTTTTTTCTCAAGAGAGGGTACTCGAAAATTCTGCTCGACTTGATATCCAGGAATATGCTGGACCTCAAGTCCCTGGAAGACAAGGACGTTGGTCACGTCTTCAATGACAAAAAAGTGCAGGACCAGTTGGTTCAGGCCTTTTTGTCTGCCCGGGGTAATGACTGCCTGTGGTATGCCCGTTTGCTCAAGTCGCTGGGGGTGCAAGGGCTGGACAGCTATATTCTTTCCACCCTTAAAAACCAGGGGAACATGACCAAAATTGAACTTCTCTCTATGCTCTCGCCACAGGCAGGGGATGAGGCTGTCAGGGTATTTAGGGAGTTGGTCGAACCAGGCAGGCAGGATCTCATGGCTGCCCTTGTCAAGGCCGCAAACCTGCTTGATTCCGGCCTTTCATCCGATTTTGAAACGGAAGTCTTTAAAACCACAAAGTATCCTGAAGTCAAGGCCTATGCGGTCACAGGCCTCTATCAGCAAGATCCTGAAAAGTACAGGAAAATTATTGATACCTGGCTTGATGAAGATGATATTACCGAGAGAAAGGCAGGCGTCATTGCTGCCGGAGAGTCAGGAGAGGATACTTACATTTCCCGGCTGGAAAAGATGCTGGCCGCGGAAAAGAATGGCCCTATCCTCCCATTTGTCCTGGCAGGCCTTAACCGACTTGGGGCCCCTGATATGAATACTTTGGCTCATACCTACCTTTCTCATCCCATGGAATCTGTACGCATGGCAGCCCTTGAGGCGTTTGAAATAGAGGATGATGACGGCTTGAGAACAGTGATTGACCTTTTGAATGACCCTTCAAATCGCGTCCATGAAAAAGCAAAACACAGGCTTGAAAGTTCCTCCTACCAGAACGCTCAACTGCTCGTTGAATCCCTCACTATACCACGGCGTAAGGTCCGGGATGGCCTCTTCTATTTGTTGGAATCCATGGACATAAAGAATTTGGATGTCTTCCGGGCCGCTCGTTTCCAGCTTGAAAGAAGTTACAGAAACATGGCCGAGGCAGAGGCCCTCCGTCTTCTTCCTGAGAGCCGGGAGAGAGACTTGCTTCTGGACCACCTGGAACAGAAAAGCAAAGGCCGCCTTGAAAACGCTTTAAGGGTGCTGGCCACACAGGATCGTTCCGGTCAGACGAGGACCATTTGGCGGGGTATTTCGTCAGCCGATCTCCGTCAGAGATCAAACAGCCTCGAAGCCCTGGATGATTTGTTAGACCCTTCTTTGTCGAGAATCATGATGCCCCTTCTGGAAGACCTTCCCCCATCCCAGTGTTTGGCCGTGGGCAGAAAAAAGTTTAAATTGCCTAATTTTGATTCTGATCCGGCTGCCATATACCCCCACCTTCTTGCCAAACAGAACTGGGTCACGGTTGTTTTGACGCTTTATTTAGTCTCTCATCAAGGGGCCGATGAGGTGGTCAAGAAAGCCGTTGAGGACCTAACCGGGTCCAAAAACGTTTATATTTGTCAAATGGCTCAATGCGTCTTTGATATGAAACAGGATCGTCCTGTAAAAAAGGAGGATAGAATGGGAACAGAAATCAGTATCCCTGACAAGATTCTGCATTTAAGGAGGATTCAGATATTTGAAGGGCTCTCTATAACAGAGCTTGCGGCAGTGGCATCTGTCACAGAAGAGGTCGTATTTCAGCCTGGCGAGACTGTGATCAAAGAGGGTGACCCTGGAGAGACCATGTATCTCATGATTGAAGGCGAAGTATCTGTCAATAAAGGCCAGGAGCAAGGCAATGAAATTGAACTAGACCGAATCAGCGCTGGAGATTATTTTGGCGAAATGGCCCTTTTTGAAGACATACCACGTTCTGCGACGATCCATACGCAAAAAGAGACCCGCCTTTTGATGCTCCATAAGCGGGAATTTGCAGAAATTGTAAGGGAATACCCCCAGATTGCCCTTCATATTTGCAGGGTGTTGGGTGCACGCCTCCGCAAGCTACACGAGAAAGTAAAGCGTCATGAAAAATAAGGAGCTGGCTCATATGTTGCTGGTCCACCCGCCGGTTACCAGTCCGGCCGCCCCACCGTGGGTTCTGGCCAATGCGGCAGGAAAGCTGTCTGGTACTGGAATATGTCTCGAACAATACGATGTCAATCTGGATTTCTTTCTAAACTATTTTCTTACCTCAGAGAATCTGACCGGCCTTATGGGCGTGATTGAAAAACGCAAAATGCAGGGAGGCTATAAAGAAGTTGACACATACACCGCCTCTCTACTGGCCAATCTGACCACAAACCATGGACATTGGGAAAGCAAAATCGCTTCGGTAGGCCGCAGTCTGAAAATACTTAGAACAGAGGATTTCTACCGCCCCGGGCTCTGCATGGCGGCCCTCAAAGAAATAAACGATCTGCTTGCCTTAGGCTCCCTTGCCTTTTACCCCTCCCGTATTCGACGGGACGGTTTTTCTAATCCTGCTGTGAGGGACTGGGCCGAGGTAGGGGCATTTTTAGAGGATCAGGAAACTAATCCCTTTCTTTCACTTTGCCAGGAGAGATTGGCCCATCGGATAGCGCGTCCGGGTCTTGGGCTTCTGATCCTGACCGTATGTGCTCCGGACCAGTTGTTGGCCGCTCTAACCGTGGCCCGTTTTACCAAAAAACTGCGGTCCGACCTTCATGTGGCCCTGCTGGGTCATGACATGCTATTAAAGGATGCTGCGGATTATGTGGACAGCCTGCTGCCGGAGACTGACCTGAGCCACCTTTTTGAGTTAATCGACAGGTTAGGGGGGAGCAGTGCCCTGAAAAAATCACCGGTGCCCGACTTCACCGGGCTGCCATTAAAAGACTATCTGGCTCCGGCAGTGGTGCTGCCTTTTGGGGCGCTTTCTGACTCTCGAACTGGTTTAATACCCCCCTCAATCTTCTTGACCATATTGAAGGAGCAGGTGCAAAACACTGGAGCAGGTGGTTTTCTAATTGAGGACGATCGCCTGACGCCTGCCTATATGGCCCAAATGGCCGCTCGGATGGCCGGGGAACAGCCTTCTTTTTGCCTGGGCCTCACATGCCCCCTGGAAAACACGGCAGGGCCAGAAAATATGGCCGCAGCCCGCCAGGCCGGTTTGAGGCTCATACAATGGCATGATCCCGCTGGACTGTTAGAGCGCCTGACTAAGTCCTTGTGGGACGTTTCCAGGGCCGAGGTGTGGAACCACATAGTGATTCCGGCAGGACCAGAGAGCACCCTGGCCCGGGGGCTGATACGTTTTGTTGGGTCCAATCCCAACATTGCCCATTCGTGGGTCCGCCGCAACCCCCCCGGGTTACCCTTTGAAAGCCCCGTTAAGCAAGCCGAACAAGAACCAGGAGCCTATACGCAGGTGGCCAAGTTGCCTGGTCTCCCTCTTTGGCGCGGGTTGAATGACCCGGCCTATCTGCTGCTTTATGTGAGCAGACATGGCGTCAAAAAGGTAATTCACTGGCGGGTGCAGGACGACGGGGCCTCGGTCCACGGTCTGGGAGAAAACATGGTTTATCATTTCGTTAAGCCCCGGGACCTTCCGCCGGGATACCTGGACGAAATCTGTCGCATGGTGGAGGCAGGGGGATCGGTGGGAACAAAGTGGGTCAGCTACAACCTGGAGCGGGCCTTTTTGATCGGCTATGTCCTTGAACATGGCTTGATCGTGGGAAATTCCAGCCTGAAGCATCCCAGACCTGAGTATGTTGAGGGGGTCAATAGGCAATCAGGTCTTGATCTCAGCCAATATCTGGAGCGCGGCTATACATCGGTTAGGCCCGAATACCGGGGCATGGGTATAGGCACAAAGCTCCTGGAGGGCCTTACTGCAAGGATCGGCAACAAGAAGCTCTTCTCGATTATCGGTGCGGATAATGTGGCTACTCAGAAGATAGCCCTGCGCAACAAAACAAGGCGGGTAGCCACCTTTTACAGTGAGCGCCTGGGCAAGGAAATAGGGGTCTGGATACCAGAAAGGATGCTTTAGTACCTTAGGCCCTTAGCGATAAAATCCTGCTCAAAACGTGCAGATAATTGCAAAATTGAAAAAGTGTGAAGTGTCTAAAGTGAACTAAAGTGACTAAAATTGTGGAATTCTATTTTTTATAAAACAGATGGAGCGAAGCGACTCATTAACTTTAGTTCACTTCAAACTTTAGCTCACTTGTAACTTTTCCGGTTTATCCGGGTTAGATATTTGAACCAATAGCCATGGGTATGAACATAGGAATAATAACAGTCAGGGATCGTGATTATCATCCCAACAGACGGTTGGCAGAAGCGGCCTCTGAGCAAGGGCACCGGATAACCCTTGTTCATCCTTATAAGGTGTGGCCTGTTCTTAAAGGCGGCGAACCGAGCCTTGTTGGCGAGCAGGATATGGAGCCTCTGGATATAGTATTGCCACGCCAGGGCGCCACCATAGGGGACTCCTGCCTGGCCCTGATATGCCATTTCAGCCTGATGGGGATCCCCTTGGTGAACGACCTGGATTCCATTCGCCTTGCCAAAAACAAATTTCTCACGTTGCAGGCCCTCTCTGCGGCGCGGATTCAGGTCCCTGAAACGGTGTTTATAAATTCGCCCGAAGGTTTTAAAGAGGCCATTGAACGGTTGGGGGGGTATCCTGTGGTGGCCAAGCAGGTCAGCGGCAGGCAGGGGGAAGGGATTGTCCTGGTGGAGACGAATGATGACGCGGAGTCGGTTGCCCGCGACCACTTAGACAGGCGAAAAGGCCTGTTGGTGCAGCGCTTTATCCCCCCTGCCGGCCGTCAGGACATACGTGTTCTGGTTGTGGGCGGGAAGACTATCGGGGCCATGGAGCTGCGGCCTAAGGAGGGAGACTTCAGGGCCAATTTCCACCTGAGCAAAGAGAGCCGGTTCAAAGACCTGTCACCTGAGCAGGAGAAGATTGCACTGAACGCGGCATCTGCAGTTGGTCTTGAAATTTCGGGAGTGGATTTAATTGTGGATAAAAAAGACAGGGTAAATGTTATAGAGGTAAACTACTCCCCCGGCTTCAATGGACTGGAGGCCGCCACAGGCCTGGACATTGCTGGCAGAATTGTGAAATACGTTGCGAGTACTTACGGCAGTTAAAAAAACAGGAACGATACATGCGCATAACGAACCTCAAGTTAGAGCATGGAAAAAAGCTGACGCGCGTGAGTGCATCTGTAAATTGGGAGGATTGTGATCAGCCGGCCCGGGAAATTTATATTGAAACAGACAAGAAATTTGCCGAGGACATATCCTGCAACCCGCATGCCTTTCTGGTAGGTTGTATCATACCCGCCATGCATTTTGGCGAAAAAAGAATTCTGCTGAAGGCTGAAATATGTCCGGGTTTACGAGAAGGCCTGAAAACGGTGATGGCTTTGATTGAAGATTGGTCGGGTGGCACATACAGACCGTTAGACATAGAAACCAGGATAAGTCCTGCCGTGCACCGCTCAAACGGGCAGAGGCGAGCAGGAATGTTCTTGTCCGGGGGAATAGACTCCCTTGCTACGTTGCGGGTCAACAAAATGAACTTCCCCGAACAACATCCTGGGTCCATAAAAGATTGCCTGCTTATCCATGGCTTTGATATAGGGGGAGTCATTAAAAGAGGCATGAAATACCATGTTTTTGAAAGGGCCAAAGCGGCCATGTCACTTGTGGCAGAAGATGCCAATGTGACACTCATTCCGGTCTATACAAATATCCGGCATTTGTGTGATGAGAGGGATCTCTGGCTGAATAAGTTTTTCGGGGCTGTTCTTGCAGCGGTGGCCCATACCGTTGATCACAGACTCAGGTTAGTGTATATTGCTTCATCCTATGATATACCAAATCTGGGCCCGTGTGGCTCGCATCCGCTCCTTGACCCGGAGTATTCCAGCTTTGATCTGAGAATCAAACACACAGACCTTGCATTATCCAGGCTGGACAAATTAAATATAGTAGCCAATTGGGATGTGGCTTTTCAGAATTTCAGGGTGTGCCTGGCAAATGTAAAAGATAGATTGAACTGCGGAAAGTGCGAGAAATGTGTACGGACCATGACAGAACTTGTATCAATCGGGGCTCTCCACAAAACCAGCGCATTTGTTGAGAATGATGTCTCTCCTGAGCTTTTTTCAGGTTTTGACATAACGATCCGACATAGGGCGCCGTTTTACGAGGCAATGCTACCTCGGTTAAAAGAACGCGGTCGAGATGACCTGGTGCAAACGATTAAAGGCATGCTGGAAAAGTGATAACCGTTCAGAGGTTTAGAGGTTCAAGGGTTCAAGGTTCGGTTACCGCTTTTCTTTGGCGTTAGCGTGTGCCTGAGACATGTTCATTGCCTTATCAGATCAGCTATGCTATGAAATTTGAACGTAGATTCTTAATACGTCCGGGTAATCCAACTGCTTCCCCCTTTTGCAAAGGGGGATTGAGGGGGATTTTTCTAATACAGCACGCACCTATTGTGAACTTACAGTTGCAGCCGTAAACACGTAAGCCCTTTAAGGGGGGGCATCAGGGAAACGTCAAAGTAGAATGTAACTTGGCCAAATAGATGTATTTTCAAGACGACTAAATCCGAAATACGAATATCGAAATACGAAACAATATCAAAATTCTAATATCAAATGACCAAAACATTTCTGGTGCTTATACAATATTTACAGGATATTGATACGTTTTGAATTTGGAATTTATGTCATTCATATTTGTTTCGGATTTCGGATTTCGAGCTTCGAATTTTAGAAAATCAAATAAGCAAATAAACTCTATTCATTCAACGTGTTATCTCTTTAAATGACTTAACCCTGGGAGGGGCATCATGAGAATAGCCTTCTTGATGGATAGCCTGGAGTCAATCAACCCGGTGAATGAGACCACCAGTTGTTTGATGTACGAGTGCAACCAGAGGGGGCATACGGTCTATTTTCTCGAACCCCATGATGTTTACATTCGTAAGGATGAGGTTGTGGCAAGAATGCGCAACATCAAGGTGCCTCCCGACCTCTCAATGAAAAAATACTGGCGCTCTCTAATAAGCTGCACAAAAAAAGAGGAGCTTATTTTTGAAACCGTTACTGATCTTGACGCCCTGTTTCTCAGGAAAGACCCGCCTTTAATATACCAGACCATGGAATTCCTGTCGCCGGTAAATGATCAGGTGTTCATGATAAACAGCACCACAGGGCAGATTCTCGGCAACAGCAAGCTCTATATCCTCAACTTCCCGGAAATCATACCAGAGACCCATGTTTCCAGAGATCCCGCCCGGCTCAGGAAGATCATTTATAATTTCGGAGGCGCTATGGTGGTGAAGCCTTTACAGAGATACGGCGGTGAAGGGGTAATTAAGGTCAGTATTCAGGATCGTGATAACCTGAATTCACTGATTAATTATTATGTAAGGGCATATCAATCCTACCCGGAGAGAGAGCCGATAATGGTTCAGGAATACATAGATGTGGTCCAGAAGGAGGGGGATGTAAGAATCCTTCTTCTGAACGGGGAGATCCTCGGGGCCATGAGAAGAAAACCCCGTGAAGGAGACTTTAGGACTAACATTCACGCCGGTGCCAGGGCATATAAACATGATATAACCGCAAAGGAGAGAGAAATCTGTGCCACTATCAAAGACAGACTGGTTAAAGACGGACTCTATTTTGTCGGTGTCGATGTGCTCGGAGACAAACTGGTGGAGGTCAATTGCGTCAGCCCCGGTGGTATTCCTCGCATAAACCGGCTGAATAATGTAAAGCTTGAAGCCAACGTAATTGATTTCATTGAACAGAAGGTAAGGGAGCGCCAAAGGAAAAAGGAGTAAAAGTTATGAGACTGATCTGTTTTGGAAAAAAAACCTTCTTAAAAGCGATCTGTTTTTTTGTGTTTACCCTGATTTGTATTATTAGTTCAGGGTTTTCAGGCTCCAGGGCCAATGCCGCTCATATACTCAAAATCGGCCTGATGGATGAACCCAAGACACTCAATATCTGGCTGGCAAGAGACAAATGGTCCGGCAGGGTCCTCTCACTTATGTATCAGCGCCTTTATGAACGGGATCCCGACACATTGGAGCTTATCCCGTGGCTGGCTGAAAAAGACCCTGTCTATGATGAATCGACTGTTTCATATACCGTAAAACTAAGACAGGCCAAATGGTCAGACGGCTCCGAGTTTACCTCCGAGGACGTGGCGTTTACCGGACGACTCATAAAAGAATTCAAGGTGCCCACATTTCAAGCCAGGTGGAAATTCGTAAAAAGGATCGAAACTCCCGATAAACGCACGGTTATATTCTATCTTGAGAAACCGATGGCTGTTTTTACGTCACGAACGCTGACTTCACCTATCGTGCAAAAGAAGGAGTGGGCGCAGGTTGTTGAAAAGGCCAGGAACAGCGAAAAGCCTCTCACCACATTACAAAATCACAACATAGAAAAGCCGGTGGGAACTGGCCCTTTTGTCTTGAAGGAATGGCATCGGGGGGCATTCCTTTTTGTCCAGAAAAACAAGCACTTCTTCGGGACCGGTCAAAAGATATGCGGCCGGATGCTGGGCCCTAACATTGATGGGATTATTTTCAAGTTTTTCGGGACATCTGATGCCGCCGTCCTTGCCCTGAAAAAAGGGACTATGGACATGTTCTGGTCTGGCATTCAGCCGGGATATCTCGAAGACCTTGAAAAGGAGCCTGGAATAAGGCTGTTTTCTAACGAAAGAAGTGCCCTTTACTACTGGGGCTTCAATCTCAGAAAACCGCCTTTTAGCGACGTGAACCTCAGATGGGCAATTGCTATACTCATTGACAAGGACTTTATAATTACTCGCATTGTTCAAGGGCACGCGACCCGGATGGATTCTGTCATACCACCCGGCAACAAGTTCTGGCTATGTACTGATTTGCCCCGGTATGGTGAAGGGCTTATTAGGGAGGAGAGGATCAAAAAGGCCTGTGAGATTCTAAAAAAGGCAGGGTATACATGGGAAGTGCCGCCTGTTAATGAGGCAGGGGAGGTAGTTAAGGGCAAAGGAATTCGTCTCCCAAACGGAGAACCAATGAAAAAATTCACCATCTTAACTCCCCCCGCTGACTATGATCCCCTCCGGGCCATGAGCGGGATGATTATTCAGGAATGGCTCAAAGAGATAGGCATTCCTGTCTCTGCCAAGCCGATGGCCTTCGGATCTCTGATCCAGCAGGTCACGTCCCAGCATGATTTTGATGCATTTATCATGGCTTATGGAAGGCTGGATATTGATCCTGACTGGGTGAGAGATTTTTTCCATTCAGGACAGGACAAAAAACGTGGTGGCAACAAGTCAGGATATCGTAACCCTGATTTTGACAGGATTGCTGATGAATCTGCTGCCGCCATGGATAAGGAGAAGCGGCAGAACTTGATCCGGGAAATGCAAAGGATTATTTTACGCGATGTGCCCTACATCCCTCTCTACACTCCGGATTTGATTGAGGCTGTGCGAGAGGATAAATTCACCGGGTGGGTGGAAACGCTTGAAGGAATCGGAAACCCCTGGTCTTTTTGCGAGCTTAAACCAAAATGAGGTAAGTTCTCAATAAGTTCGGGTTCGTTTCTTGTAGGGCGGGGTTTTATACCCCGCCAATAACGGTGGCATATAATCCCGCCATTGGCGGGAGCCGCCCTACACCAGCGGATTTACCCCAACTTATTGAGTTACAAAATGAGTTGATAAAAAAGAAGTCAGAATCCAGGAGTCAGGAGTCAGTATAGAATGGAATTGTGGAAATACATAGGCCGGCGACTGATTCAGATCGCGATTATCTTTTTTGTGATCATTACGGTCCTGTTTCTGCTTTTCCGTCTGGCCCCTGGAGATCCTGTCTCAAGAATGGTGGATCCGGATATGACACCGGAGGATGCGGAACACCTTATCTCACAATTGGGCCTCGATAAACCCCTCGGGATGCAATATCTATATTATCTGAAGAACTTTTTCACTGGCAATTTTGGCGAGTCCTTTCATTACGGACAACCAGTAATTGAAATTATATGGGCCCGGTTGCCCAATACCATTCTGCTCTTTACCACGGCCATTATACTTGCCGCCCTGGTGGGTGTATTTTTGGGCAAGATCGCATCGTGGCACAAGGGAAAAACAACAGACACGTTAATGACCATAGGCGCATTGGTCACCCACACTGTTTTTCTTCCCTGGTTAGGCCTGATACTGATCTGGGTGTTTGCATACAAGATGGACTGGTTTCCCATCACGGGTATGCTTTCGGAGGAGGTGTGGCTTGACCCGGACGCAGGTATCTTTGCCAGGCTCCTGGATGTTCTCCATCATATGGTTCTCCCCCTGACCACCCTTTTTCTCGTACATTTCGGCTCCTATTTATTGATCATGCGCAGCAGTATGCTGGAAACACTCAAAGAAGACTATATTGTTACTGGAAGGGCCAAAGGCCTCTCTGAAAAGGTGATTCGAAACCATCATGCCGCACCCAATGCTGCGTTACCAGTGGTGACAGCCGTGGGCCTTAGCCTGGCCTTTTCCATCAACGGGGGCGCCCTTACTGAAACAGTTTTCACCTGGCCAGGCATAGGCAGGGAGCTTGTCATGTCAGTGAGCCAGAATGATTACCCCCTGGCCCAGGCCTGTTTTTTACTTATTGCAATCGTAGTCCTCATTTCCAATCTAGTGGTGGACACCCTTTACGCCTACCTTGATCCGCGGATCAGGTATTAAATAAAACATCTAAGTTGTTACGATTGTTTAAATTTCTTTTTATTAGAGCGGCGAAGCCGCGTTACATAAAATTGCGTAGCAATTTTATAATTTGACAAAAATGAGTCTGGAGAAATCCCATAAAAGGCACTTGAAGAAATTCCCATGGATGGACCGTCTCCGGGGTGGGTGGACAATCTATAAGCGGAATCTCCTTGGCAGGATTGGCCTTAGCCTGCTGGTCATGTTTGCCTTGATGGCCATTTGCAGCTTTATTCCGCCTCTAATAGACCCCATGTATCAACCCATGACAGGGGTGGACCCTGAGATCACCAAATCGACGGGTCCGAGCCTCAGACACTGGCTGGGGACCGATTTCATGGGCCGGGATATCCTGAGTCAGCTCCTTGCCGGTGCCAGGGTTGCGTTTCTGGTGGGGGTTTCAGCCGCATTTATGAGTATCGTTCTTGGCACGGCCATAGGAATGGTTGCCGGATATATGGGGAGACTCGTTGACACGCTTCTTATGCGACTGGCAGACATGATCATGGTCATGCCGACCATGCTTGTGGTGCTGATGCTTGCCGCACTATTCGGTCAGCTCACCATATGGACCATTGTTTTGATCATTGCATTGTTCCGGTGGCCGGGGGTCTCGAGGGTGATCAGGGCCCAGACCCTCTCCCTGAAGCACAGACCTTTCATTGAGGCCGCAAGAGTGGCCGGGGCCTCGCATACAAGAATCATTTTCAGGCATATCATGCCAAACGTGTTGCCGCTTTCCTTTCTTTACATGACCTTTCGGGTAACCTCAGCAATTATCATTGAGGCGGCCCTGGCATTTCTGGGCTTTGGGGACCCCAGTACGGTCAGTTGGGGTATGATGCTTCAATGGGTGTGGAAGACAGGACACATGTTCAAGGCCCCATACTGGCTCCTGCCACCGGGCATTTGCATCTCCCTGATCACTCTGGCCTTTTACATGTTGGGTCGGGCCATGGATGAGGTGCTTGACCCGAGGTTGAGAAAGGAGGCAGGAACCGAGTAAGATGGCATTATTAGAAGTAGAGAATCTTAGCATGGGTTATCACACCCAAAAGGGCTATCTCCATGCAGTGGAGGACGTCTCTTTTTCATTGGAAGAAGGAAAGTCCCTCGGTTTTGTCGGAGAATCCGGGTGTGGAAAGACCACGCTGGGTATGGCCCTGATGAGGCTGCTCCCCCCCAATGGGGTGATTCGGGAAGGTCGCATGCTTTTTGACGGTGCAGACCTCCTGCAAAAGTCAGATGAAGAGATGAGGGAAATCAGGTGGCAGAAAATAGCCATGATCTTTCAGGCCGCCATGAACGCCCTGAACCCGGTCCACCGCGTTCACGAACAGATTGCAGAGGCCATACTTACACATAATGCCTCCCTTGACAAAAAAGAGGCGTTTGAACAGGTGGAGGAGCTTTTTCAACTTGTGGGAATACCAAGAGACCGCATGAGGGATTACCCTCACCAATACAGTGGAGGGATGAAGCAGCGGGCAATCATTGCCATGGCGCTGGCCTGTAAACCCAGGCTGATTATTGCGGATGAACCCACAACAGCCCTGGATGTGATTGTTCAGGATCAGATTCTTAAGGAGATCATGAGCCTGCAAAAAGAATTCGGGATCAGCATGATCTTTATCTCCCATGATATCTCAATCGTGGCAGACGTGTGTCATGATATCGGTATTATGTATGCGGGCAAGCTGGTGGAACACGGTTCCAGGGAAGAGGTCTTCAGTAATCCGGCGCATCCCTATACAAAGGCGCTCCTGTCATCCTATCCCACATTGACAGGGGAAAAGAGCCGGCTCATGCCCATTCCGGGTGAAACGCCGAATCTGATTCATCCTCCTTCCGGATGCCGCTTCCGTGACCGCTGCCCTGCCGCAAAGGCAGCATGTAAAACCGGGGAGGCTGTGTGGTTTGAAACTTCGCCGCGGCACAAGACCCTCTGTTATCAGTGTGGTGCAGATTGCAGATGAAGATG
>Ga0180009_10003535_pt1 | contig 17717 bp, 15 predicted proteins | sample OS_PC_MetaG_FD_123537 | JGI IMG/M metagenome (GOLD analysis project Ga0180009, IMG submission 123537) | Groundwater microbial communities from the Aspo Hard Rock Laboratory (HRL) deep subsurface site, Sweden - OS_PC_MetaG | ecosystem: Environmental > Aquatic > Deep subsurface > Groundwater... | reverse complement strand
CAGCACAGCCCGCACCTCGAAATCTTCCGCAAGAAAGGCATCGAAGTCCTGCTGCTGTCCGACCGCGTCGACGAATGGCTGATGAGCAGCCTCACCGAATTCGACGGCAAGCCGATCAAGTCCATCGCCAAGGGCGGACTCGACCTGGGCGCGCTGGAAGACGAAGCCGAGAAGACCGCGCAGAAAGAAGCCGAAGAATCGATGAAGCCGCTGATCGAACGCATCCAGACTGCACTCGGCGAACGCGTCAAAGAAGTCCGCGTCACCCACCGCCTCACCGACTCACCCGCTTGCCTGGTCACCGGCGAAGCCGACATGAGCGCCAACCTCGAGCGCCTGCTCAAGGCCGCCGGCCAGGCTGCGCCCAGCGTCAAGCCCACGCTGGAGATCAACCCGTCACATGCGCTGGTCACACGACTCGACAGCGAATCCGACGAAGACCGCTTCGCCGACTGGGCCAATCTATTGTTCGAGCAGGCATTGTTAGCCGAAGGCGGGCAGTTGGATGATCCGGCGAGTTTTGTGCGACGGTTGAATGGATTGCTGGCGATGCTGCCGAGTTGATAAAGAAAAAACTGTCCGTGTTGAGCTTGTCGAAACGCGAGCAGCTTAAACATGTTGTACCCAGCGCGACTGAGTAATCAGTCGCGCTTTTTTATTGCCCTTGATTTTGGTATTGATGTTTCGCCTCATTTGAACGTTGAAATCCACGACGCCATTCCCGACGTATGCGACAAAGTGCGGCTAGGTAATAGAGAAGGCATATTTGTCCCAAAAAAGTATCGCTATACACCTATAGGAATCCGAGTCATACACCTGTTAAGGTGCCTCTTAACGTTAGAGTTCACAGGAAATTATTGATGCGCGACGTCCGATTCCTCTTCAAGACACACTATACAAACAGCCGAGCCCTCGTCGTGGGCATCAACAATTATGCAAATGCATCACCTCTCTCCTATGCGGTAAGCGATGCAAGTGAAGTTCGCAGGATCCTTACTGATGAATTGGGCTTCCCATCAGAAAACATAACGTACTTAACCGACGCGGAAGCAACCAAGAGCGCAATCTTGAAAGCGTACCTACGCTTCGCATCTGAAGATATAGACATCGATGAACGATTACTGGTCTTCTACGCAGGGCATGGACACACAAAAACCGGCAGCCGAGGTGAGATTGGCTATCTTGTTCCTTTCGATGCTAACCCTTCTGATCTATCGACTCTTATTCGATGGGACGACTTGACTCGAAACGCCGAGCTAATCCGCTCAAAACACATCCTATTCATCATGGATGCTTGCTATGGTGGTCTCGCTCTAACGCGAAATCTCCAGCCAGGGAGTATGCGATTCCTTAAAGATATGATGCTGCGGCAGTCGCGGCAGGTGTTAACGGCTGGGAAAGCCGATGAAGTCGTAGCGGACTCTGGAGGGCCCATACCAAATCATTCAGTATTCACAGGCCATCTCATCGAAGGACTACTCGGAAAGGCTGCAACAACAGAGGGAATCATTACTGCGAGCGGGTTGATGGCCTATGTCTATGGAAAGGTCGCAAACGACAAAAACTCGAACCAAACGCCTCACTATGGATACTTCGACGGGGACGGCGACTTCATTATTAACGCACCAAATCTGAGCGAACTGGAGAGACCTGATGACAAGGATATCGACCGCCTCATCACTGTCCCATACCCTGACGAGCGTGTGCAATCAGAAACGACTGATTCCAAGGTTCGTCGATTCAAAGCGCTATTGGCGACAGATTCTGCATCGATTGAACTGCATGATTTCCTCGTCGATGAGGTTCGCAGGTTTTTAACCGCCACATCAGAGGATGGTTTCAGTGCTAACGGGCAGTTCTCACTGGAAGAGTTTCTGCGGCGTATAGCGCGCTATGAGGAAGCCAGCGCAGACTTGTCGGTCTTGCTAGCATGCACTGCGCATTGGGCAAAGCCGATTCATAAAGCCACGTTACAGAAAATCCTAGCGCGTTCAGCTGACCGCCTAGAACAGCAAGGTGGACTGACAGTCTGGTTGGCACTGAGGTGGTACCCACTTCTTCTGGAGCTGTACTACGCAGGTATCGCCGCTGTCGATGGGCAGCGCTTTGATTCGCTAGCGGCGATCTTCTACACGCCTGTGCCAGCATCGGAGTATCAGTCTTACTCAGACACTTTTGTGGGCAGCATAGCAAAAGGCCTGCTTGATTTAAATCGCAGTAATGTCCTAAAGCAAATTCCTGGGCATGAAAGGAACCACGTTCCGCTAAGTGAATACCTCTTCAAAATTCTGCAACCGAAGCTAGACGATGTGCTATTCCTAGGGAAAAACTATGAGCAGGCATTTGACACATTCGAAGTTTTCTTTGCACTAGCAGTTGCTGATCTTGATCTCTTGAAGGGCGGAAATGGTTGGGGACCTATCGGCCGTTTCGGTTGGAAGCATAGTTCGCGTGAAAACGGCCCTTTTGCAAAAATCGTTGCTGAGGGCCGTGCTCAGCAAGAATCGTGGGCACCTCTCAAGGCAGGACTGTTCGGAGGAAGCTACGAGCGTTTTGATGCTGTAGCCACAAAGTATTCGGAACATATCTCCAAACTTGGATGGCACTAAGTTGAATCAATATTTCTACGTGACGGCCAGCAACTCCTGAACAACTTAAGGGGTCAGCATCGAAAACATAATCCACCGTAAACGGCGGTCAGACACGATTGCCTCCTCGGGTTGGCCCTACCCGCAAATCTTCTGCACAATGCCGCTTTTGCATCACAGGAGTACCCCATGGCTTCGGGACAAATCCACATCGTCATCTTGAACCCCGGCGTCGAGATCACGCCGCTACGGCTGCGTGGCTGGCTGCAGAAGGAGGCGGCGGTGATCAACAACCGCGCCAACCCGGGCGACGGGGCCATTCTGCGGCTGTTTCTCACCACGAAGCTACGCTACGGTGTGCCCGGCAAGAAGCTCGACGCGATCCTGCAGACGCTCACCGAAAAATATCCTGCCGTTCTGCGTATCGAGGTGCAGTTGATCGACGCACCGCTGACCGCCGACGAGATGGCGGAACAGACCCGCGTCGCCAACGCCGATCTCAATAAATTCATGCAGCGTGCGGAGGAATACGCCAAACGCAAGCAGGCCGAGGCATTGGAGAACGCGCCGCCCACGCCGATCCAGTGGCATTCGCTCAAAAGCCCGCTGGATTGAGTGAATGGAAGCGCGACGGGCCATAACAATCGGGGACAGACCACGGTTTTCGATATAAGGAAGCGAAGCCGTAATCTCTAGCAACACTTTGTAGAAAGATATAGCGCCATGCATACGATACTGGGTGCCAACGGCATTATTGCCCGTGAGCTTTCGCAAGCGCTGGCCGCCTATACGTCAGACATCCGGCAGGTGAGTCGGCATCCCCGTAAGGTCAACCCAACCGACGAGATATTTGTTGCTGATCTGCTGGATGCTCAGGCAACGGCTAATGCGGTGGCCGGCAGCACGGTGGTCTATCTGGTGGCCGGTTTGCCATACAACGCGTCTGTCTGGCAGGCGCAATGGCCGCGTGTGATGCGCAATGCGATTGACGCCTGCAAGCAGCATGGTGCGCGCTTGGTGTTCTTCGACAATGTTTATGCCTATGGCCGGGTGGACGGCGTGATGACGGAAGACACGCCGTTCAACCCCATCAGCAAGAAGGGCGAGGTCAGGGCAAAGATTGCAACGATGCTGCTGGATGAAATGCGCAGCGGCAATCTGCAGGCGATGATCGTGCGTTCGGCTGATTTCTATGGCCCCGGCGCCGTTCAAAGCTTTCCCCATGTGACGGTGTTTGAGCGCCTCAAGGCTGGCAAGACGCCACAGTGGATCGGCAGCCCGAATGCTGTGCATACCTTTACGTTTACACCCGATGCCGGTCAGGCAATCGCTGTGCTGGCAAGGTCATCGGAGGCATACGGCCAAACGTGGCATCTGCCAACGACCAGGGAGCCACTGACGGGGGCGGACTTCGTACGTTTGGCATGCGATCAGGCCGGGCAACCCTTCAAGCTGCAAGTTGCGCCCCGCTGGATGCTGAAACTCATGGGCGTTTTCATCCCGGTGCTTCGTGAGAATGAGGAAATGATGTATCAGTTTGAGTATGACTATCGCTTCGACAGCAGCAAGATTGAATCTGCATTTGGCTTGCAAGCCACGCCTTACAGGCAGGGAATCAGCAAGTCACTGGGCGCTAATAACTAAAAATTAACGGAAAAATAAATGGAAAAAACAAGTGGGATCAGACACCATTCTTAGCCCTGCCACCCCCACAACACTACCAAAAGGACCCCAGCCCATGAAACGCGTTTTAACCAGCCTTGCTTTAAGCATCGTGCTAGCCAGCCCAAGTTTTGCGGCCACACCACAAGACACCAAGGCCCAGCTCATCAATGAATATTTTTCCCACATCCCGATGAAGACGATGATGGACGAGATGGCGGTTGAGGTGTCCCGGCAGGTTCCCGCCGACAAGCGCCAGCAGTTCATCGACGTGATGACGAAGACGGTGCGCGTAGACGTTCTGGAAAATGCTGCGCGCCAAAGTCTGGCCAAGCATCTCACGGTGGCCGAACTGCAGTTGTTTGTTGATTTCATCAAGCAGCCCGAAGGACGCTCAGCAATGGGCAAGATGAAGTACTACATGGCGGATCTGATGCCGGTGGTGCAACAGGAGATGATGCGGGCGATTAAGGCCAGCTCTCCTCCTCCCGCAAAATAAGGCTGGCGCGAATACTCATGCGCATAGAAGGCACGCTTACCAAATGGAACGATGATCGCGGCTTTGGGTTCATCACGCCCACTCAGGGCGGGGCGGAAATATTTGCCCACGTATCAGCTTTCCCCCGGGATGGGCAGCGTCCCCGAATCGGTGAACGTCTCAGCTTCGAGGTTGGCACGGCCAAAGACGGAAAGAAGCAAGCCAGGAACATTCTGTGTCCCACACGATCGACCGAAAAGCCTTATCGACTGAGCGAGCCCGCTAAACGCCACGACAAACCAAGTCTGCTCGGGCGGCTCATTCTGCTAGGAATGGTGATCGCCCTGGGCGCCTATGGTTATAACGCGTACACCCAACGCGCAGCGCCACAAACGGCACACGCAGTTCAACCCAGTGTGGCCGCAGCCCCCAGCCTTTTTCATTGTGATGGCCGGCAACATTGCAGCCAAATGCGTTCAAGAGCAGAAGCCGAATATTTCCTAGGGAACTGCCCTGATACCAAAATGGATGGTGACCATGACGGTATACCTTGCGAAAACGACTCCAGATTTTAGGGCGAACGGAGAAACCCACACCCCATGTTCAAAGGCATTCTGATCGAGAAGGACGAGGCGGGTTACCGCGCCGCACTGACGGACCTTGACGAGGGACGATTACCCGAGGGTGATGTAACGGTGCGGGTGAGCCATTCGACGCTCAACTACAAGGACGCGCTGGCCATTACGGGCAAGGGGCCGGTGGTGCGCACGTTTCCGATGGTGCCCGGCATCGATCTGGCCGGCACGGTGGAGCACTCGACGCACCCCGATTACGCTGCGGGCGACGCAGTGATTCTGAATGGCTGGGGGGTGGGCGAAACGCATTGGGGTGGCCTCGCCCAGCAGGCGCGCCTGAACGGGAATTGGCTGGTGCCGCTGCCGGCGCAATTCACGCCGCAGCAGGCGATGGCCATTGGCACTGCGGGCTATACCGCGATGCTGTGCGTGCTGGCGCTGGAGCGGCATGGCGTGACGCCCGCACATGGGGAGATTCTGGTGACCGGCGCGGCTGGCGGCGTGGGCAGTGTGGCGTCGGCGGTGCTGACCCGGCTGGGTTACAGCGTGGTTGCCGTGAGCGGCCGGCCGGCAGAAACCGAATACCTCAAGCATCTGGGTGCGGTGGAGGTGCTGGATCGTGCGACGTTCGCGACGCCCGGCAAGCCGCTGGGCCGCGAGCGTTGGGCCGGTGTGGTGGATGTGGTCGGTAGCCACACGCTGGCAAATGTCTGCGCGACAACAAAATACAGGGGCGTTGTCACAGCTTGCGGGCTGGCGGGCGGAATGGATTTTCCGGCTACAGTCGCGCCGTTCATCCTGCGCGGCGTAACGCTGGTTGGCATAGACAGCGTGATATGCCCTCGGCCTGAGCGACTCGAAGCATGGCGACGCCTAGGAAGCGATCTCGATGTCGCGAAGCTGGACACAATCAGCCAGGAAGTCGGCCTGACCGACGTGATTCCCTTCGCGTCGAAGCTGCTCAACGGCGAGGTGCGAGGCCGTGTGATCGTGGACGTCAACCGCTAACTGGCACAATGCAAACTGAATGACCGCAAAAGAAAAGGGATTGAATCCATAGACTCAATCCCCAACCACAAGCGAAATCAGACCCGCTAAAGTTCATGTTCCAGCTTACGTTATGGACTTCCGCTTTTGCCGACGTGCATAACCCAGCCCGAGCATGCCGAGCGCGAGTAAAGCCAGAGACCCGGGTTCCGGAACCGCCTCGGGACCATCGATGACATTGCGCAACTCCAGGACAAAGTCATTGTAGTCACCGTCAGTACGGGGAAACCCCAGGTCCTCAAAGGCAACGTAGTAATGATAGGGATCATTTGCGTTGACCCAGGTCACCATATGATCCTTTAAATCTGTGTTGTCGCTTGCGCGTGAACTCCAAAGTTGGCCTGTCGGGGTCAGAATCGCCAGACGGAAGTCCCCAATCAAATCCGGAAACATGATTTCGATCCCGCTATTGTCAACAACCGTGCCATTTGCTACACCCTGCGACCCAAGCAAAGCCTGAAAACCGCCGAGGTTACCCGAGGTTCCGGGAATCACACCAAATGTGTTGTCGTATCCGGCATACCGGGCTCTCGCGAGCACGGAGCTAGCACCGCCCCCAAACAGTGACCAAAACTGGTCATTCGCATCACTAACCCGCTGAAGTGTAATCCCATCATCGGCCATTATCTGATTGATAATGGAGGTGAGTGACCTTTCGTTCCCTGCATTGATTTGAGTGGTCGTGTCGCCAGAATTCAAAATCGGAACGGCCAATGCCGTAAGCGGAAACAACCCAATTGCAATAAAAAGTGCGACGCCGGGGAAGACACTGATAGTTATTTTTGACATAACGTTCGACCTCTGTGGATGTATTAGTAATTTTACTTAATAGAAACTAAGCAATTTCCAAGCCATATATCATAACCACCTGTTTTTGATAGATTTAATCGATTTCAAGTAACGCGAAAAATTCGGCAATGTAAAATTTTCCGACATGAACCGAAGGCTCAACTTGGTTTTGAGTCCCCAATCTCATGGTGATTAACAAATGGGGTCACCCATTAGCCGCCCGTAGTCAAAGGCGAACACCTTACCCACCCGCTTGTTTTCAGGCGGGTTTTTTACTTCCGCTCCTGCCTTGTTATTCAGATCGAACCCGTTTCCTCAATGCTGGCTACGACCGAATCGTGCCTGTCACCCATATGGATCAAGCGGCGTGCAAGGATCTGCACCGCCAGCAAATGCGGGGTGCGGCTACGCACCAGCTGGGCGCGCTTTCGAGCCAGATCGCGCAGCTCGGCTGGCGGATGGGTTTCATGGCGACGGTGTTGGCGAGCTTGACGGCATAGCCTGCAGCCATCAGGCCATCGACCAGCCAGTACCCGTTGTTAGATGGATCGACGACGCCGCCGGTCAGTTCGTCGCGGTAGGGTGCCAGCAGTGCAAGTCTCTTCGAAAGCTCGTTGTGACAGCGCCGGCTGTGCAGAACCTTGGCGGTTTCGTCCGTCACCATGACAACGCTATGGTTCGAATGCAGGTCTACGCTACAAATCTCATCTCGGCCTCCTTTGAGTGAAAAAACAAAGTTCGCACTTCGCTTTTTACTCCTCCGCCTCACAGCGGCGGGAGGTCGTCCAGATGATACTCAGACACCGTTTATTCAAGAAGTGTGCGTCCTAATCCCCTGTAAGCCACTTCCGAGCAAGTCTGGAGAGCGCTTTTAACTCAACGGCTAAGCACCACACGGTAGTGCGCCTTGCCGGAGCGGAGTCGGTCGACCGCCTCGTTGATCTGATCAAAGCTGAAAATCTCGATCACGGGTTTGATGTTGTGGCGCAGGGCAAATTCGAGCATTTTTCCGATCGTCGCCGGACTTCCGACCGGAGAGCCCGATATCGAGCGCTGGGCCATGATGAGCGAGAATACATTGATATCGATCGGGTCCAGGGTGGCGCCGACAAAGTGCAGGCGCCCGCGTGGTTTCAGCGTGCCGAGATACAGATTCCAGTCGAGCTTGACGTTGACCGTTGAAATGAGCAGGTCAAATCGTCCTGCTGCCGCTTCGAGTGCTTTAAGATCGCGCGAATTCAGCGTGTGATGTGCACCCAATTCCAGCGCTTCCTTCATCTTGTCTTCGCTTGACGTGAACGCCGTGACTTCGCAGCCCCAAGCATTCAGAAACGGCAAAGCCATATGACCGAGCCCGCCAATGCCGATGACCGCGACCTTGTCGGTTGGCTGAATGTCGAACTGAACCAGGGGATTAAAAACGGTCACCCCGCCACAAAACAGTGGGCCGGCCGAGGCAAGATCGATGCCTTCGGGTATCGGGACCACGCTGTTGGCATCGGCCCGAACCTTGTCGGCAAAGCCGCCATGATGGCCAATGATCGTCGGCTGGGCGGTTGTGCACAGATTATGATCACCCGTATGGCAGGGCTCGCAGGCATTGCAGTAGCCGGAATGCCAGCCCAGGCCGACGACCTGACCCACTTTGAGATTGTGAACGTGTTCGCCCACCTGCGATATGGTGCCCACCACTTCGTGCCCTGCCACGACAGGGTATTGCGTCATCCCCCATTCATCATCGATGACACTTAGATCGCTGTGGCAGATGCCGCAAAACTTCACGTCTATTTCAACCCCATGCGCATGCAGCGGGCCGGGGTCGTATTCAAAGGCTTCAAGTTTCCCTTTGGGTTCAGACGCTGCGTAGGCTTTGATCATTTCGGTCTATCTCCTCGTACCGGGTTGGGTGATAACCAATCCATTACCCGGATATATCAAGTAAAGGCGCAAACGCCAGCTTGGCCCTATGGCAAGTAAGCATAGACCCTGCTTTAATTATTCAGTTTCCGATCAGCAGAATTAAAACCAGCACGCCGATCACACTCGTCAATCCCGCGAGCCAAAGCACGCGAATGCGGTTTTGTTCGATGCGCTTGATCAGTTGGGTATTTTGCTCAGCCAGCGTTTTGATGAGCGCGGAGGATTCCAGCATTTGGGCATGCAGGGCGTCCAGCGCACTGTCATGGCGTGTGACATACGCCTGCAGTTGCGCTGCGGACAGCGTTTCCGCCGGGTTCAGATTCCGCATGTCCTGCGTATCGCGCACCGGAATCGGCGATTTCCCGCCTATCGTGCTCCACAATTTTTTTGCCCCCTCGGCGACTTTTGGTGCGTTATTCACGACCTCCCGCCAAGGGACTATTTGCAAAACGGTCAACCAGGGTATAGCCATAGCGCGTCCTTATCTCGGTGAATGCCGTGGGAATCCAATTCTTTTCGCGGCCAGCCCGGGAAGGAGGGCGGCCTGAATTTAAGAACCCGATGCTTTCCCTGCCGCATCGCGATGAATAGAGATCATTATAGAGTTGAGCAGTTCGAACTTTCAGGCGTGGAACAGCATGAGCGTGCGCCGGTAACCTCATTTTAAATAATCGGTTTTCGACGCCTGCCACCCCAATCAGGCGTCTCTGCGCTTGACTCGAGCCGGTTACTGAATGATTCTGCAGCGTGAGACGGATAATAAAATGCAGATCTCAGCTATCGACAACGCTACATATTCCAGATCATAACCAGATAATCGGAAAGTCATGCCTCTTCAATTTACAACTTTTTTGGAAACCAAAAAAATGTTTGTTTTCTGGATAGTTCTTGCTTCAATCATCGTCACAGTGATCGCGCTCAATTTCATTCCGAGCGAAAAGAAAGTCCAGACCCGGATCAGCGAAATCTACGCGGTCCATGACGCCCAGTTCCTTCGCTCGATGAGCAACCTGTTGGGGCCACCGCTGGTGGCAGGCAATGAAGTCAAGGAACTGGTCAACGGCGATGAGATATTTCCACCGATGCTCAAGGCAATTCGCGGCGCAGAGAAAACCATCACATTTGAAACTTACATTTACTGGTCGGGAAAAATCGGTCGGGAATTTGCCGACGCACTTGCAGAACGCGCAAAGGCGGGCGTCAAGGTGCATGTGATGGTCGATTGGGTAGGCGCTGCAAAAATGGACCAGGAATTGCTGGACCTGATGAAAGATTCGGGCGTCGAGATCCGCAAATACCATCCACTACACTGGTACAACATATCACGCATGAACAATCGTACCCACCGCAAGTTGCTGGTGGTCGACGGCAAGATCGGCTTTACCGGCGGCGTGGGTATTGCCGACAACTGGCTCGGTAATGCACAGGATCCCGATCACTGGCGCGACACGCACTTCAGCCTGGAAGGTCCGGCCGTGGCGCAAATGCAGGCGGCGTTCATGGACAACTGGATCAAGACCAGCGGCGAGGTGTTGCATGGGGAAGAATATTTCCCGAAACTTGAGCCCGCTGGCGAGCACTATGCGCAGGTGTTCAAAAGTTCGTCGTCAGAAGGCAGCGAAAGCGTGCGCTTGATGTATCTGCTATCGATCGCCTCGGCGCGCAAGACGATTTATATCGCCAATGCCTATTTCGTTCCTGATGACCTGTCGGTGGAGACACTCGTCGCAGCGCTCAAGCGGGGCGTCAAGATCAAGGTGCTCATGCCCGGCACGCATACCGACTCGGAACCGGTGCGACGAGCTTCGCGCGCCCGCTGGGGCGAATTGATCGAAGCAGGCGCAGAGATGTATGAATACCAGCCCACCATGTTCCATTGCAAGGTCATGATCATCGATGATGTATGGGTCTCGGTCGGCTCGACCAATTTCGATTCACGGTCATTCCGCCTCAACGACGAAGCCAACCTCAATATTTATGATCATGCCTTCGCGCAACGCCAGATCGACACGTTTGAGGAAGACTTGAAGCAGTCCAGAAAATTCACCCATGCAGAATGGGAGCAACGTCCATGGACCGAAAAACTCCTGGAACACACCTTCGCCCTGCTGCGTTCACAGATGTAAATCTGGCTGACGCGAATCTGGCAGACCGGAAGCGGAGCTTAACTCCACGGCTGACATCTGCTCGCCATTATTCAGGCTTCATACCCTTCGCGATGCGTTGCATTGATCATGCGTAGCAATTCCCGGAAAGGAATGTCGCGCTCGTGTTTTTTGAACAGAGGCATAAATTCCAGATCCTCGCCCTTGCCCATCTGGTCGTAACTACCAGATGTGATCGAGGCTTGAAGTGCCTTTAGCATCTGATCGAGGGGATCGAGATACGGCGTGTATACCGCGGCTTCTTCGTCATCGTGCTCAAGACAGGCGCGGAGTTCGCTGACCTCGTAAACGGCCTCTCCGACCATGGTGGTCAGTTCGGCGAGATTGGCTGCTTTTTTCATCGAGGATCTTCACGTTGGGCAAAACACTAGCATAACGCCTAGCCTCCCCTGCGGGGAAGCCTGGTAGATGAAAGGAGCCTCAGCTAGCTCTCCCCGCGCAGTTCACGAAGCGAGCGCGATGCCTCGCGCTTTCGTTGCCGCATCAACCGATAGGCGGCTGGAACGACGAACAGCGACAACAGCGGCGCACTCAGCATACCGCCCACCATGGGGGCGGCGATGCGGCTCATCACTTCGCTGCCGGTGCCGCTACCCAGCAGAATCGGCAGCAGACCGGCGACGATGACTGCGACGGTCATCGCCTTGGGCCGCACGCGTTGCACGGCGCCTTCGCGAATGGCGTCAACCAGATCGGCTTCTTCGTTTTTTCCCGCTGCTATCTGCGCCTCCCAGGCGTTCTTCAGATACAGCAGCATGATGACGCCGAACTCGGCCGATACGCCCGCCAGCGCGATGAAGCCGACGCCGGTGGCAACTGATAACTGATAACCCATGGCGTAGAGAAACCACACGCCGCCGGTGAGGGCGAATGGCAGCGTGGCCATGATCAGCACGGCTTCATCGAAACGACTAAAGGTGAGATAGAGCAGCACGAAGATGATGAGCAGCGTGGCGGGCACGACTAGCTTGAGTCGCTTGTTGGCACGCTCCATGAACTCGAACTGGCCGGAATACGCCAGACTCATGCCGGGCTCGAGTTTGACCTTGCTGTTCACCGCAGCTTGCAGATCGGCCACGGTCGACGCCAGGTCACGACCGCGTACGTCAACATAGACCCATCCAGTCGGTCGGGCATTCTCGCTTTTCAGCATTGGTGGGCCGTCGGTAATTTTGACGCGCGCCACCGTGCCCAGCGTGATCTGGCTGCCATTGGGTGTGAGGATGGGCAACGCAGCCAGCTTGGCAGGCGTGTCGCGCAGTTCGCGCGGGTAGCGCACGCTGATCGGATAACGCGCCAGCCCTTCGATTGTTTCTCCCACATTTTCGCCGCCAATCAGATTGGACACCACGGATTGCACATCGCTGATATTCATGCCATAGCGCGCAGCGGCCGTTCTGTCGATGTCGACGTCGATATAGCGCCCGCCTGTGAGCCGTTCAGCCAAGGCTGAGGTCACACCGGGCACAGTCTTGGCGATGCGTTCGACCTCCAGCGCGATGCGGTCGATATCAGCCAGATTGGTGCCGGCGATTTTTACCCCAACCGGGCTCTTGATGCCGGTGGCCAGCATGTCGATACGGTTACGGATGGGAGGAATCCAGATGTTGGTAAGCCCCGGCACCTGCACCGCACGATCGAGTTCATCGACAAGTTTTTCGGGTGTCATGCCCGCTCGCCATTCCTCACGCGGCTTGAACTGGACGGTGGTCTCGAACATTTCAAGCGGAGCGGGGTCAGTGGCCGTCTCGGCGCGCCCGGCTTTGCCGAATACGCGTGCCACTTCGGGCACGGTTCGAATCATGCGGTTGGTTTGCTGTAATAACTCCGACGCTTTTTGCGCCGACAAACCGGGTAAGGCAGACGGCATGTAAAGCAAATCGCCTTCGTCTAATGGTGGCAGGAATTCGCCGCCCAGCCGAGTGACGGGCCACAACGCAGTCAGAAAAATCAGCGCAGCCGCAACCAGCGTCAACTTGGGGTGCCTGAGCACGGCATCGAGCATGGGTTGATAAATACGGATCAATACGCGGTTAAGCGGATTCTTGGTTTCGTCAGGAATCCTGCCGCGGATCCAGTAACCCATCAGCACCGGAATCAGCGTGACCGACAACCCGGCAGCCGCCGCCATGGCGTAGGTTTTAGTAAACGCCAGAGGGCCGAACAGGCGCCCTTCCTGCGCTTCCAGCGTGAACACCGGAATAAACGACAGCGTGATGATCAGCAGCGAAAAAAACAGCGCCGGACCCACTTCGCATGCCGCATCGGTAATCACTTTCCAGCGTGTTTCGCCTTCCAGCGTTTCGCCAGGGTGCGCGTGGTTCCAGACCTCGATCTTTTTGTGTGCATTTTCGATCATCACCACTGCGGCATCGACCATGGCGCCGATGGCAATGGCGATGCCGCCCAGCGACATGATGTTGGCATTGATCCCTTGATGACGCATGATGATGAAAGCGATCAACACCCCCAGCGGCAGCGAAACAATCGCCACCAGGGATGAGCGCAGGTGCCACAGGAACAGCGCACACACCAGCGCCACCACGATGAATTCCTCGATCAGCTTGGTCGACAAGTTGTCGATCGCACGGTCGATCAGTTTGCTGCGATCGTAGGTCGTCACAATCTCCACGCCCGGAGGCAAACTTGCCTTGAGCGTTTCGAGTTTGTCTTTGACAGCTTCAATCGTCGCGCGCGCGTTCTTGCCTGAGCGCAGCACCACCACGCCGCCAACCACTTCGCCCTGACCGTCGAGCTCGGCAATGCCGCGACGCATTTCGGGCCCGAGTTGAATGCGCGCCACGTCGCCCAGGGTCACTGGCGTGGTCCCGACCAGTCGCAACGGAATCTCACGGAAATCCGCTACTTTGCTCAGATAGCCGCTGGCGCGCACCATGAATTCGGTTTCGGCGAGTTCAAGCACGGCACCACCCGTTTCCTGGTTGGCCGAGCGTATCGCCTTGATCACCTCTTCATGCGTGATGCCATAACTGGCAAGTTTCACCGGATCGAGCACCACCTGATACTGCTTGACCATGCCACCCAACGTGGCGACTTCGGCAACGTTCTGCAGGGTTTTCAGCTCGAACTTGAGGAACCAGTCCTGAATCGCGCGCAACTGTGCCAGATCATGCTGGCCGGTGCGGTCAACCAGCGCATACTGATAAATCCAGCCCACCCCTGTGGCGTCGGGGCCCAGTGCCGGCTTGGCCGATGCAGGCAACCTGGCCTGCACCTGGCTTAGATATTCCAGCACCCGCGAGCGCGCCCAGTAAAGGTCTGTCCCATCTTCAAAAATGACATAAACAAAGCTGTCACCGAAGAATGAATACCCGCGCACGGTTTTCGCGCCCGGAACCGACAGCATGGTGGTGGCGAGCGGGTAGGTGACCTGGTTTTCGACGATTTGTGGCGCCTGCCCTGCAAACGGCGTGCGTATGATGACCTGCACATCGGATAAATCGGGCAACGCATCGATGGGGGTATTTTTTACGGCCCACACGCCCCACGCTACGGTGAACACCGTCGCCAAAAGCACCAGAAATCGATTGGCGACCGACCAGCGAATCAGCCCCGCAATCATTTTGCGCCTCCATTCTTGACGAGTTTTTCAACCACAAGACCGTCGTCGCTTTCACGCACCCCGGCGCGCACCCGGTCGCCTTTTTTCAGATTCTTGGCGAGGCCGGGGTTGGCGAGTGAAAACTCCATCGTCATGCCGGGCATGGCCAGTGTTTTGAACGGGCCATGCGTGAGCGTGACCGCCGACTCGGTAATCTCGTCGATGACGGCGTCGGCCTCGTGCAGCGCAACCGGCGCAGGCATCGCAGCATCCATTCCAGCCTCGCGTGCAGTAATGCCTTGCAGACTGGCTTCGGAATCGATCAGGAACTGGCCGCTGGCAACAATCGTTTGGCCCTCGTCGAGGCCGGACAGGATGACCGTGTCATTGCCCGACTCGGCACCGAGCATGACCTCGACCGGGCGATAGCGCCCTTCTGCCTCGGCCACGATGACAATGGCTCGACGGCCGGTGCGTATCACCGCTTCGGTCGGCACCCGCAATGCCGAATCGCCCGCACCACCCTGCAAGCTCACCTGAGCCGTCAATCCCGGACGCAAGCGTCCATCCTTGTTAGGCAGTTCAACCCGAACCCGCAGTGCACGGGCTTCGCCGTTGAGTGTCGGCAGTAAGGCAGTCACCCGACCCTGCACCGGCTTGCCCGGAAAAGCGGCAAAGGCAGCTTCGACAGCCTGCCCCACTCGAACCGAGTCAGCCTGCGATTCCGGGACCGCGACATCGAGCCATACGGTACGGATTCCATTGATCCGCGCCAGCGTCTGGCCGGCCATCAGTGTCATGCCCGGTCGCACATCGAGCGTCTGGATCACGCCGCCGCGCGGCGCCGTAATCGAGATGCGGTTTCTGATCTTGCCACTGCTGGCCACGGCGCGGATCATGCTTTCCGGCATGCCGGAAAGCCGCATGCGTTCGCGCGCTGCGCCTTCCAGCGAAGCGTTGTCCAGCGCCCTGAGCGCCAGATACTCCTGCTGCACAGCAGCCCATTCCGGCACCAGCAGCTCGGCGATAAAGGCCCCCGATTGAATGACATCGTTTGGGGCCAGACTGGCGACGCGTTCGACGAAGCCCCCCGTGCGCGCCTGGACGATGGCGATATCGCGCTCGTTGAAATCAACAATACCGGTTGCCTGAATCGATGCGTTTACCGTGCTACGTGTCACGGTGGCCAGGCGAACGCCGAGATTCTGCGTCACGCCAGGGTCTATTTTGATCGTCGAAGCGTCGCCGCCGCCGTCACCGCCGTCGGCGTATTTCGGCACCAGTTCCATGTCCATGAAGGGAGACTTACCGGGCTTGTCGAATTTTTGCGTGGGCACCATGGGGTCGTACCAATACAGCACAGCCGGGCCGCCTGATGCGGATTCGGCAGGCATTTCCATCCCACCACCCGGAACGTAATTTCTTTCCCACCACAGACCCGCTGCTACACCAACAGCAAGCAATGCAACCACGACAAACAAGCCAAGAATCGTTTTCTTAATCATTGGGCGGTTCATTATTTTTCTCCAGACAAAGTGGGTTCGCTATAAGCGTAATGAAGCCGCGCAGCCATCTGCTGGCGTTCACCTTCGAGCGCGATGGCCCTGAGTTCGGCGTCGATTCGTTCGCGCCGCGCCATCACCAGGTCGACCAGTTCGCCTTTACCTCCGCGCCAACTGGCCATTGCCAGGTCAACCTTTTCGCCGGCCAGTGGTAACAGCACGTCGCGCTGGCGCTTGACGGCGCTGACGAGGCGTTGGTATTCGGCATAATCCGAATCCAGCATCGCTGCATGTTCACGCAGCACCGCTTCACGTTCGGCATTGAGGCCTTCGCGTTCGGCAAGCTTGGCTGCAATTTTTGGGTCCTGCCGGTTCGCCGCAAACACCGGCAGATCAAAGCTCACTTGCACCGTGGCCATGTCACCGAATTGCGAACCACGCTTTTGGTAGGCCAGTTCAAGCGCCCAGTCCGGCTTCTTGTCGGCGCGGGCTTCGGCCACCTCTGCATCCAGCACACGTCCCTTGGGATCGAAGATCGCCAGCTCCGGATGCCCGTGCAGCGCGTGTTCGAGCGAGTCGCGCGCAATCGGCCAATCCGGCGATCTTCCTGTGAGGGGTGCCGCTGCGCGCGGACCCACCCAACGCTTGAGTGCTGCGATGGCTTGCTGACGACGTGCGGTGAGGTCATCCCGGCGCGAGTCAATCATCGCGCCTTCCTGACGCGGTGCGACCGCCTCCAGCGCGCTGCCCTTGCCGCCGGCAATACGGGCGCGCACAGCTGCGTCAAACAGACGATTTTCGGACTCCAACGCATCGATACTGGCAAGCTGGCGCTCCACGGTATCGCGCGCAATCCAGGCCACGGCGGTTTCTCGCTGCACGGTAAGTTGGGTGATACGGGTCTGCGCTTCGATCATGGCGACCCGACCACGTGCGGCATCCACACGCGCGCCTCGCTTGGCCATGTTAGGGAATGCCTGCATGATGCCGATGGTTTGCATGGTCATCGGTTCGCTATTCAGGCTTAACCGGTTAGCGCCTTCGATGGGCACGTTACTCAGCCCCAACGCCAGCCTGGGATCGGGCAACTCACCCGCCGGGATGGCCGCCTGACGCGCCGCGTCGATCTGCGCAGCTTCGGCACGCAGCGTGGGCGTTTCGCTCACGGCGATTGCCAATGCTGCATCGAAAGAAAGCGATTCGGCGAACGCTGGGCCAACAAGCGTCGCCAGCACAACAAGGACAGCTGCGCTGCATAGTGGGTGCCGACTCAAACGGTCGGCCAGTTTGGGAATAGCCATGTTCCAACTCCTTACGCGAAGGCGACGATCAAACCACGCACATGCGGCTTGATGGCGCCGGATCACCGCCCTGCAGCCTGATCAACAGACGCAGCGCAGCACTCGACACAGGGAATCAGAGTTGGGCT
>Ga0180009_10003534_pt1 | contig 17718 bp, 20 predicted proteins | sample OS_PC_MetaG_FD_123537 | JGI IMG/M metagenome (GOLD analysis project Ga0180009, IMG submission 123537) | Groundwater microbial communities from the Aspo Hard Rock Laboratory (HRL) deep subsurface site, Sweden - OS_PC_MetaG | ecosystem: Environmental > Aquatic > Deep subsurface > Groundwater... | reverse complement strand
CGACGCTTTTGATTCAACTTTATTTATGAACTATTTTACCATCAATGAAATAAGTTTTTTTGTTTCCACGATTAAAAACGAGACGAACTATTCCTTGGCCATGAGAAAAATGCAAACGACCGCACTTTTGACACGGATACACGAAACAAGCCGAACGACAACCTGTTTGCAAAATAACAGGATTATCCAAATTTATCTCTCCGTTACATTCATTCTCTAGACAAAAAACTTTTTCGTTCATCCAAGCCTCCTTATTTCTCAAAATTATTTCAATCTATCTTGAAGATACCCCAAAAGTTCTTTTATGTCAATCCTTTCCTGTTTCATGGTATCTCGGTCGCGGACGGTAACCGCATTGTCATTAAGAGTGTCAAAATCCACCGTCACACAATAAGGCGTGCCAATTTCATCCTGCCTTCTGTATCTCTTGCCGATTGACTGCGTTTCATCATACTGGCAAACAAAATGATCTTTCAGATTTTCAAAAATTTCCCGCGCCGGCTTGCTCAACTCATCTTTTTTGGACAACGGAAGAATTGCCACCTTAATCGGCGCCAGGTGTTTGGGAAATTTCAACACGGTTCTTGTTTCATCCTTTACTTCTTCCTCAACATAAGCCTCGGAAATAACAGCGAGAAACACCCGGCCGACACCCATGGAAGTTTCCAAAATCCAAGGAATAAATTTTTTCCCATCCTCGTTGTACGACAAGTCAACTCCCGAAAACTTGGTATGCTGGGTCAAATCATAATCCGTTCTGTCGTGAACCCCCTCTATTTCATCAAAACCATAAGTAGGAAAATTATATTCAATATCCCAAGCGTCGCTGGCGTAAAAAACCAAATTCTCATGCTGTTTCCATCTTAAATTTTTTTCAGACAAACCCAAATCCATATGCCATTTCCATCTTTCCTGTTTTATTTCTTCATACTTGTCTTTATTTTCGTTCGGCCTTATAAAATACTGGGTGTCCGCCTGCTCAAATTCACGACACCTGAACAAAAAATTTCTGGGAGAAATTTCATTTCTGAAGGCCTTGCCAATTTGAGCAATACCAAAAGGAATTTTCGGATGCATAGAGTCAAGAGTATTTTTATAATTCAAATAAATACCCTGACAAGCTTCTCCCGGCAGATAAACCGGCTCGGTATTCTTGGTGGTAAAATCGCCGTAATTTGACTTGATAAGCAAATTAAATTTTCTTACATCGGTAAAATCCGATTTTCCGCATTTGACGCATTTTATTTTTCCTAAATTTTCTTTAAAAAGTTTGCCAATTTCTTCTTCCGACATTTTCTCGTCGGCGGTAACTCCAATTTTTATCAATTCTTTATCCGCCCTCACTCTGGTATTGCAATTTTTGCACTCGGCCATCGGGTCGGAAAATCCTGTGGTATGCCCGGACGCTTCCCAAACCCTAGGATGCCTGAAAATAGCGGTATCCAAGCCATAATAATCTTCCCTGTCCTGAACAACTTTTTTCCACCAAAAAGCTTTTATATTATTCAGCAACTCAACGCCCAACGGACCAAAATCATAAGCGCCGCCCAATCCGCCGTAAATTTCAGAACCCTGAAAAACAAAACCGCGCCGTTTCGCCCAAGATATTATTTTTTCCATTGTAATTTCTGCCATGATTTATAAAAATTAATTTTATAATATTTTTTTTACTCCACCACCCTACCCAACGAGAGATCGCTGGCGGCTTCACTAATAGACCCCGTTGACAGAGCTCCGGCCAAACTCCGAAGAATTCTCCCCGTGAATGAATCCCTCCCCTCAAATGATGCTGTAGCAACCAAGTCTGGCAAACCATTAATCTGATTTAAGGCGGGAAGAAACGAAATCTGGAAAGCGACCTGTCTGACCGGTTTTATCAAACCTGTTCCCGCTTCAACTTTTCCCGGCTTCCAAACCACCTCGCCAGTGGAAGAATTGTAATTTATTTCTTCTTGAGATGGGTTTACCGCGCCCAGCCAAGAAACATAAGACGGAATTGACGAGCGAACAACAGCGCCGGAAACATCATTATAATAATTTGAAACTGACCAAACAACAGTATAAGTTGTTTGCTGGCCGGCTCGCGGAGGCAAAGAACCGGAATTTTTAAAAGGCCCGGAAGAAAACAACAGCCCTGAAAAAAGTTTTACGTCTGAAACAATCTTTATCTCCCTGGAAACACTGCTTTTAACGGAAACATTTTGGCCCTGCTCGCCAGCTTTAAAACCGAGCATATCACCCTCCAAAACAAAAGTAAAGTTTTTGTCATCCACAGAACGCACGGGCAAATCTTTTTTCAAAGAAAAAGAAAATTCAACGACTCCGCCGGTTCCGGGGGCTACCAGCGCCAGAGCCGGCAAACTGGAAGAATTCCAGACAACAGTATTGTCATAACTGTTATAAAATCCATTACTGACCGAGATCGTCCCAATATCAACAGACTGGCCCTTTATTTCAACACTAATGCTGGCATTGCGAATTTCCGTGGGCAAATTATTTTTCCAAGGAACTGAAATTTTTAAATTTTGTCCGCTTAAGACCGAACCGGCCTCTTCTCCTGTCACCGAAAAATCCAAATTAAAAACAGATTTCTTGAGCATAACCGAATTTGACATAGAACTAAAAGCAGACAGCCCTTCATTAATATCAATTATGCCCACGGCCGCGTTGAAACTTAATTCAGTTGAATCCTGCCCCTCCAAAACGCCCCTTATCTCCAAAGTTCTTTTCTCTTGCGGCATCAGGTCGCCGACTTTCCATGTGTTATTGCCCGTGAACGGCTCTGGAACAGCCGCCAAAAAACGAAAACCGGGCGGATAATCCATCCTCAAATAAATATCTTTCAAAAGAGATTCGCTGTTTGAAATATATTCCACTTCAACAGAAATTTCCTGGCCGGATTCCACTTCCTCGGGAAGATTTATGGAGATTCCCATCGGCGAACGGGACAATTTGAACACTTGCTTTCCCTCTTTGGCAAAAATTGCGTTGGAGCCCGCGATCCTGTATTCCAGCGTAAATTTTATTTCCAGCTGCTCGTCTTCTTTGCCCAAAACAAAAACATTTACTTCTTCTTTGTGTATTTTTGTGGAAAGAATTTTGCCCAGCGGCCTTCTTTCTTTTGACAGAGATTCGCTTTGCAAAGACAGAGACCCTTTGGGATATTCGATAATGAGGTCGGCTAATTCCAAATCGGCGTTGTTATTATTGGTGATGGAAACATACCATTTATTAGGCGCGCCCGACTCCACAAGAGACGGACCCTCAACCAACATATCTATTTTTTTTGAAGAGACAATATTACCGCCAAGCCCAACCAAATCTCCGAAAAAATATAAAAAGATTCCGGAAAAAATTATCAACAAAACAATTGCCAATCCTCCAATCAGCCAAAAAGAAAAAGGTTTGTTTCTTTTTCTGATAGATTCTATGGTTCGTCTTAAATCTTTTTTATCCGCCAAATTCTGCTCCCAAAAGGATTTAACCCCGCCGTCACCGTCAGAACTTGTCTCCCTCCTTTTTAGCCGTTTGTCTAAAACTTCGTCTTGCCGATACAGACGGCTTTTTAACTTTTCCAAATCACTGTTGTCTTCCATGGCTTTTAAATATTATATCACAACTGGCTGTTCTCCAAAGCGCCGCGAATCACCGAAACCGGGCCCAAATGTTTTTCCGTCCCCTCCGCGTAGCCAAGATGAGTCACGACATCCAGCGCGGTCAAGGTGGTAAAACTTTTCAATTGCTCACGATTCATTTTATTGTTTTCCAAAAAAACAAAGAAATTATAAATTTTATTCCAAAGTTCCTTGTCCCGCTCTTGCCCCTGAACCAGTCTATCCAGCAAAAAAAATATTCTTAAAGCGCATTTTGTTTTGCCCAAATCTTTCCTGGTGTCGCTTAAAACCAAATTCTCCTCAACATCCACCAGCCGACAAAATTCATTCCCACTACTAACAAACGCTATCCTTAAAAAAGAAAGGCCGGAAAGATTGTATCGCAATTTAGATTTCAAATACCTCACGCCTTGCGCTTTTATCTCCATCCGCCCGAAATCTTTGGTAAAAAAAGAAAAAACCCTGTCCGCTTCGCCATAATCCCGCTTCTTCAAAATCACCGCTTCAGTTGTATAGATGTGATAAGACACAAACAAAATTCCTAATTCCTAATTTCTAATTTCAAAATAGAATCTAAAACAATTGGAAGTTCTTTAATTCCCGTATCTTCGCTGAAATGCCCCCTATTGTGCTCAACAACTATCTCTGCATTAAGTTTTTGTTTAAAAATTTCAGAATCTGACAACGAAACATCCGAATCGTTGTCAGAAAAAATCGCAACAAAATTATCAGCCGCCTTTTTAACTTTTTTCAAATTTATTTTTCTTTCAAGCCACGGCTTAGCAATTTCTTTTTCTTCTTCAGTTTCCAAATTCGGCAAATTAAAAAATCCAGCCACAAAAATTACACCACCAACTTTTCTGTCTTCCAAAGTTTCCAAATAACGCATAATTGTCTGGCAGCCAATACTATGCCCAACAAAATAACTATTTTCGTTAGGTTCGCCAACCTGTTTAGCCAAAAAAGGAACCCACTCTTCTATTTTTGGTTCTTCGGTATTCGGCATCTGGGGAGCAAAAACCTCAAAATCTCTCTTTTCTAATTCTTTTTTAATCCACGGAAACCAAGCTTGATTTGGCGTACCTTCCCACCCATGAACTATAAAAACTCTTTTTTTCATATCTTAATTTTGAAACTCAATTTGTTTATTTTAATCGCTTCTCCGTTATTTTCTGAAAATTTTATTGAGTTAGTGTTAGTGCCTTTTTTAATTTCGTCTGAAAATTTATTCAAAAATTCTTCGCCAGCCTTATCCGTTTCAACAACTAATTCTATTTCATCGTGAGGTTTTAATCCCATTTTCTTGCGCAAATCCTGAATGGCGCGGGTTAAATCCCTAACCATTCCTTCCGTTTTTAATTCTTCGGTAATCTCTATGTCTAATTTAACCCTGTCTTCAATTTGATCGTCATAAACAATTTCTTTTACATTGATTTCGTCTTTTATAATATTCAAATATTCTTCTTCAAGATCTACCCAATCTCCGTATTCTTTTCTGTTAACTTTTAAAGTTTTAAGTGGTTGACGAACTTTTATTCCATTCTTTAATCTACTATCTAATGCATGTGATGAAATATTTCTAACAAGAGCCATCTTTAACAAAAGATTATGATCTTTATCACTTAATTTTTCAAACGTAATCCAATTCTCTAGATGTACTGACTCCACCTCTCCGTATTTTACAACTTGATACACTTCTTCTGCTACAAAAGGCATAAAAGGCGCAACAATTTTAGAAAATTCTTCAAGTACATATTTTAATGTACTTATAGCACCATCATTATTTTCTTTAAATCTATCCCTAGATCTTCTTATATACCAATTTGAAAAATCTTCAACAAACAAAGCTATCTGCCATGAAGCTTTATCTAAATTATAGTTGTCCAAATTTTTTGTTATCAGCAATCCCACCAGTCTGAGTTTCAAAAGTATCCATTTGTCCAGCGGATCTTCAGATACAGTTCTATTGTAGGAAATTTCCCTAGCATACATTTCATAAAAACTTATAGTGTTTTTTATCTTTGAAACAATTTTTTTACTTACCTCTTCCACTCCCTTCTCTGAAAAATTCAGATTCTCGGCGCGGACGGCCGACGAAGAAAGCAGATAAAAACGCAAAGAATCGGCTCCGTATTTCTGCACAATATACATTGGATCAGGATAATTATTCAGCCGCTTACTCATCTTCTGGCCATCCTCGGACAGAATTATCCCATTAGCCACGACATTTTTAAAAGCCGGCTGGCCGCGCAAAGCCACCGACAAAACCAGCAACGTATAAAACCAACCGCGCGTCTGATCCACGCCCTCGGCAATAAAATCCGCCGGGAAATGTTCCTGGCTGTAAGGCATAGAACCGGATTCAAACCAGCAATCAAAAACTTCCGAAACTCTTTTCATCTTTCCGTCCTGCCCTGAGCCCGTCGAATGGGCACATTCACAATCAAATTTTATTTCGTCAATATGCGGCCGATGCAAATCTTCCGGTTTTTGACCGCTTAATTTTTCAAGTTCATCAACACTGCCGACCACTTTTACCGCCTCGCATTTCTCGCATTTCCAAACCGGCAAAGGCGCGCCCCAATATCTTGAGCGCGAAACCGCCCAATCATGCGCCCCCTCCAGCCACTTGCCAAAACGGCCATCTTTCAAATGCGCCGGCACCCAATTTATTTTTTGATTATTTTTAATTAAATCGTCTTTTATTTTTGTTACCGCTACAAACCAAGAGCTGGCCGCGTAATTCAGAAGCGGCGTATCGCACCGCCAGCAAAACGGATAAGAATGTTCGATTTTTTCTTTGGAAAAAATTTTGTTTTCTTTGGCTAGAAATTTTAGAATTTCAATATCAGTGGCCTGCGGGTTATCTTTTGGCTTTACTGCCATCCCCGCAAAATCTTTTACTTCTTTTTTAAATTTACCGTCCATGCCAACATGCTGGACAAAAGGCAATTTTTCTTGCTGACCCAAGGCCATATCTTCCTCGCCAAAAGCCGGCGCAATATGAACAATGCCCGTTCCTTCGTCTGTGTTCACAAAATCAGCACTATAAATTTTCCAGCCATTTTCTCTGTTTTCTAATTTTTCATCATTAGCGTAATAACTAAAAAGCGGTTTATATTTTTTACCAACTAAAACTTCTCCCTTAAATTCTTTTTCTATTTTATATTCTGTGTCTTTAAAAATTTCTTCCAGTCTGTTTTTAGCTAAAATATAAAAATTATTTTCACTTTTAACTTTTACGTATTCAATGTCTGGATTTATTGCCAAAGCCACATTCCCCGGCAAAGTCCACGGCGTTGTCGTCCAGGCCAAAACAAAAGTTCGGTCCTGTCCTGAGCCTGTCGAAGGATCGTCCTCAAGTTCAAACTTCGCTGTCACAGCAATATCTTTAATATCCTGATAATTCTGCGTTACTTCAAAATTGGAAAGCGTAGTTTCGCAACGCGGACAAATATGCATTGATTTATATCCCTCATAAATCAATTTTTTGTCGTAAAGAGTTTTAAAAACCCCCCAGACAGATTCAATATAAGAGGAGTCCATGGTTTTATAATCATTTTCCATGTCCACCCAGCGGCCAATCCTGGGAATAATTTTTTTCCATTCATCGGCGTATCGCAAAACGCTTTCTCTGGCTTTCTGATTAAATTTTTCAATGCCATAATCTTCAATTTCTTTTTTGTTTTTCAGACTAAGCTCTTTTTCTATTAAATTTTCAATTGGCAAGCCATGACAATCCCACCCCCACTTACGCGGCACTCTTTTACCCTTCATGGTTTGATAGCGAGGAATAGCGTCTTTTATAATACTGGCTAAAATATGTCCGTAGTGCGGTAGGCCGGTGGCAAAGGGGGGGCCATCATAAAACACGAACTCCCCGTCTCCTTTTTCCAGAGACTTCTCAAAAATCTTATTCTTCTTCCAGAATTCTAAAATTTTTTCCTCATTTTCCGCGAAATCCATTACTTTATCATAAATTAAAAATGACCGTTTTTCAACGACCTTTGATTTCGCATTACTAGGGGTATAAAAAATTATTCCCAACCCCCTACTACATCCTCTCCGGGGCAGCAATGCCCATCAGAAATAAAACTTTTTCTAAAATTTGCCTGGATATAAAAACCAATTCCAACCGCGACTTTTTCAATTCCTCGTTTTCCGCTTCTAGCACCCGCACGTTTTCATAAAAATCAGTAAAACTTTTCGCCAACTCATAAACATAACTGGCCAAATGATGAACCTGACAATCTTTAGCAATTCCTTCCAAAACTTCTGGCATCTGCGCCAATTTCAAAATCAAAGCTCGCTCATACTTGTGAGCCGGATCAAAATTTTTTGACTTTTGTCGGAACGACCTCGCCAAGGGCGAGATTGTCAAAAAATTTTGAGAAAGCGAACCGGATTTCTCTAAAATAGAGCTCATTCTAGCCCCCGCATATTGAACATAATAAACCGGATTCTTTTTACTCTGCTCTTTGGCCAATTCCAAATCAAAATCCATGTGGGTGTCTAAAGATTTAGACAAGAAAAACCACCTCAGTGCGTCAAGCCCAACATCTTCAAGCAAATCTTTCAATAACACAACGGTTCCCTTTCTTTTTGAAAGCTTCTTTTTCTCCCCCGCCTCCTTAATCGTCACCAACTGACTTATTAAAATATCTAGCTCGCCATTCCATCCCAAAATCTTTTTTATGGCCAACATCCGCTTAACCTCCTCCTGGTGGTCCGCCCCCCAGATAAAAATCATCTTATCAAAATTCTTCTTAGTGAAATGATAAAAAAAATAAGCCACATTACTCAAAAAATACCCCGGCGACCCATCGGAACGAATAACAACATTATCTTCGGTGCCGCCAAATTCAGAACTTTTAAACCAAAAAGCTCCATCTTTTTTATAAATATAATTTTTAAGCGCCTTTTCGGCTTTTTTAAAATAACTTTTTTCTCTCAAATCCTTCTCCTCAAAAAACCAAGAATCAAATTTAATTTTTAGTCCATCTTCTATAAATTTTTTGTTATCTTTCTGAATCTCCTGCGCCACTAAATAACCTGCTTCCTCAACTATTGAAGTTGAACTTCGATAGTTGAGGATCTTGTTTTTTAAATAATCAGTCAGATAACTTTCTCCTTTTCCTAAAACAGTCTTTCCTAACTCCTTGATTTGGTTGGATTGTTTAGAATCATTAATATAATATTCTCTTGTCACTTTATGCCCAGATTTTTCTAAAATATTTGACAGAACATCGCCCAAAAAACCACCACGGCCATGACCCACGTGCAATTCGCCTGTCGGATTGGCCGAGATAAATTCAATTTGAGTTCTTGGCCGATTGCGTAGCGATTTAGGCTTAAAATTAAACTTTTTTTTCAAAGCCAACTTCAAGCCATGCTCCATCCCTTTTTCATTGGGACAAAAATTCAAAAAAACACGTCCATTTTTTTCAATAATTTCCGTGGCGAAATATTCTTTTATCTTCTTAGAACCCGCTATTTTCTCTGCCTCACTCCTTGAACCAAGATTAAGCGCGTAAACCATAAAATTATCATTCCAGATAACTTTATGCCCTACTTCTTTTTCTAAAATCGTCTTTAATGTCTTATCCATAAACTCATTCTAACAAATTAGGACAAACAAAAAAGCCCTTCGACAAGCTCAGGGTAAACCCTAAACAAAATCGAAAGGCTTTTGGTATCGTATTATTTTTTATTATTTTTTCTTTCTTGCATAAATCGAAAAAGAGATCCGCTGTCGCCAAAAACCTTACTGGCAAATTTTACTTTGTGTGGGCCGGCGTCTTTCTCCGGATGAACGACAAAAACTTCTTTGCCTCTCCTGAAAATTGTCGGCTGTTCATAGCCAATTCCGTCGCTGGTAACAACCCGCGGCATAAACACAACGCCGCTGTCAGCCTGATCAATAAACCGATCATTAAGAGCAAGAACGTGCCGATGCACAGCCAGCCTCTCATCTGAAACATTGCCATTGATCTCTATTTTCCCCACCTGAATAGTATAAGGATTTATAATAGCGGGGTGAATCTTGCGAAAACTCTCAATAAAATTCGCAACTTTTGCCCTATCTTCTTCTCCGGCTTCCCCCATCAAATGAGTAATTGGAACCATGGCAAAAAATAATTCTGCCTCGGGATTAAAAATCAGTTCGCAAAGAACTTCTGGTGATTCGGCCGAAGGAATGACAAACCAAGGGATTCTCTGCGGCAAAGCAAGGCTTTTCGCGAGAATCATTTCAGTGCTTTGCCAAAGAATAACCTTCTGAAGATCCAGCTTTTGCGGCCCCCACGATTCATCGTCAGATAATTTGGAAACTATCGATTGAGGCCCATCAACAAAACAAAATAATTTTTGCGGCCTAAAAATCGGAAAATAACTAAAAGAAGCGTGCGCTTCAATAAAATCATCCTTCCAAAAAAAACATAGATGATCGGAGATTATAATTGCGTCATAATCTCCAGAAGAAACATGTCTCTGTATAATCTCAAAGACGGCGGCCTTTCTCTCGTCCAAAATCCATGGATCCGCATCTAAAATATTTTTCCTGAACAATGGCCGCCTGATAATTTTTCCCTGCTCAATCATCATGTCGCCGGTGCGAAAAAGTTTAACCTTCTTCCCTTTTCTCCGACAAGACCAAAGTAATTTAGTTAAATACTTCTTCTGTCTGCAGCCGGTTATGCCGGCTATCCAAATAACGATGGTCTTATTTTTCATCATTGCCTCCATCCGCCGCGCCATGCCTTTCTTTCCAATCCTTCTCTCGTTCTTCACTCCAAGATGCAAAAAATTTCAAAAAATCTTCCGGCCCCTTAAAAAGGTTTTCAGTCGCCCGATAAACCATAAAAGGACTACTAAAATCTGCCGGGAAAATTATCCACGTCTCTTTACCGCGCTGAGAACTAATCACGGTTTCATCTGCTACGCCGGAAGAATGAACAATTTTAACCCAGTAAGCCGCACTCCCATGAGCCTGTGGAATAAACCAATTAACATCTCTATGTGCCGTTTGATTACTTCTAACCCTAACTTCTGCATCATCATTGTCTTTGTCAACTTCAACCACTCCAGTTTCAATTGTCAATGGATCAAAAACTACAGCAAATTTACGCATCTGGCTGATAAAAACCTTGACCTTTTTTAATTCTTTAACGGTCACATGACTAATGGGCATCTGAGCATAAATAACAGGTCTCCAGGGCTCAAAAAAAAGATAATACATTGTCTCCGGCGGCTGCATTACCGGCATAACGAAAAATTTTTTCTTTGTATCAAAAAGGTAAGTAAGGATCTTGGTATTGTCGACCTCGTGATTCTGCCATTTCCATAGGTCTCCTTCGCTAAAAACTTGATTTTTCCACTGCCTTGAACTCTTCAATCTTTCTAAAATATTTTTAGCATTATCTATAAAACAAAAGAAATAGTCCGGCTCAAGTCCAAAAGAAATTAATTCTTTCATAAAAAGTACAGCGAGTGTCGGCAGACTAATATTTCTCCACTCAAAAGACATGTGAAAATTAAGAATTACAACGTCATTTTCTTTCAACCATCCCTCTAATTGATATTTAATATTTTGAAAAACAGTGGCCTCTAAAATTTTCAATGTTAAGGGATCTGCATTCAAAATATTGTCCCTAGGAATTTCCTCTCTGGTATGTTCCCAAAGCCAAGATAGCAACTCACTACCAATGTTTAATATCTTAATTTTTTTACCGTCTTTTTCTTTGCAATATTTTTCAAATGCGGGTAAAAATATTTCCTTGCGACCACAAAGCGAAATACCGGTGGTTATCGCCAAAATACCTCTTTTCATTGCTATGTCCTCCAAAATTTTTTGGTTTTCAAGTTTTATTCTACCTTTAAACTAGCACAAAAATAAAAACCCCGCCAAGGTTAACCCTGACAGGAGTTTATTTTTAAAACTAAACATCACCGTTTTCTTTTATTTTTTTATCCTCATAGGGAGCAATTAAACGACGATATACCTCTAAAATACAGCACATCATCGTGCCAATTATGGCGGCAAAAATATAATATTTTTTCCCGTTCTTTCCAATCCAAACTTTAACAGTTTTAAAAACCATGTAATTCAGGTGCCCGGCCAAAGCGCCAATGTCCAATTTTGTCAGATAATCAAGTGTTTTTTCAAAACAGGGATCGAAATTTTTTCTATCTTTTTGTTCAAGATATGGCATTCTACCGCCCTCCTCTCTGTTTGTTCAAAAATCTTCTTTTGACTTCAAGCCATATCGTTTCGGCCACTTCATCTTCTGACCCAGAAGCGTCTAAACAAAACCAAACTGACTTCTTGCCTCTTTTTTTATCCTCTATCCATCGATCTAAATAACCCCTTCTGACACGCTCGTGAAATTCCTTGTCTTCTTTTTCAAAACGAGTTTCTTTTTCGGCTCGCCTCATTGATTCCACCGGGTCCATGTCCAGTAAAATCACCAAGTCAAAATCCTGGCCATGCCTGGCAATTTCATCAAGTTCTTTAATTCGGGCTATATCAAGCCCGCGGCCATCACCTTGATAAGCAAGAGTTGAGCCAGAACATCTATCGCACAAAACCCAACTGCCCGCATTAAGCGCCGGAATAATTTTTTCAGAAAAATGAAGGGACCTATCTTCCAAAAACAATTCCAACTCTCTTGTTGGCGACGGTTTGCCAAAAAGAAGTTCTTGGCGAATTTCCGCCCCTCTGCTGGAACCGCCCGGCTCCTTTGTCAAAACAACGTTAATTCCGGCTGACGCAAGCCGCCTAGTCAAAGTTTTAATCTGGGTGGATTTTCCGGCCTTCTCTACTCCTTCAAAAATAATCAGTTTTCCTTTTTCCATAATTTATTCTACCTCCGTTTTTGGTTTTTCAAAAAACTTTTTTATTTTTCTTTTTATCTTGTAGCACGGTCTGGCGGAAAAAGCAATTATGCGCCAAAATTATAAATTTTCCCATCATCCCAGAGATGCCACCGGCGCCCGCCCCAAACTCCCAAAAATTCGGCGCCAATGGCCAAAACATTGTCTTTAATAAAATCCTGCGCCTCTTCCCTTGTTTCCTTTTTTGTAATAACCGAGCCATAACCCAGCAGTTGCCACTCAATAAAAAACATCTCTTTCATTTTTTCTTTCTCCCTCCTTTCTCTCATCTCTGCATTCCCCATCCTCATGCCTCCTTATTTCAATGTTCTACTTGACATCAATGCCCATACTCCGCGCTGTGCCCTCAATAATTTTCTCCGCCGCCTTCGCGTCATAAGCATTTAAGTCCGCCATCTTGCGTTCAGCAATTTCTTTCAATTGCTGTTTGGTAATTTTCCCCGCCTTTTTCAGCAAAGGACTTCCGGACCCCTTTTCAACCCCGGCCGCCTTTCTCAATAAATCTGACGCTGGTGGAGTTTTAAGCTTAAAATCATAAGTCCTGTCCGTATAGACCGTAATTTCCGCGGGGATAATATCATTCCCCATTTCCTTGGTGGCCTCGTTAAATCTGCTCACAAATTCCCCGATATTAATTCCGTGCTGACCCAAAGCCGGCCCTACCGGAGGAGCTGGATTGGCCTTGCCGGCGGGAATCTGCAATTTAAAAACTGTTTTTATTTCTTTCATATTACTTACTCTTTTCTATTATTATAAATATTCCGCGCGGTCCCCTTCTAACCTCCTGTATCACTTTATATTTTTCCGTAATTAAATTAATAATCCTTTCCAAGCGCTCTTTCAAAAACTGCTGGTCAAGATATTTTTCCCTTCCTTTCAAAAAAAGCTCCAATTTTAACCGATGGCCTTCTTTCAAAAATTCCGAACCTTTTCTTGCTTTCAGCGCCAAATCGTGCGCCGATGTGCCCAAATGAATCCTGATAATTTTTATCTCCATTTCTCCGGCAGAAGATTTGGCCGACTCCCTCTGCTTTCTTTTTTCTTTGTACAAAAACTTGCCAAAATCCATTATTTTGGCAATAGGCGGAACAACTTTGGGAGAAATTTCTATCAATTCAAGTTCTTTTTCTTTGGCCATATTTATGGCTTCGCTGGTTTTTACCACCCCTAAATTCTTCCCTTCTTCGTCAATCAAACGCACCTCTTCCGCTTTTATTTCATTGTTTATCTTGGGTCTTTGCAAAATTATTTCGCCTTTTCAACTATTTTATTAAATATTTCCGGCTTTTTTTCCGCCAATTGCGACAAAACCTTTCTGTTCAAACCAATACCGGCTTTTTTAAGCCCGCCGATAAGCCGGCTGTAAGAAAGGCCCTGTTGACGGCTCCCGGCACCAACCTTAATCTGCCAAAGTTTCCTGAAATTTCTTTTTTTCTTGCGCCTGTCATGAAAGGCATGCTTACCGGCGTGCAAAAGCGCCTCTTTGGCCAGTCTTTCTTTTGATTTCCTGCCCCACTTGAAACCTTTGGTCTGTTTCAAGACTTTCCTTCTGCGCTTTATTGAAATTATTCCTCTTTTAACTCTAACCATAAAAAAAATTATTTAAACGGCATATACTGCCCCAAATCTTTTGTGCCGATACTGTAAGTCTTTGTTCTTTTCTTTTTTAATTGCCCTTTGCGGCTCTCTTTCGCGTTAAAATGCCCCATGCCCGGCCGGCGCTGAACAACCTTGCCTTTTTTGGTAACCTTGAAACGTTTTTTATATGATTTGTTTGTTTTTTCCGACATGCCAAATTTTTTTAAATTTTCTTAACTTGGAGAAAGTCCAGCTCAACCGGAGTTTCTCTGCCGAACATTGAAACTAAAACTTTTATCTTGCCGCGTTCCTCATCGGTGCTGCTAACCCGGCCTTCAAAATCCTTAAACGGCCCGTCGGTTATCTTAACCGGCTCGCCCACCTTAATGTCCAGTTTATATTTCGGCTCTTTGGCGCCCATTCTTTGAAACAAATTATCAATTTCTTCTTTCCTTAGCGGAGACGGAGTAATACCGGCGCCGACAAATCCCGTCACGCGCGGAGTATTGCGGACAACATACCAGGAATCATGGGTAACAATCATTTCCACCAGCACATAGCCCGCGTACAATTTTTCTTCCACCACCCGGCGCTTGCCTCCTTTTATTTTAATCTTTTTTTCCGTCGGCACGATGACATTAAAAATTTTGTCCTCCATGCCGAGAGACTCTATTCTTTGTTTCAAATTTCTGACCACCGCACCTTCATAGCCGGAATAGGTATGAAGCGCGTACCAATGCCTGCCCTCTTGAGGATTTTCTTTTTTAACTTCTTTCACTGTCATAAAACAAAAGTTTGCAATAAAAATGTAAAAATTTTATCAAAAAAACCCAGCAAAAAAGCCACGGCCAAAGAAACTCCAATCACCAGAAGCGTATAATCGGTGGTTTGTTTTTTGGTGGGCCAATTCACCGAGGCCAGCTCGGTTTTCGTGCCTTTCAAATAATCAATAAGTCTATTAAACATAATCTGCTATTTTTGGCTTTTTTAAAAGCCCTCTCGGGCCTTTATTTAATATTATTATATTCGCAAAAAAAGTCAAATTAAAATAGTTTTTATCAATAAGCTTTATCTCGTTTATTAATTTTAAGAACATAAATATTATTTCTCTCAACATCAAAAATTACTCTATACTCTCCGATACGAAAACGAAATTCGCCTTCCTGATAATCCGTAAGGTGTTCGGCAAATTTTAATGGATTGTCCTGGCTTACGTAAAAACGCATCTTTTCTATGATGCGTTTTTGAACCGCGCGAGGCAAATCTTTTAATTGCTTGGCGGCTTTATGAGCATAAAAAATTTTCATTAAAAACCGAGTTTCTCAAATAATTTCTCTTGAGGGATTATTTTCTTTTGTTTTATTTCGTTTCGAGCCTCGCGAATATCCACAAAATTCTCCATATATGTCAAAAATTTCCTGAATCGTTGGTCAAGTTTCTTCAAACGAAGGTATTCCATTTTCGGAATAACAATTTTTTCTTTTGTATTAACAGTAGTCATATTCCAAATTTAAAAGCTCTCTCGGGCCTTTATTTGATATTATTATATTCGCAAAAAAAGTCAAATTAAAATAGGGCGAGTTCAAGAAATTAACGCAATCACACAACCGAAGCGATAGCTTGTTTTGTGTGATTTAAATTAATTTATTTGTTTAATAAAATCCAACAATTTGCCATACAAACAACCCGCCTCATCAATAAATTTTTTAATTTGCCCAAAACGGATATCCAAATACTCGTGCGATAATAAATTTCTTAATTCGGCAAATTCTGACAAATCTCTCGCAATATCTTTATCAAACCCGGGAAACAAAAACAATGATCTTAACAACCCCTTATACGTATCCGGAACCTGCCGTTTTTCCGATGCCAAAAGAATTTTGGCCACATCAATAGAACAATTTACTATATTTTCCACCCACCTTTCCACGTCTCTCCTTTTTGAAGAATCCGATTGATAAATTTGCTGGTCAATACCGGAAAATTTAGACAAATCCCCCAGCTCTCCTTCCAAAAAATCTGCCTTTCTCAACAAATCCACCCTGTCTTTTTCTGTAAGAGAAGCCGAGCGTTGTTTAATTTCCAAATAATCTTTAACTAAATTCCTAAAATCGATTGCTTCAAAACTAACCTGCGAAAGAAATTTCCAATACAACACCTTGTCTTTAATTATAATAGGCTCTCCGGTCTGCAGAACTTCAAAGGCTATAGTAGAAGCCGCGTTATTTAAAATAACCAAATCAACATTTTTTTTAACGATTTTTTCAAGATCCTGCCAGATATTGCTTTTCTCGGCATACACCTTATCCGCCTCCCACTCAATTTTTCTACCTTCTGGCTTAAAATAAATAGCTATATCAAAATCGGATTCAGAAATTTCACGGCCCTTTGCGTAAGAACCAAAAATAAAAGCCATTGAAACATCGCTTCTTTTCTTAAAATAATCTTTCAATTCTTTTTGCTTAATTTCCATATCCATATCCGGCATTATACCGTAATCTTGATAGAAAATAAAGTCATGTCGATTATATTCGCAAAAAAAGTCAAATTAAAATAGGGCGAGTTCAAGAAATTAACACAATCACACAACCGGAGCGATAGCTTGTTTTGTGTGAATTTATTATGACGACCTACAATGAGAAAATTTATTGATACCCGTTAATGTCCTTTCCACCTAACCGTATATTCGCATCGGCCATCCGGGTCATTGGCGAAACAAAGCCTTGTGCATCCGCCCCAATGGCATACCAAATCGGTTCCAGCAGTGCCGCAGGGCTGCCGTCCGGTCGGACAGCTTCTTATCCATTCGCACCAGCTTTGGCATCCGCTTTGAGTTTTTCTAACGCAAGTACCGCCGCCATTGCAACTCGGAGTAGTGCTTTCGCAGACAATATACGAATGGCCGGCTATTTTCATTTCTGCGGTGCAGGCTTTGGTTGCTTCCGGAGCTGGCAGAGGAGCTGGCGGCACATAGACTACGTCGGACTCACTGCATGAAATTGCGTAATGTTGCCAATTCCGTCCTCCCCAGCCGCGTGTTGACCTAGGAGAAAAACAACCTTTTGCTGTGCAATCCCAATAAAACCCTCCTATCGTGGTATATCCGCAACACGTGGCGCCCATTACTGATTGACAAAAATTAAGACACTCCTGCAAACTTTTTGCATTTGATGATTTATTAATCGGACACGCCTTCTCCCCGGCCGGCCCAATACACTGATGATTAAATAGCCATGCAGGCCCACATTTTGGAAGCCGTTGGCACTGCCCAACAGACGCCCCGCCGGGCAGATGGATAAAAAAAGAACTCCACTCGGCAATTGTCTTGGTGGGTATAAAATAGGAGTTGCCGCTGGTGTTGGTTACTTTGTAGCAAGTTTGAGCGGAGCCAACATAGACGTTTTTGGTTTCCGTGTTTATGCGGAAGCCGGTATGCCAGGCATCAAGCGCGTAAACCGCTCCGGCCGTGACCAAAAAAACCGCGCCGGCCGCGCCAAGAGCCCACAAATTTTGTTTAAATCTTTTCACTGTGACTGCTTCTTTTCTAATTTTTCGATTCTTTCATTTAGGCTTTTGATTTCTTTTTGCTGTTCTTTGACTGCTTCAATTAAGGGCGCGACTAAATTGCCGTATT
>Ga0180009_10003533_pt1 | contig 17721 bp, 16 predicted proteins | sample OS_PC_MetaG_FD_123537 | JGI IMG/M metagenome (GOLD analysis project Ga0180009, IMG submission 123537) | Groundwater microbial communities from the Aspo Hard Rock Laboratory (HRL) deep subsurface site, Sweden - OS_PC_MetaG | ecosystem: Environmental > Aquatic > Deep subsurface > Groundwater... | reverse complement strand
CATAGCCGGCGCCCAGCTTCGGCGGCCTCGTTCAACCCGACGTTTGCAGGACCAGCGCTCATCAGTCGACGAGCGCCGACCAGCTCATCGCTTCGCGCTGGTCTTGCAAACGCCTATTAGTTTTCCGTAGCTGGAAGTCACCAGGGGAAGCCCAACGGGTAGAGAACAAGGAGGCCGAGTTCCTCGAAGCCTGGGAGAATCTGGCACCGGGGCTGGTGACCAAGAAGCTCACTCCGGAACTCCTTGCCCGCATCAAGGCCATGGCACCCAAGTATCGACCTATCCCCCTCAGACAGTTTCACGATCCGCCGAAAGCTCGACAAGACAAGAATCTAACGGAGCCCAAAGACTCGAAGTGGCGTCACCAGGACGAAGCTGTTGAGGCGTTCCTTCTTGTCAAGGGCGGTGTGCTCGAGATGGCCACGGGGACGGGCAAGACACGCACTGCGCTGCGGATACTGACGCGGCTGCACCGGATCGAGGCAATCAACGGTGCCATCGTCTGCACGGACGGCACTGACCTGCTCGACCAGTGGTGTCAAGAGATCGAGGAATGGACGCTCGCGCTTGGAATGCCCTACCGAACGCTGAAGCACTACGGCACGCATCACCGAGGAGGTGAGTTCGTGCTGTCACCTCGCGAGTCTATCCTGGTCATTTCCCGGGGTCAGTTGCACATGACGCTTTCCAGACTTCCCAATGAGGTGACCGGCCGACTGCTGATCGTTCACGATGAGGTTCACGGACTCGGTGCGCCAGGATGTCGGGAGAACCTGGCGGGAAAGCATGCGGCCTTCGGATATCGACTTGGGCTGACAGCTACACCCGAGCGCGAGTACGACGAAGAAGGCACGAAGTTCCTGTTTGAAGAGCTGGCAGGACCTGGGGTTGATGAGCCTTTCTTTCGTTTTGGGCTGGAGGACGCCATCCGCCGTGGTATTCTCTGCGAGTTTGATTACGTTCCCCTCGAGTATCGACTCACGCAGGAGGACCGCAAGGCACTGCAGGCGGTCTACAAGAAGCAGGCCGCACGAAATCACGCTGGCAACCCGATGACCAAAGAGGAGCTTTGGATCGAGCTCTCCAAGGTCTACAAGCGCGCGGCCCACAAACCGATCGTATTTGCGGACTATGTGGCGAAATGCCCCAACATCTTGCAAAGTACGATTGTCTTTGTTGAGGATCGGGAATTCGGGGAGCGCCTGTACGACACGATTCACCGGCAGACGTACCGGTTTTCCCAGTACTACGCTGACGACAAGCCGCGGACGCTGCTACGATTCGCGGATGGCGAGTTGGACTGCCTCATCACCTGCCACAAGCTGTCGCAAGGCATCGACATCCGCGGTCTTCGGAACGTGGTTCTGTTCTCCTCAAGCCGACCGAAGCTCGAGACCATCCAACGCATTGGTCGGTGCCTGCGAACGAATCCAGAGGAGCCGGACAAGCGGGCAAGAGTAGTGGACTTTGTACGTGTTGTCGAAAGCGAGCAGGACTTCGACAACGCGGACCAGCAGCGCAAAGAGTGGCTTGAGAAGCTTTCGGCCATCCGGAGGAACAGCAATGCCGATTCCCAGTGAACTACAAGACGCAGTCAAGACCGCCGTCGCCAACAACGACCAACCAGAGGCGGTTGCCAAGAGGCTGCTTGCCTGGCTTGAGGAGCTGAGCACGACAGGGAACTTGGAAAACGCGGCAGAGGTATCCAAGTCCTTGGCAACGATTCGCGGGGCGCTCAGCGTCGAGCTGCCGGAGGACGAACAATGAAGATCGAGCTGGCGGGGTGGTCCTCCAAGGGCCTCCGGAGCCCGGACCTGGAGGTCTCATTCAAGAGAGACGGCAGGGTGCCACACGTTGCCTTCGTTCAGATGCCAAATGGCACGGGCAAGACCACCACACTCAGGTTGCTGCGTGCCGCGCTCACTGGCATTGCGACGCAGTGGCCGCCCGAGGAGGTCCTTCGGTTTCGTCGGCCAAGTAGTGACGAGGACTTAGGCGAGTTCATCGTCCGCTTGGATGTCGACAACCGGCCACTGACTATCCGAATGGCATTTGATTTCGACGCGCAAAGTGTCAGGTATCAAACGACGTTCGGGAGTGGGCAGAAGGAGAGTTTCAGCCCGCCGGCGGATGTTGGTCGCTTTCTGGAGAGGCACTTCGTTGAGCTCTTTGTGTTCGACGGCGAGTTTGCCGAAGAGCTGCTCAAGCCCAACGCCATGCGGGCGAAACGGGCGATCGACGCACTGTTTCAGTTGCATCTGCTGGATGACATCTCTGCAGCGGCAGAGGAGGAGTGGCATCGCGCAACCAGGGCAGCGAGTGCAAAGGGCCAGGCTGGTTACTCTCGCCGCAGGAATCGGTTGGACAAGCTCCGAGAGCAGCTTCGGCGTGTCAAAAAGGCGCGCAAGGAAGCTGAGCAGAGGACCTCTGCCTTGGAGGCAGAGTGCGAGGAACTCAGCCGCAAGATCACGACGCACATTGGTGACACGGAAGATCAACGTCGGCGGTTAGAGGAGAAACAGACAGAAGCAAACGCGGCGAAGAGCGCCGTAGACGTGACCGTCACGGAGCTGTTACCGATTCTCCGCAAACCAACCGCATTCCATCCGGCGTTTGCCAAGGCGTTGGTGCGACTGCGAGAGCACCTCGACAAGCTGAAACTCCCTGCCAGCACGTCCATTGAGTTCTTCCGGGAACTCCAAGAGCAGGAGACCTGCGTGTGCGGTCGACCGCTTGATGAGGCATCCCGCGCGGCGCTAGCCAAGCGGGCCGCCTCCTTCATGGGTGAAGACTACAATGGGGTGCTGAACAGCCTAAAAGCGGACATCGGATCTCAGGTCGAGCCCAACTGCGAGGGGCCAGCGAAGGACCTTTCTGACCATCTGACAGTCCTCGGAGAGCGGGTCAAGACTCGGGACAAGGCCGACAGCGAGGTGCGTGTTCTGCGGAAACGTCTGATAGACAGCGGCGGTGACGCCGTGAAGAAGTGGGAGGAGCAACGGCGACAGAAACAGGAAGAGGTGGACAAACTGCATCAGCTGATTGACGATATTGATCGACTCGCGGAAGCAGACGACAAGGAAGACACGCGGTGCCTGCAGGCACTCAAACGGTACGAAGCCGAGGCGGTTCGCGAGTTGTCAGAAATCACGGAGACCCTGGACCTCCGTGTGAGAACGGAAGTCCTTAAGAAGCTCCTTGCTGAGGCAAAGGCCATTGCGGAAAAGGAGCTCAGAAGAACGATCATTGACTCCTGCAACTCACGGCTTCGCGATGTACTGAGTCGGGACCCGCCTGAAATCGTGGAGATTGCGGGCTCGCTGCGCCTCAAGGGGCAAGAAGGGGCAAGTGTCGGACAGACCCAGGCAATCGGCTACACGTTCCAAACCACACTGCTCAGCAGGAGCGAACACCAGTTCCCATTGGTTGTGGATAGCCCAGCGAACCCAATGGACATCACTGTCAGGACAGAGATCGCGAGGATTGTCCCGCAACTCTGCCGCCAGTTTGTCGCGTTGACGATATCCACGGAACGACTTGGCTTTGTCGACGCCATTCACAAGGCGGCTGACGGCGACGTTCTCTACCTCACAGCGTTTCGCAAGACCGAAGGCACGAAACACCTGGTTGCTGGACTTCCGGCCGAAGGTGTTCTGCAAACCGAGAGTGGAGTGTTGGTCGAGGGACAGGAGTATTTCAACCGATTCGACCTGGCGGAGGAAGACTGATGGCGCACTTCAGGCTACGTGACGACTCCAAGCAGTGGTTCAAGAACATCACAAAGACAGGGAGCGAAGAGCTTGGGTTGTCATTGGACTTCGACGGATACTACTTCTGCGTGATCCTCGGTCTCGCCACTGGTAGGCGCAGCAACCCTTCGGACCAGAGCGGCCGAGTCACCGACATGGTGGAGCGTTTTCCCGAGCCGTACAGGCCACAACAACGGATCATTGCAGGGCTTCTGATCTGGGCTGAGCTGTCCCGGCGGGGCATAGCGGTGACCGAAAAAGAGGCGGTGCAGAGCGTTGTAGTGGAACTGCTTGACGCCCAGAGCCTGACGGGCTTGAGCAACGAAGGGATGAGTCTGTTGGACCGGTATGCCAGCGGCGGGTTTGATGCCCTCACGGAACGATTTGAGCAGAAACCCTATAGGCTGGAGCAGTTCGCGAGGGAGGTGTTTGGAGAGATCCAGGCCGCTGTGGAGAACAGCGAGGTTTGGCTGTACTCAGCATAGAGAGCATGAGCACGAGCACATGGCCGGCTCATCATGTCAAGGGGATCTGGTCAAAATAGGTTTCTAGTCCTGGCAGAATACGAACAAATGACGCGAGGTCAATAGCCGGCGGAGCCAACAGTTTTTGCTCTAGCGTGACCCAGCTCTTGTTTCCCAACGCTTCCTCAGTGAAGCGCCTTGTCCAACGCAAGCAATCGACAAGGTCGCCTCGACTGCAGGAGAAGGTACCGTGTGTTGGCAAGAGGGCATTTCGTATCTCATTGATGCTCTTCAGCTTTCTCTTTCTTTCGAGCTTGAATTGTAGTACTCCTGCACGGCAGAGTTCATCGTACGAATTTAAGACATATACATCCGGTCGCTCGAAGGCAGCCGTGCCTACCAGCCTAGGTCCTCGGTTTGTGATAGAGGCTGTTCCATTGGATATTCCCAACGACAACAAGAACAGGTCGATGGAACGGTGCGCAAACAGGTACCCCGTCGTATTCTCGCCTACCTCGTATGACAACTGTGCAAGGCGACAACAATACGCGGCCAGCCGAGATGCCACGGAATGAGTTGACCCACCGGAAAACCGTACGATGTCGCCTTTGACCTGACCCGCTGCCTCAACCAAAGGTCTGACGACATGTACTAGGTCGCGAGTCCTCTTGTCCGCAGCCGCAACAAACCTGTCAATACCGGAAACAAACTGCCGAGTATCACCGAACCACGAACCTGACCGCGCACCAAAGAATGCGATATTCCGTACGGGTTCAACAATCTCCCGCATGTAGTCGTCAATCAAGTCCACGGCTGCATGGAAGCATGGAAACGTGGCGTCGCCGAGCCAAACACCAGGACTGCGGTACGTACGAGGGTTCCAGCTTTTGACGGCGCTCAGCGCATGCTCAAGACAATGAAAAAAGCTCGCAGCGCACCAGTCGCCCACTCCCACCATTCTTGCTGGTGCGCCCCGCTGTGCAAGCCAGCAGACGGCCCCGGCGATCCAGCTCCGGCTCGCAACATCTGTGTTCTTCAGTCGATACGCGCGTCTTGGTGCAGGCACGAGGTCGGCCGAAACCGCAAGGAAGTCCTCGACATCCTCATCGACGACAAGGCAGACATCTCCCACAAGCTCAGGATTCTCTGACTGCCACAATGCCCAGGTTTCCATTCAGGATGTGGCCTGCCGACTACTCGTCGTCCAAGTCCTCTTCAACGCGGTCACTCTGATCAAGTAGGGCGTCCTTGGAGACATCCAACACGTTCAATAAGACAGCCTGGGCAGCCTCGAATCTGCTACTTGTGATGACAGCGAGTTTCGTGTCAAACTCTACTCTTCTTTCTGGAGATGCGTCCTTCTCTCTGCTCGAGAGATAGACTTCGGTGTCCCTTCCCAGGTCAAGAAACCGCCACTGCCTTCTCACCTGCTTCTCCGTCTCGTATTGTAGGTCCTTCAAGAACGCCTGCAGCCGCGATACTCCGAGGCCTGCCAAGCTGTCCCCGATCCGGGACATGGCGCCCTCCTCTAGTGTGACCAAGCCCGCCACCTCATCCTGGAACCGCTTTCTCACCTTATTGTTGGCAAGCGCAGCCAACATGAGGCTTGCCCACCTTTCGCGCGCCTTCTCCGAGACGATGAACTTCTCCCCCCTGAACAAGGTTTGGCGAACGTACGGCTTCGTATTGTGATTGAAGTAGTTCGTATCGTCCCTGAAGCACAGCTGGTTGAGTGCAACCACCAAAGCATGGGCCACCGCCTCAGGGTGGATACCGTATCCCGGCGATGTCAGTTCTTTACAGCAGGCAACCCATGCGCAGACAAGGCCCTGCTGGAAAACGTTGTAGAAGTATGGTCTGCAGTTGTTGGCGAACTGCCCACTCGCGTCTTTGAAGCGGTCTTCGTAGTTCCCTGACATGTCCCGGACACAATCCTGGTCGTTCGTGCGGACACTGCGGAAACCGTACAGTATGTCATCATGGTATTGGCGAGCGCCGCGCACGCCGGCTGCGGCCTGGTCCTTCAGCCAGGCAGTTGCCGCACGGAAACGGTTGACGTGCTCAGCGTACGGAGTCGGAAGCAAAAAGAGCTTTGACAGGGCCGGCACAAGGTACCTAGAAACCTGTCTCTTGATCACGGCGAGCTGGGAATAGCCAAAGGTGTCCTCTTTGACGAGGTCAATCGGCGTTGCATCCTCAGGACTCTCCAGTTCCACTCGGACTTCTGTCAAATTGAGAAGCAGTTGGCTAGTTTCGCTATTGCGGAAGCAGTACTTCTCCAACGCATCTGCAATGATGGTGACCGTGGTCAGACTGAAGTGTTTCTGGAGTTGAGCGGCCTTGGCGGCATCGCGAGTGTTCCACTCCAAGAGTGGCAGTATGCCGTCGGGATGTTCCTTCCAGGCATTTGCGAGGAGGCGGACGGACTGAGCGGAAATGGAGCGGTCGCGGAGCAACGTCAGAAAGTGACCACTGACGGCCTTTGACGTTGAGTTGATCGTTACGAACAGCTCTCGCAGATCCCGGGTAATCGAATGGGACGCCTCGTTGCCGATGACAGCAGTTGGCGAGAAGAGGAAGCAGACAGGGACCTGTATTGCCGCCATGAGGTCACGGTCGGAATCCCGGACCTGACGGAGGGCCTCGAAGCGGTGTTGTCCATCGATCACCACCAGTCGGACGGTTTCCGGGTTGCATGCAAGCGTGGCTGCGTAGGGAAGGTAGTGCAACTCGCCACCATCGAAATCGATTGCGTATCCGGTGTTGGTCGATGTGCGCGTGTGTAGTTCAATGCGAAACTTGTCGATGTCCCAAGTGCGGCAAAGCCTGTCGGGAGTGCTGACATCGGTGATCACAGAAGAGTACTGCTCGATTGGACCACCATGAGGGTCTATCGGTACGACAGACACCAGCAAGGGAGGGAAGAACAAGACACGTTCCTGGTCTCCCTTTAGGTACTCGCTGACTATTTCTTTGTCAACGCGATCGTAGTCGATGTCACGTTGAATGAGTTCATCGAAGTTGACCTTGCCAAAAGGGAATGCTCTCTTTGCCGTTTCCAGTTGGTCGAGGTTCTGTGTTCGCAGAGCTGACAGAAGGTAGTTGATTTCGTAGCTCTGGGCTATCTTGAATCGCCCAAATACGCCGTCGTAACGTCTTGTAAACACATCTGTTTCGTGGACAGATGGCAGATCGGCCATGGCGGATCATCTCCTCTACACTTTGCCAAGAGAAGGTCGCGAGATCGTCTGAAGTAGCTTCTCCAGTAGCCTTACCTGTCGTCGTGCCGCGCTAGGCAAGGGATGGCAGAACACGACAGTCTCCGACCAAGTTATGTGGTCAAGATGGATCATTGCTGTCTACTTGAGTGCTTTGTAGACTCCCTTAGTGGACTCGACAATTGCGGGTGACGGATGAATTCGGATGTACTTCCGGAGCGTGCTTCGCAAGACGCTCAAGGGGTCTTTGGCTTTGAAGGCATACAAGCGGTTGCGAGTCAGGTGGTCTAGCAATTCCACCGTCGTCATTGCCTTGCCGGTTTCTCGTAGCGCATTCCTGCATGCTTCGACAATAGTCATCGCTCTCTCCGTTGCCATTAGGGTTGCGCAGGAAAAGCGCTGGGCAGATCCGAAAGGCCCCGGACCCTTCCCGTCAGCGTTGTGATGCCACGGTGAATGTGGGCTCGTAGCTGTGCGTCCAGCTGGGTCGGGTCCAGTCCGTCCTGGGCTGTTCGTTGAACGGCCAACGCTGTGAATAGCGTCTCGTAGTCACCCAACAATGTGGGCTTGTTGATTTCCCGATCGGAGTCCTCGGGATACTGGCCCGGGTCAGGGACCCCAGGTTCTTCGAGCGATAGGCACAGGGCCACGCGACACAGAAGATTCGGCGTGATTCCGGTGCGGGCCTTCAGGGTTCTCAGGCCGATGTCAGCGTCCTTGGAGAAACGGACCCGGCGAAGCTTGAGCTTAGGCATCGGCGTGGGCCTCCTTCCAGAAATAGCCCTCAGCGATTTCTGTGCTGTCACCGTGGTTCTCGAGGCGGAGGGCATGGGAGGTCTCAGACCGTAGTTCACTGAAGTATGCCCTGTCTATCTCAGTGTCGGTTGACAAGATCACAACCTGATGTGCAGCGTTGGGGAAATATCTGGTGACCAGATTCGCCCGGTGCCTACTGTCCAACCGCCCAAGCGGAGTGTCAATGATCATTGGCAACGGCCGACCAGATACTCGTGCCAACGCCCACAGAAGCGACACTGCATAGACCTGCTTCTCACCAGCAGACAGATCGGTCTTGGGGATGGTGCGGCCCCGACGGTCCACAAGCAGTGTGGCGAAGGTCGCGGGATCGAATCGTATATCGCTAACGAGATCGTTTTTGCGGCTGAGCCGACGGAAAGCCGAAATGGTCTCGCGCTCCAGTTGTTGAACTTTGCCTTTGGTCAACTCAGCGAAGTAGCCACCAAGGGCATTTCGTATCCGGCCAGCCAACACGACCCGTTTGGCCAGGGTCCCGCGTTGTCCCTCCTCCTCCAGGATTTTCGCCCTTTCGCGGTGAAGGGTGGCAACTTCGCGCTCGAGAGTCACAAGCTGTTCTTTCTTGGCATCGAGATCATGCCTTGCCTCGGCCCGTTTGTGTTGCAGTTCCGAGAGCTGCCTGACGACGGACGCAGTTTCCTCGTAGTCTGGAGCGGTGTTCAGCAGTTTTTGAGTCTTGGCGAGTTCAGCCTCATACCGGTTGACGTCACGGACGTGCTCGGCAAGTCGTTGGACTGCGCCTGGTCCCTCGTGGGAGAAAGCGCTCACAATCTCGCCTACCTCGGACACGGACAACCCATGGAGGAGTTCGGTGGTCCCGACGTCCGAAGGCCGGGTCAATAACTCGCCATGGAGTATCTCCAGCTCGTTTCTTAGACACAAAGAGCTACTGCTGCTGAGTCCCATTCGCTTGGCTGCGGCCCTGGTCGTCAAGTGACGCTTGACTCTGCGGAGTGCGATGTCGACTTGCTGGGTACTGGCGCGCCAAAGAGCTAGCTCGCTCTCTGCTCGAAGTTGCAGGATCATCCCGGCACAGAGCGTCGGGCACGCCATCACCGCAATCGGGCCATCGAAGAGCTCACGGACTGCCTTCTCAGTTATCCCGATGCAAGCCTCGAGTTCCTTCTTGCGCGCGGCGAGCTCGGCGCGCTTCTGGGCAATGCCATACCCTTTCTCGGCGAGGGCCTGCTCTGCCTTGCCGAGTTGCGCGTCCAAGTGGTCGAGTTGGCTTCTGAGCTGAGCCTGATCCTGTACCAGTGCTTCGCGGTCCGTCTCTTTGGCGACCAGCTGTTTGTCAATGATCGACAACCGTTTGACGTCGGCGCTGTCCTTCGAGGTCTTGCGGACCTTCCTTGATACGTAGAGGTCCAAATCCGCCTGGAGCTGTTCGACCAGATCAAGTCCCAATAGGGCCTTCACGGAATCCCGGAGAGCGGTGGCTTCGGAGTCATCCTCGGCCAGCCGCTGTATCTTCTCGCCGTCAAAGAAGAACAGTTGGGAAACCCCTGGCGGGACCATCGACCTCACGAAGTCAGACCAGAGCTCCGCCTCCACCTCGTCGAGAGGTCGGCCGTCACGAAAGACGGACAACGACTCGTGGACGGAGCCGTTGGTGTAACTACGACTCCAAGCTCGTTCGACCGCGTACTTGGCGAATTGGCCGCCGCGCGCATAGTCAAATTCGACGGTGATGGAGGCGTTGTTGGGCTGGATGAGGTTTTCGCCACTGTGATGGATGCGTTCCCGGAGATACCCGTGATAGGCGTTCTCGGGGATCCTATTGCCGAGTGCGAGTCGGCCGTATAGACACAGTCGGATACCGTCGAGAATCGTTGTCTTGCCCGCACCATTGTGTCCACCTACCAAGACGATGGGGCGTGTTCGGCCGTGTTTCGTCCTGGGAAGGAGGTCCAGTGTCTGTGTGCCACGGAACAGCCCGTAGTCACGAAAGGTGACGCACCTAATCCGCATCGTGCCCTCCTAGCTCGGTGGCCTGTTCCGATTGACGCCAGTTGATCGACTGGAAAACCTCTTCGGCAGTGCGCCAATCCTTGCCAAGGACCCGGTCGATGCGATCGAAAACGGAAGTTCTCCTCCCGAGCCCTTGGAGCTCGCGTTCCAGGTCGATGAGCTCGCGGATCGCACCGGGAGGTACGTTGTGTTTGCCGCACACGTCAGCGAGGACCTGTATGTCCAGGCCGCTGCTTCCGGCAACATCGTCGTCAACCCAGTCCAGAGCCTTGCCTGTCGCATCTTGCACGATCTTCGGCAGAGAATCCTCCCAATCTCCTTCCTCCATGCGCCACAGTCGGCGTATCACATGCAGCTCCTCGTCTGAGATCAGCCGCATAGTCGAAATTGGGCCTTCCTCTTGCACGGACTGCTCGGCCATCAGCAGCAGCCGCAAAATCTCTTTGCGAACCTCGAGCTTGTAGGGGCCCCAGATGATCTTGTCCTTGTTGTCACCCCAGATGTGGACACGGCCATCGCGACGCCGGACCTCGCGGAATCGGTGTTTCTTCGCGGGATCGCGCGTTGAACCAAGCCAATCACGAAGCTCGAGCAGCGGAATCAGCCATTCCTCGCCGCTGTCTACCATCGCCTCCATCGACCGGTCGCGCTCGACAACGGTGCAAGTCCAGCAGCCAAAGCGGCTGTTGCCACAGGATGGGGTTGTCTTGTCGACGACGAGGGGGCATTCGCCGGCTTGAGCGTTGCGATACATCGTGACTAGGTCTCGGTTGTTGTTGCCCCAGGGGGAGGGCACTGACAACAGGTAGGCCCACACATCGTCAGTGGAGAAATCAACAACTGGTGTGTAGACCATGGCGCCTGTCAGGGTGCTGTGCGGTGAGAGGAGCTGGCCAGGTTTCTGATGCAGGTCAATCACCCTTGCCCGCGTCGTACTTTCGCTTCGTCGGACGCCCAACACCAGAACTACCTCACCGTGTTCGCTAACTCGGGCTTGGATGAACTTGTTTGCTGGTTCGATCTTCAGGCGGTCAGTGCACCAACGAAACCTGCGGTAAGGCGCCGGGTACCCTCGACCGATCATGTTCACCCAGAACGTGTTCTGGAGTTCGGGCAAGACCTTGTGGGCACTGATCGGCAAGCCGGACTGTTTGGCCGCGGCGTTTATGCGTTCAAGTGACCGATTGATGTAGTCCACAATGACGGGTGTCTCGACCAACGTGTCAGACGCGATGATGTAGACCGGCTTGGTGCGCTGTTCTTGGGGGAGCTCGGCTAGAGCGTGCCACACAAGTTGCACAGCCGCAGTCGAGTCCTTGCCGCCACTGTAGCCGATCACCCAAGGCCGCCCGTCCGATGTATAGATGAGTCGGATCTGGTCGGCAACTGCTTTGAGCCGTGGTCCGTCCAGCTGTGCGTCCGTCTTGTTGGCCATGGGCTACGCAGCCTCGCGCCGACTGGAGAATCGTTTCTCGGCTTTGGCGTCTTCTGCACCCAACGGAACGTCCAACGTCTGGCGCAACACGTTCGCGGTGAGCTTCACGTTTGCCTCTGCTTTGCTCACCTTCCCCCCGATGGTGGCTCTGCCCTCCCACAGTTCGGCGTTGTTCCGTGCCCAATCGACTTTGTGTAGCGCTTGGAGTTTCTTCTTCCATGTCTTGGGGTGAGCGGCCAAGAGGTCGGCACCAGCGATCGCCAAGGCCTGCAATGCGACGCCGTGAGAATGGATGAAGTCGGAACGCAGCTCTGCCGATGCCACCTCGCCTCTTGCCGCTGCACACCAGTCTGGCATGTTGCTTGCGACTTCCGTCCAGAACTCCTTCGCAAGCGCAGCTTCGTCACTGGAGACCTCCGCTTTGGGACCCTTGCGCAAGAGACGCCGAGTTGACGAGTAGATGCTGGAGAGAGTGAACAGCTTCTTCGACCGGTTGGATATCGTGGTTTTTTCGACCTCGGTCAGTCCCTTGAATACCTCGACCTCGACGGCGATGTCCCGAGCTAGCTGAGAGAGGGGATCCCGATGATCGTAGAGCACCCCAATCGAGCGCGTAGGCCGGACGGCGTGGCGGTTCAGATCGGCAAACATCTGCTGGCTTCGTTTGAGCCCGGCATCGATGAACAGCACCACGGAAATTGTCTCGTCGGCGAAATCGGGGCATTGGGCGAGGGCCTCCTCGACGGCGGCACGCCTATGCTGGCCATCGTTGATCACAAAGCGAGCCGACATGGGGATCGTCAACCGACCAACCTTGGGATTGTCGTTGTTGATGGCCTTGAACGAGACCGTGCCGTCGACGGAGGCCGTAATCGCGGAGAAGACGTAGTCCTTCGGGTTGTCGAGCATGTACCGCGCAATCTCAGGAACACGGGCGCGGTTGATGGTTCGCTGCGCGCGCACCTGCGGAGCTAACTCCTCCTCATCAAACAGAAACATCTTCGGAATCAGTCTCAGTGGGCACATCGCGAGGTAGTATTCTCGACCCGCTTGAATCCCCCTCAAAGCTGTGAAAACATACTCAAAGGCATCTGACATGGCTGTCCCTCCTTGTTGGAAGTCTGTTTTGCTAGCCCGGAAGTCTTTTATTATGCAATCCGACACGATGTCAAGCGTCTCATCAACCTGTGCAAACATTGCTGTACAAGAGGTAACATGTCGATATATAAGACGATCTATCTGGATAGTCACGCGACGACGCCCGTCGATCCTAGGGTTGTCGACGAAATGTTGCCCTACTTCACGGATCAGTTTGGCAATGCGGCCAGTCGAACCCACCGCTATGGGTGGGATGCAGAGGAGGTGGTCCGAAGAAGTCGGGGAGCGGTGGCGAAGCTGATTGGGGCGGCGGACGCGGAGAGAGAGGTGGTGTTCACCTCGGGTGCTACGGAGAGCAACAACTTGGCGATCAAGGGTGTCGCGAGAGCCAACAGGGAGCGCGGGGACCACATCATCACCCAGAAGACTGAGCACACGGCGGTGCTCGACACGTGTCGAAGGCTAGAAGGCGAGGGCTTCCGAGTCACGTACTTGGACGTCGATGCAGATGGGTGCGTTGACCCGGACTCGGTCGCCAAAGCAATCGATGACAGGACGATTCTCATCTCGGTCATGTTTGTCAACAACGAGGTGGGCACCGTGCACCCAGTGAAGGAGATCGGCGCGATTGCACGGAACCGTGGCGTTCTGTTTCACTGTGATGCGGTGCAGGGATTAGGCGTCCTGGACTTCGACGTTGAGAGCCTGCATGTCGACTTGGCCAGTCTGAGCGCCCACAAGATGTATGGGCCAAAGGGGATCGGTGCACTCTATATCCGGAAGACACGCCCGAGAATCCGGCTTGTCCCCGAGATGGATGGCGGGGGCCATGAGGGCGGCTACAGATCGGGAACGCTGAATGTGCCGCTCATCGCTGGATTCGGAAAAGCGGCAGAGCTGGTCCTGAAGGAGCGGAAGCACTATGGGCCGAGAATCCTCGCGATGCGTCAGCGTTTGCATGAGCGGCTAGTCGACGGACTGGGTGAGGTCGTGTTGAATGGAACTGCAGATCCAAATCGACATCCAGGAAACCTCAACATTTGCATGCCGGGCGTCGAGGCCGAAGCCTTGATGATGGCGGTCAAGGACGTTGCCGTATCGTCGGGCAGCGCCTGCACCTCGACGAAAGTAAAGCCCAGCTACGTGCTTCTCGCGATGGGGCGGTCCGAAGAGCAAGCCTACTCTTCGTTGCGATTCGGCGTTTCGCGTTTCAATTCGGATGATCAAATCGAACAGGCAGCGAGTCGTTTCGTCGAAGAGGCTAGACGGCTGCGAGGGCTAGCCGAAGGGAGTGCTGTCTAGGAAACGTTGAGGTCGGATGGTCCGCGGGTGACGCTTCCCATCTCGCTCGAGGACAAGGACTACCAGCCCTCTGGGAGACTTGCTGACACTGGCGTGGACTGGCCGGTCAGGGCCGTAGTAGTACAGGCGATCAAACGGCAGGCGCCGCACCACCCACCGAGCAAGTGCGAGGGAATCGACTTCGTCCACGAGAAAGTCAGCCGCGGCGCCTCCCCGAGGACAGACCATGCGGCCATGCCGGTTGACTTCATGGCTGGCGTGTTGATCGAGGCGTGGGGCGATGTGTCGGTGGATATGCCGAGTGAGGCCCGGTCCCGCGAACCCGTATGTGAGTTTCACGGGCCCCAACGCATCCCAGACCGGATCGAGGGTCTGCTCACAGAGGGCGCGCAGCGCCTGATACGTTAGAGGTTCCCTGGGAACGTTCTCTGGCGCAAGTCGAGACCATGTCTCGCCACATTCGATCAGATCGCGAAAGGAGAAATGGCTTCCACAGGTGGCGTCCAGGTCTGGTATCGAATTCGACATCTGTCTTCTGGTAGTATCCCAGTTCGCCACGATGGACGCTTCAGCCTACTACAAAACCCTCGAGAAGCTGGCTCGCTGCAAACGGTTGAACTACGCTGTCTACCTGCATCGCATCACGCTTGACAACGCCCCGACGCCTCTCCAACAGCTGGTAGTTCGGGCAGCGCGTCAGGCTGGGCTCAACAAGCGGGACTTCGATGTCGTGAAGTTCTCGACGAAGTCGCCGCGGCTGTCGCTTCTCAGCTATCCCGACTTCTTCACGGACCCATTCCCGGCCCTGCGCCACAGCTGGACTTTTGAGATCGACGGACAATTGCAGCAGTCCAAGTCCTACGTCAAGTCGACGAACCCACCGATACTACACCGCAAGGAACTTCTGCTACCAGATGATCACCCCGGCCAAACCGTGTTCCAGACATTGACCCTGGCCCTTGAACTCGCTGGCCTGTTTGCTGACGGTCGTGTCATTGGACGGCGCCAAACGTGGGAAACTCGCCTGAACCGCCAAGGATTCCGTGTCGAAAACCACAAGCTACTTCGACGAAACGGCAGTCCGGCACCCGTGGAACAAGCCGACGTGCTCCGACACCGGACGGCTCTTTCGAGAAACGCGCTTTCGGTTCCTGTTCGCTACCTTCAACGACACGGGTTTCTAGACGGGCGGTTTTCTTTTTTGGACTACGGGTGCGGGAAAGGGGATGACGTAGAGCGGGTTCGAGAGTTGGGCGTGGCTGCAACCGGTTGGGACCCGTATTTCGAAAACGACGGCCCTCCTGCGCAGGCGGACGTCGTCAATCTTGGGTACGTCGTCAACGTCATCGAAGATCTTGCCGCACGGGCCGAGGCCTTGTCGCGGGCCTATCGCCTCAGCAAGAAGCTGCTGGTGGTCGCTGCAATGACCCGCAATCACCATGGACATCAGCAAGCCCTGGGTGACGGCGTTGTTACTGCCCGAAACACGTTTCAGAAGTACTACAATCAACAGGAGCTAGGTGAGTACATCGAACAAGTCCTTGGCAGACAGCCAATCGCCGTGACGCAGGGCGTGTTCTTCGTCTTTTCCCACGACGAAGACGAGCAGGTCTTCCTGGCTTCCCGGTATCACCGCAAGCATCGCGGTGCCGCGACAGCGCCCGGAAAACGAAAGCCGCGGTGGTCCGAGGAGCAACAGCGGCTGGCAGATTCGTTTTGGGAGGTTTGCTTGGAGCTGGGTCGCCTCCCCCATGCTTCTGAGTTTGTGGACCTGGCTAAAGTCGAATCGGAGCTAGGGACGCCAACGCGGCTTCTCTCCTCGATAGTCAAGGCGCGGGCGAACGACGAGTTTTCAAACGCAAGGAGATCGAGGACAGAGGACGTGCTGGTGCACTTGGCAATGGGGCTATTCGAGAAACGACGTTCCCTATCGAGCCTTCCGCTGCCGGTCCAGCGAGACGTTCGAGCCTTCTTGGGCACGCACAAACGAGCGTTGAGGCAAGCGCGTGAGCTGCTCTTCTCGGTCGGAGACCGTGAGACCTTGCGTGAAGCTGCCGAGCATATGCCGCCAGGACAAGGTCTCGTCATCGAGTCACAGCATGTCTACGCGTTTGTTCCGGCCGTTCTAGATCAGCTGCCACCAGTCTTTCGAGTCTACGTCGGGTGCGCCGCACAGCTGGTGGGACCGCTGGATCACAGTGACCTGATTCGGGTCTTTGGGGTCTCGGGACAGCTGGATGCGATGTCGTATGAGGACTTCGATGGCATCCTGTTGCCGCGGTTGCGGGAAAGGCTCCATGTGAATCTCCGAAGACAGCGGGTCTCGGTCACGGACTACGCAGGGCTCGAACAGCCTCCTGTCCTTTTCATGAAGTCGCGTTATCTGCCTCCAGAGCATCCGTCGCTCGATGAGCAACGGGCGTTTGATGCGGCGCTGGAGGCAGCGAGGGGAGACCTGGCCTCAGATGTGGCTGTTGACGGGTCACCGGTCAAGGAGTGGCTTCCCAGTCCTTGCGAATAGTCCTCTCAAGGCTCCTGAAGGGACTCAAAGTCCCTTCCGTCAGGACCATGCCCAGTCTCCCAATCCCGCGGAAACGTCAGTTCTCCGTCTGCTGCCATTCACTCCCCCAGCAGCACCTCCGCCGCATCGATTCCGCGGACCTCGGCGTACGTGTCGAGCGCCTCGCGCAGTTGGACGCACAGGAACAACAGCTCGTCGTCGTCCACCGAGCTGTGCTCGGAGACTAGGTGAAACGCATGCAACGACAAGGCCCCGTCATCGTCACGGAACTCCACGCCTGTGCACCTCGAGTTCAGCCCGCAGATCTCCTGAAAGCCTGGAGCGTCCTCGGCGAGGGGCACGGAAAGCTCCAGCCAGCGCTGGTGGTCCTCGCGGATGGCGACCGTCGGGTCCATGGCGAGACCAGCCTGTTTCCGGGCAGAGCGCAGGCGTGTCGTGATGTCGATTTCAATACCCATCGGAGAAGTCCTCGTTCGAGTCCTTGTTGTCGTAGAAGACCGCCTCAAGGTGATCCGCCAGGCCGGCAACCTGGTAGACGGCGGCCCCCAGCTCTGCGGGCTGAGTAGAAACCGCATGGGATACCAGCCCGTCCATGGAGATCACGTAGCGCCTGAGCAACAGAGTCTTCTGCGCATACCAGGCTGGCCTGAGCGATTCGTCATGGCACAGCTTGGCGCCAGGGAAGCTGCCGTAAGCGGCCTGGCGAGCCAGCTCCAGCCTCGCCGCCAGCGGTTTGTCCCGAGCCGTGCCAATGGGCGAACGGAGCACCAACGACAAGAAATAGTCACCATGGCTCCGAAGACAAACGAGATCCAGCCGGACGCGCTGTCGCCGCGTCGCATGGACGTGCCGCAGCTCCACCTGGATCGCGCCGAGGTTCGACGGGAGCGCGGCAGCAGCCAAGCCGGGCTCTCCCAGCTTGCGTCGCACCTCATCGACCGCGACGGTCATGCCAGGCCATAGCTCGTGGCAGATAGGACCCAAACCTTCCAGCAGCGCCACCAGGTCGTGGACCACGAGATTCCTCTACGGCGTCAATCTACGGTTGGCGGGCGTGATCGGAGACTGAGGTTTCAAAGGGGTGCACCACATTGATGCCGTCCGCGTGCGTCGCCGCGAGCCACGCGGAGCATCGCGCGGCGCTCCT
>Ga0180009_10003532_pt1 | contig 17723 bp, 15 predicted proteins | sample OS_PC_MetaG_FD_123537 | JGI IMG/M metagenome (GOLD analysis project Ga0180009, IMG submission 123537) | Groundwater microbial communities from the Aspo Hard Rock Laboratory (HRL) deep subsurface site, Sweden - OS_PC_MetaG | ecosystem: Environmental > Aquatic > Deep subsurface > Groundwater... | reverse complement strand
CCGGGTCATGGACCAGGCCCGCCACTGCGCCGTCCTCTGGTTCGCCGACATCATGGCCCGCGGCCTCTACCGGGATCTCGGATTCGCCTCCATCCAGATCTACGCCCAGAAGGAGCTCGGCTTTTCCCGGACCAGGACCGGAGATTTCGTCCGCATGGCCCGGAAGCTGGACGACCTGCCGGAGGTCAAGAAATCCCTGGAAAGCGGGAAGCTCGGCTACACCAAGGCCCGCGAGATCATCAAGGTCGCCACCCCCGCCACCGAGAAGGCGTGGGTGGAGGCGGCGCATGCGGCCTCCCGGAGCCAGCTGGAAAAGGACGTCGCCAGGGTCCGGGCTCGATCGACGATCCAGCGGAAGTCGCCCGGCCAGAGGGAGTTGATCCCGGCGGCCCCGGCCGAACGACGGCTGGCCGCCGCGGTCCCGGTCAAGGTGTCCCTGGAGATGACCCCCGAACAGTTCGCCCGGTTCGAGGCCCTTCAGGAGAGGCTGGTCAAGTCGGGGGTCGGCGGGGATCGCATCGAGCGGATCCTCGCCGGGCTGGATTCCCTGCTGGAGGACGCCCGGGGCGGGGGGCAGGCCGGGGCGCAGGCTGGCACCAAGGTTGGCGGGCAGGTCAACATCGAGGCCGATGCCTCTGCCAGCGCCTCGATCAGCACCTCCGACGGGGTCGCCGCCGACGCCTCCAAGCCGGTCCCCCCGGGGGCCCCCCGGGGGACCTCTTTCCAGGTTCACGTGCGCCAATGCCCCGATTGCGGCCGTTTTTCGGCTTCAACCAGCCGGGGGGACCTGGCCCTCGGCCCGGGAGACGCCGGGCGTTTGACCTGCGATTCCCGCAGCGAGGATCCCCGGACCGGGCGCAACATGGCGACCATCCCACCCCGGGTGCGACGGCGGGTCCTGGCCCGGGACGGGCACCGCTGCCAGGGGCCCGGCTGCACCAATACCCGATTTCTCGAGGTGCACCACCTCGTGCCGCGGGCCCGGGGCGGCACGAACAGGCCCGACAACCTGATCACCCTCTGCAGCGCTTGCCACCGGCACATCCACGAGAAGGCGCAGGGGGCGCAAGGGGGGATGCCGGCACCTGGGTCGCGGGAATTGCCCGCACCGGAGGCAACATCGCAGGGGTAACCTGCACCTGAGGCGAGGCCGTAGGGGTTGGATGCCTGGGGTTGGGAGTGGGCATGAGTTCTGCCGGCGGGCCCGGTATTTTGCGGGAAACTCCTGGATATTTTGTCCTTGGCCCTGCCGAGGCCCCGGCGGTAGACTATATTTTCCACCTTGCGGGCCGGTTTTCCGCCCGCCCGTTGTCGCATCCTGGGGTTCCGGAGGTCGGATTTGTCCCTGCGCATCAGTATTTCGGGCATCCGCGGCGTGGTCGGGGATGGTCTGGACGCCGTCACCGTCGCCCGCTGGGCCACCGCCTTCGGGTCCTGGCTGCCCCCCGGGCCGGTGGTCGTCGGCCGGGATACCCGCCTGAGCGGCCCCATGGTCTTCGATGCCGTGGCGGCCGCCCTGCAGTCCACCGGACACGACGTGTGGGACATCGGCCTGGCCACAACCCCCACCACCGAGGTGGCCGTCCAGGAATCCGAGGCCGTGGGCGGCGTGATCATCACAGCCAGCCACAACCCCGCCCAGTGGAACGCCCTGAAGTTCCTGCAGGGCAACGGCCTCTTTTTGACCGCCGACCAGAACCGCGAGCTCAGGACGGCGTACGACTCGGGCGCGGGGAACGTGGCCTACGACAAGCTGGGCGCCGTCGTGCGGCGCGAGGGGGCGGACCGCCGGCACCTGGACGCCATCGGGGCCATGCCCTGGCTGGACCCGGAGGCCATCGGCGCGCGGAAGCTCCATGCGGTGGTCGATGCGGTGGAAGGGGCCGGCGGGGTCATCGTGCCGGAACTCCTGGCGGACCTGGGTGTTCGCTGTACTCCACTGGGGTGCGGGATGAGCGGCAGGTTCTCCCACGATCCCGAGCCCACGCCCGCCCACCTCCAGGAACTCCGCCTCACGGTGAAGTCCCGGGGCGCCGATCTCGGTTTCGCCGTCGATCCGGACGTGGATCGTCTGGCCCTGGTCGACGAAAGCGGCACGGCGCTCAGCGAGGAGATGACTCTCGTCCTTTGCCTGGACTTCCTGCTGGGAAAGACCCGCGCCCTGGGGCGCGAGCCCGGTCCGGTGGCCGTCAACCTGTCCACCACCGGTCTGATCGAGACGGTGGCCGCCCGGCACGGCGTGCGGGTCTTCAGGACCCCCGTCGGCGAGGCCAACGTGGTGGAGGCCATCCTCGCGGAGGGATGCCTGCTGGGCGGGGAAGGCAACGGGGGCGTCATCTACCCCGAGATCCACGCGGGCCGGGACGCCCTGGTGGGGATCGCCATGATCCTGCAGGCCCTGGCCGACAGCGGGAAGACCTTGGCCCAGCTGGTGGCGGAACTCCCTCCGGTGGCCATGGTCAAGACCAAGTTCCCGGCGGACGACCTGCCTGCGGGCGAGGCGCTGCGGGACGCCCTGCTCGCCCTGGGACCGGGAGAGATCGACGAGCGGGACGGCATGAAGTGGACCGGGGACCGGGGCTGGGTCCACGTGCGGCCCAGCAACACCGAACCGGTGGTCCGGATCATCGCCGAGGCTCAAGACGAGGCCGCGGCGGCCGAACTGATCAAGATGGTGAAGGCCGCGGTCTGACGCGGCGGCTTCAGTGAAAGGAATCGCCCATGTGCGGCATCGTCGGCGTCACAGGCAGCAAGGATGCGGCCAAGGTCCTCCTCGAGGGTCTCAAGCGCCTTGAATACAGGGGTTACGACAGCGCCGGGATCGCGATCCTGGGCGAGGACGGCCAGCAGGTCATCAAGGAGAAGGGCAAGATCGCGGCCCTGGAGGAGGCCTGCAAGGGGGAGGATCTGCGGGGCACCTGCGGCATCGCGCACACCCGCTGGGCCACCCACGGGGCGCCCAACCAGGTCAACGCCCATCCCCACATCTCCGGGCCGGTGGCCCTCGTCCACAACGGGATCATCGAGAACTACGGCGCCCTGAAGGTCAAGCTGACCAAGAAGGGCCACGTGTTCGCCTCGGAGACGGACACCGAGGTGCTGGCCCACCTGATCGAGGACTTCTACGACGGCGATCTGGTGCTGGCCGTCCAGCGCGCCCTGGGCGTGGTGGAAGGCGCCTACGGCATCGCCGTGACCCATCCCGACCATCCGGGCCTGATCGTGGGCGCACGCAAGGGCAGCCCGCTGGTCGTCGGCGTGGGCGAGGGAGTCAACTTCCTGGCCTCCGACGTGGCGGCCATCATGGGCCACACCCGCCAGGTCATCTACCTCGACGACGGGGAGATGGTCTCCCTGACGCCCGAGGGGGTGACCACCACCACGATCACCAACGAGGCCATCACCAAGGAGATCCAGGAGATCACCTGGGACCTGGGGCAGATCCAGAAGGGCGGCTACGAGCACTTCATGCTCAAGGAGATCTTCGAGCAGCCCCAGACCATCCGCGACTCGTTCCGCGGCCGCATCCTGACCGACAGCGGGGACGTGAAGCTGGGCGGCATCCAGCTGACCGACTGGGAACTGCGCAACATCCGGCGCATCGTGATCCTGGCCTGCGGCACGTCCTGGCACGCCGGGCTGGTCGGGGAGTACCTCATCGAGGAGTACGCCCGCATCCCGGTCGAGGTGGAGTACGCCAGCGAGTTCCGCTACCGCTCGCCCATCATCGATCCCGGCACCCTGTGCCTGGTCATCAGCCAGAGCGGCGAGACCATCGACACCCTCGAGGCCATGCGCGAGGCCAAGCGCAAGGGCGCGAAGGTGCTGGGAATCACGAACGTCGTGGGATCGACCATCGCGCGGGAGAGCGAGTGCGGCGTGTACATCCACGCCGGACCGGAGATCGGGGTGGCCTCGACCAAGGCCTTCACCAGCCAGGTGACGATCCTCGCGCTGCTGACCCTGCTGCTGGGGCGGCGCACCAGCATCAGCGCCGACCTGGGGCACCAGATCCTCAAGGAGCTGGAGAACATCCCCGCCAAGGTGCAGAAGGTGCTGGACCACAGCGAGGCCATCAAGGAGATCGCCCGGATCTACGCCGGCCACAAGAACTGCCTGTACCTCGGCCGCGGCGTGAACTTCCCCATCGCGCTGGAGGGTGCGCTGAAGCTCAAGGAGATCAGCTACATCCACGCCGAGGGGTATCCGGCCGCGGAGATGAAGCACGGTCCCATCGCCCTGATCGATCCGAACATGCCGGTGGTCGTGATCGCCATCAAGGACGGCAGCTACGACAAGATCGTGGGCAACGTCCAGGAGGTGCGTGCGCGGGACGGGAAGATCATCGCCATCGTGACCGAAGGCGACACCGAGATCGCGGCCCTCAGCGACCACGTCATCACCATCCCCGACACCATGAACTTCTGGACGCCGCTGCTGTCGGTGATCCCGCTGCAGCTGCTGGCCTACCACATCGCCGTGTTTCGCGGGGAGGACGTGGACCAGCCGCGGAACCTCGCCAAGGCGGTCACCGTCGAGTAGGTCCGGGGGGCGGACGGGGATCATCACCAGGGACGACCTGCGCGCTGATCCCCGACCCCCACCCTCGAGGCCTGCCTACGGTGACCGCATCGTGTTGACTCACACGTCACGCCCTCGGCAAGATCACACGGCAGGTCCGGGCGATGGGGACGCCGCCGCCCATTCCGTATCCCTGGGATTTACCGGTAGAGGCTCTTGACCGCGCCCCAGGACGAGGTGGTGGCGGGCAGGGGGCCGCAGGTGAAGGCCTGCTGGGGGAGAACGACGTCGTTGCAGAAGGGATCGTTGATGGCGAAGTCCCAGTCCTCGGGGCTGCTGCGCAGGGGCGTCAGGGGAATCACGATGAACCCGGGCTCCGCCAGGTAGGCGGGCCGATCGCCCCCGACACTGGAGGGAACGTGGGCGGTCATCCGGATGTACAGGGGCTGGGTGTCGAGGTAGAAGACGTCCAGGGAGGCGAGGTGCACGGCATCCGCGGCATCCAGGGGGGAGGAATACCCGGCCAGGATGTCGAAGGATCCCGGATCGGTTGGGCGGGGCAAGCAGTCCCCGAAAGCCGGAACGGGAAACGAGGCGGCGATGATGGTGTTGACCAGGCCCTCGACCTCCAGGCCCAGTTCGAGAGCATTGATGAAGGGATAGGACGGACAGAACATGTAGACGTTCACGGTCACATGGTCGAGGAACTGCGCGTCCGTGCACTGGATGTAGCCATCGGCGAAGAGGCCGATGTGGTCGTTGATGACCTCTCCCTGGCCGAGGGCGGGGCAGGGGCACACGGCGGCGCCGAGGGCGATGAGAAGGGACACGGGATACAGGCTGTGATAATTGATCTTCATCACACCTCATGTTAGCTTGGTCGTGACCGGAATGTCAATACCCTGGGGATCCATCTCCCTGGGGGAGGCCAGGTTCCACAGTTTCCGATCGGAGACGGCATGACCCGCAAGATCATCCACACGGACCACGCCCCCGCGGCCATCGGGCCCTACAGCCAGGGCAACCTGGCGGGCGGCTTCCTGTTCACCGCCGGCCAGATCCCTCTGGATCCGGCCACCATGGAGATCGTCGGCACGACTGCGGCCGAGCAGGCCCACCAGGCCCTGGTGAACGCCAAGGCGGTGGTCGAGGGGGCCGGTCTCACCCTGGACCACGTCGTCAAGGTCACCATGTTCATCCGGAACATGAGCGAGTTCGGGAACATCAACGAGGTCTACCGGGGGTTCTTCCCGGAGGATCCTCCGGCCCGCAGCGTCGTCGAAGTCTCGCGCCTGCCGAAAGATGTGCTGGTGGAAATCGAGATGGTCGCGTATGCTGGCTGAATGAATTCCGGGCCGGACCCGTGCTCGCCGCCGGCCAGGCCCCGGGAAAGCCCGGATGATCCCCCCGGGAGTCCGGGTTCGACGGGCGGGAATGAGTGTCGTCTGGTGACGGCCGGGGACTTCAAATCCTTCTGTCGGGCGCGTCATACCGTCCGAGGTGGGTTCGATTCCCACACATTCCCGCCATTCTTTTCATCCGTTTCCGGAGAGTCCCCATGCGCGCCGTCGTGATCGCCAACCCCATCGCGGGCCCGGGTCGCGGCCGCCTGTCCGGCGAAGAGGCGGGCAGGATGCTGGCGGAGCACGGCGTGGACGCCCGGGTCGTCCGGACCGAAGGCCCCCGTGACGCGACGCGGCTGGCCAGGGAGGCGGCCGGCGTCGCCGACGTCGTCGTCGCCGTCGGTGGGGACGGCACCGTGCACGAAGTGGCCTGCGGCCTGCTGGGAACCGGCTGCCCCATGGGGGTGTTCCCCAGCGGGAGCGGCAACGACCTGGCGATCGGGCTGGGCATCAGGACCCCCGCCGACGGCCTGGCCTCCGTGCTGGAGGGATCCGGGGTCGAGATCGACGGATGCCGGTTGAACGACGACTTCTTCTTCAACTCGGTGGGACTCCTGGGCAGCGGCGAGGTCTCCGGTCGCGCCGCCGGGATGTGGCGCTGGCTGGGCCGCCGGCGGTACGCCCTGGCCGGGGCCCTGGTCGTCGCGTGCTACCCCGGTCAGCGATTGCAATGGAGCATGCCGGGGGGATCGGGGCCGGCGGTCATCGACGACCTCTTCATGCTCGTCGAGGTGTGCAACGGCCCCTTGACCGGAGGCGGATTCCGATTCGCGCCGGACGCGGACTTCAGCGACGGGTTGCTGGACGCCTGCCTGGTCCGGAAGATGGGCGTGTGGACGGGATTGCGGCTGTTGCCCTCGGCTTCCCGGGGGCAGAGGCTCAAGCACCCGGCGGTCTCGCTGATCCGCAGCGGCGAGCTCCAGTTCACGTGTTTCGAACCGGTGGCCTACCACCGGGACGGCGAACCCGGCAGGCTCCCCGCCGGCACCCACGTCCTGCGGGTGCTCGACGAGAAGCTGATCGTCCGTCGGCCCCTTCGGCATGACAACCCCGCCGCCCCGGTCGCGGCCGCAAGGTGAGATGACACGTTCCGTTGCCCTGCCGACAAAAAGATCCATCCTTGGCCTGCTGCTGCTGGGGGTCGGACTGGTCTGCGGCCCGGTCCTCGCGCAGACCGCCGTCCCCGACAGTCTGGGCCAGGCGATCGATCTCCCGCCCGGGATCAACCCCGTGGCCGCGGACCTGACGCCCGAGCCCGTCGACATCTGGGACACCGGGGTCAGCCCCACCGGGGCGGTCCTGATGAGCCCTCTGTTTCCCGGCTGGGGCCAGCTCTACACCGAGAACAGCTGGCGGGCGGCGCTGGCCTTCGGCGCGGAGATGTACTTCTGGACCAACCTGATCGTCAGGGACCAGCGGGCCCGGCGCGGCCGCCGGTTCGCCACCAACTTCCTCGAGGATTCGGCCAACTACCGGTACTACAACGCCGTCGCCGAAGAGGACTGGAACCAGATGCGGGACTTCGCCTGGTGGTCGGGCGGGGCCCTGCTCATCATCGCCCTGGACGCCTACGTGGGGGCCCACCTGTTCAACTTCGACGAGGATCCGGTCCCCATGCCGGACCACTGGGATGACACCTTCGGGATCCCGGGCGGGGACATGCCCGGCGGCGCCCCCGCACCCCAGTTGACGGTTTTCCAGTGGCGAAAGACGTTCTGAACCGTATCTTTCAGGGCTGATCCGCGACCGGCCGCACCGGCCAACCACGCGGGGGCCATCCAGGAAGAGGTCGCACCGTTCCATGAGCACCGCTCTCCAGCGCACGCGCAATTTCTGCATCATCGCCCACATCGACCACGGCAAGAGCACCCTGGCCGACCGTCTGCTCGAGATGACCGGCACCTTGCTGGGCAAGGAGCTGCAGGAGCAGGTCCTGGACAGCATGGACCTCGAGCGCGAGCGCGGGATCACCATCAAGAGCCATCCGATCCGCATGGCCTACAAGGACGCCGCGGGCGAGTCGTACGTCCTGAACCTCATCGACACCCCGGGGCACGTCGACTTCCACTACGAGGTGAGCCGCAGCCTGGCAGCCTGCGAGGGTGCGCTGCTGGTGGTCGACGCGGTCCAGGGCGTCCAGGCCCAGACCATCAACAACCTCTACCTGGCCCTCGAGCACGACCTGACCATCCTGCCGGTCATCAACAAGATCGATCTGCCCGCGGCCCGGCCCGATTTCGTCGCCGAGCAGTTCATCGACCTGATCGGCTGCGATCCCGACGAGATCCTCATGGTCAGCGCCAAGACCGGACAGGGCGTGTCCGAACTGCTGGACGCCGTCGTCCAGCGGGTTCCCTCCCCCCGGGGCGATCCCGATTCGCCGCCCCAGGGCCTGATCTTCGATTCCATCTTCGACCCCTACGTGGGGGCCGTCGCCTACGTGCGGATGTTCGACGGATCGATCAGGAAGGGCGAGCGCATCCGCCTGTTCGGCAACGACAAGCAGTTCGAGGTGGGGGAGATCGGGTACTTCCGCCTGGCGCGCGTGCCCCAGAAGGGGCTGACCGCCGGCGAGGTGGGCTACATCGCCACCGGAGCCAAGGACGTGCGCAACGTCCGGGTGGGCGACACCGTGACCCTGGTCGAACGCCCCTGCCCCGGGCCGCTGCCGGGCTACACGGTGGTCAAGCCCATGGTCTTCTCGGGGATGTACCCGGTGGATAACGACCAGTACGACGACCTGCTGGACGCCCTCCAGAAGCTGCAGATGAACGACGCGTCGTTGACCTGGGAGAAGGAGACCAGCGCCGCCCTGGGCTTCGGGTTCCGCTGCGGTTTCCTCGGCCTGCTGCACATGGAGATCATCCAGGAGCGGCTCGAGCGCGAGTACGACCTGAGCCTCATCGCGACCCTGCCCAACGTGGAGTACGAGATCGTGATGAAGGGCGGGGAGCTGTCCCTGGTGGAGAACCCGGCCATGCTGCCGGACGTCCGGGAGATCCAGGAGATCCGCGAGCCCATCGTGCGGGCCTCGGTCATCACGCCCAAGGATTTCGTGGGACCGGTCATCCAGATCAGCCTCGAAAGGCGCGGGGTCCAGAAGAAGATGGAGTACCTGGACACCGAGCGCGTGAACCTGGAGTTCGACATCCCCCTGAGCGAGCTGGTGGTCGACTACTACGACAAGCTCAAGTCCGTGACCAAGGGCTACGCGTCCCTGGACTACGAGTACACCCGGCACCAGGCCGACGACCTGATCCGGCTGGACATCCTGATCAACGGGGACATCGTGGACGCGTTGACCTGCATCGTGCACCGGGACAACGCGTACAGCTGGGGGCTGAAGCTCTGCCAGAAGCTGAAGGAGCTGATCCCGCGGCAGATGTTCGCGGTGGCCATCCAGGCGGCCGTGGGCACCAGGGTGCTGGCGCGGACGACGGTCAAGCCCTTCCGCAAGAACGTGACGGCCAAGTGCTACGGCGGGGACATCACCCGCAAGCGGAAGCTGCTCGAGAAGCAGAAGGAAGGCAAGAAGCGGATGAAGCAGGTGGGTTCGGTCGAGATCCCCCAGGAGGCCTTCCTGGCGGTGCTCAAGGTCGAACGCTGATCCAACCCCGGAGCGATCGATGGCGAAGAAGGACAAGGACAACCAGGAGACGACGGCTCCCGCTCCCGGAACCGCGGGGAAACCGGGCCGCAAGGGCAGGGTCAAGAAGGACAAGAACCAGAACGTCCTGGTGGAGTACGCCAAGGCCATCGGCACCGCCCTGCTGATCGCCCTGGTGCTGCGCCAGTTCCTGTTCCAGGCCTTCCGCATCCCCACGGGATCCATGCTGGACACCCTGCAGATCGGCGACTACCTGTTCGTCAACAAGTTCCTCTACGGCGCCAAGACGCCCGAGCGCATCCGCATCCCGCTGATCAACAAGACCCTGGTGGAGGGGCTGCCCGTCCTGAAGCTGCCCGCCATCCGCGAGCCGCGGCAGGGCGACATCATCGTGTTCGAGTACCCCAAGGACCGCAACCTGGACTACATCAAGCGGTGCGTGGCGGTGGCGGGCGATACGGTGGCCGTGCGGGACGGCATCACCTACGTGAACGGCGAGATCTACGAATCGAACTTCGCCGACCGGGACGGCGATCACTCGTGCGTCCCCGCCTGGAGCGGCGAGCCGAACTGCCCGCCGCCTCACACCAAGCACGACCAGGCGGCCTTCCTGGGCAATCCCCGCAACCAGTCCTGGCCCTGGCAGGGCATGCAGGACCCCTACGTCGTGCCCGAGGGCCACATCTTCATGATGGGGGACAACCGGTACAACAGCGCCGACAGCCGGTACTGGGGTCCCCTCGACGTCGACCTGATCAAGGGGAAGGCCGTCTTCATCTACTTCTCGTGGGACGGCGAGAGGCACCTGCCGCGGGTCAACCGGATGGGCGATCTCATCCGCTGACCCGGACCGTGATCGGGGAGCCCCATGGGCCTGTACATCCACGTCCCGTTCTGCGGGTCGATCTGCTCGTACTGCCACTTCGCCCGCACCGACCGGCACGACGCCGGCCTGCGCCGCCGCTACGTGGAGGGAGTCCTGCAGGAACTGAGGCTGCGCCGCGAGCGTTGCAGCCTGATCGGGTCGGCCACGCGGCCGGTCGCGACCTGCTATCTCGGCGGGGGCACGCCCTCCACGCTGGAACCGGAACTGATGGCCGACCTGCTCGGCGGCACCCTGGGCGCGCTGCCCCGGGCCGCGGACGTCGAGGTGACGGCCGAGGCCAATCCCGAGACCCTGACGCCGGATCTCGCCGCCGCCTGGGTGGATGCGGGGATCAACCGCATCAGCCTCGGAGTCCAGAGCCTGAGCGAGCCGGTCCTGGACCTGCTGGGTCGGGCCTGCCGGCCCCGGGCAGCCCGCGCGGCCCTCGCCCTGGCTTGCCGCACGTTCCGGCGGGTCTCGGCGGACTGGATCCTGGGCCCCGGAGTGGACCGGCAGACCCTTCTGGCCGAACTGGGCGAGGCCGTGGACCTGGGTGTGGAACACGTCTCGCTCTACCTCCTGGAGCTGCATCCGGGGACCCCGCTGGAAGGGGCGGTCCGGACGGGGCGGCTGGCCATGCCGGCGGACCCGGTGCTGGAATCCCTGTACCTGGCGGCGGGCGCCCACCTCGAGGGGCTGGGCCTGCGGCAGTACGAGGTGGCGAACTTCAGCCGGCCGGGGGCCGAGTCGCGGCACAACGGCAGCTACTGGCGCCGGTCCCCCTATCTGGGGCTGGGGCCGGGGGCCCACGGGTTCTGGGGCGCCCGGCGTTACGCCAACCACCGGGGGCTCGGGGCCTGGCTGGCGGACCTCGATGAGGGGCGCGTTCCCGAGGCCCAGGTCGACCGGCTGGACCGCGCCGACCGGCGCCTGGAGGGGGCGGTGCTCGCCCTGAGGACCCGTGAAGGCGTCCGGGTGGACCGGTTGCCCCCGGGGGCCCTGGACCTCGAACGCGGAGCCCAGGAAGGGCTGTGGCGGATCGCCGGCGGCAGACTGGCTCTGACCAGGCGCGGATATCTGCGCATCGACACCATCGAGGAGCGGATCGCCCGCGCGATGTGATCGCGGGGGGACGGGCCCGGGGCGGGTTGACACCCTGAAATCAGCGTGCTTACCTTGGGCGGCGGCCGGATTCCGGCAGGGATGATCAGCGGCGCATCGGCCGCAGGGACGGCGGAGATGAACCAGTCAGGCAGGACATTGGAACTCGATTCCCGGGCGATGGCCGTCCTCGACGCCGTCGTGCGCCTGCACTCGGAGACGGGGAAGGCCGTCAGCAGCGGACTGGTCGAGCGCTACCTGGCCGATGCCCCTTCCTCGGCGACGATCCGGGCGGTCATGAAGTCCCTGGAGGACGTGGGTCTGCTCGAACAGCCCCATACCTCGGCCGGACGCCTGCCCACCGACGCCGGCTACCGGGTGTTCGTCGACCGGCTGCGTCGGCAATGGACCTTCCGGCGGCACGAGGTGCCGCCCGGCATGATCCAGCTGGCGGAACGATCCCGGCCCGGCCCCGGGGGCGCAGACCGGATCAAGCACCTCGCCCGGCTGCTGAGCCTGCTGACCCGCAACATCAGCATCATCGTGGGCCCCTCCCTCGAAGCGGTGACCGCCGTGCGCCTCGAGTTCCTGCCCCGAACCCTCAACCGGGTGCTGATGGTCCTGACCCTGGACGACGGGCAGGTCCTGACCCGGCACCTGGATCTCGCGCAGGAATACGCCCCGGCGGTGGTGGAGGAGGCGTCCCGCCTCCTGAACGGGCGCGTGGCCGGCCGGTCCATCGCCGCGATCCGCAAGGGCGCCCTGGGCGGGGTGGACCTGGTCCAGACCCCCGTCACCCGCTGCGCCGCCGTGCTGGCCGACCAGGGGCGGACCCTGATCGACCAGATCGCGGGGCAGGACGTGGAGCTCGAAGGTGTCTCCCAGGTCCTCGAGGAGCCCGACTTCCAGGACGCCGAGCCCCTGAAGGCGCTCCTGCGTTTCATCGAATCGCCCCAGGCCATCCGGGATACCCTGAGCCTGCTGCAGGGCAGCAGCACCGGTCCCTTCGGGGTCTGGATCGGGGCCGAGAACCCCGTCGGCGCCCTGCGCCGGTTCTCGGTCCTGACCTCGGAGATCGAACTCGGCGGCCGGCCCGGCCTGCTGGCCGTCCTGGGGCCGCGGCGCCTGCCTTACCAGCGGGCGTTCCACGGCATGGAGATCCTGCGCCGGTTCAGCGGGGGACATCCGCCGGTTCCAACGATCTGATCGCGCGATCCCTGCGTACGGGGCCCGCCGGCGGATGCGGGCCGTCCGGGCGACGTGCGGCGCAACCAGGCATGACAGGAAGGTAGCAAGAGGATGACCAGATCGAGCAACAAGAAGGGCAAGAAGAAGGAGGCGGCCGACGCCGCCGGGAATCCTGCGCCCGAGGCCATGGTGCAGGACGAATCGACCGCTCCCGGACCGCAGGACGGGGCCGCGAAGAATGCGGCGGCCGGGGATCCCGCGGACGAGGAGGCCCTGGAAGCGGAAGTGGTGGTTCCCTCCGTCGAGGAGGAGCCCTCGGTCGAGGATCAGCTTCGGCGCGAGCGGGACGACTTCCAGGAAAAATGGCTGCGCGTGCTGGCCGAACTCGATAACGTGCGCAAGCGCGCCCGCCGCGACGTCGATGACGCGCGGCGCCATACCCAGGCCGATCTCCTGCGCTCCTTCCTCACGGTCCACGACAACATGGAACGGGCCTTGCAGTCGCTGCGGAACGGCCCGGACAACGGCGACCGCGAGGGATTCCTGCAGGGGGTCGAACTCATCCACCAGAGTCTGGCGGCGTTGCTGAAGGAGCGGGGGGTGACCCCTGTCGAGGCCATGGGGCAGGAGTTCGATCCGAACCTGCACGAGGCCGTGGCCCAGCTGCCGCGCGAGGGTGTCGAATCGGGGCACGTCATCGAGATCGTCCAGCAGGGATTCAGGATCGGGGACCTCGTGCTGCGCCCCGCCAGGGTCATCATCTCCAGTTAACGAGGGCAGGATGAGCGCGAAACGCGACTACTACGAGGTGCTGGGAGTCGAACGCCAGGCGTCGGAGGCCGAGATCAAGAAGGCCTACCGCCAGAAGGCCATCAAGTTCCACCCCGACAAGAACCCCGACGATGCCACGGCCGCCGAGAAGTTCCGCGAGGCGACCGAGGCCTACGAGGTCCTGAAGGATCCCCAGAAACGCGCCCGCTACGACCAGTACGGACACATGCCCGAAGGGGGCGGGTTCGGCGGCGGGGGCTTCGAGGGGGTCAACGTCGACCTCAACGACGCCCTCGAATCGTTCCTGCGCAACTTCGGCATGGGGGGATTCGGGGACATGTTCGGCGGCGGCGGAGGGGGCGGCGGAGGCCGGCGCCGGGGCCGGGACCTGCAGGTCGAGATCAAGGTCACCCTGCAGGAGGCGGCCAAGGGCGCCCAGAAGAAGGTCAAGCTGGCCAAGCAGGTCCCCTGCCCCGACTGCGAGGGCAGCGGGGCGGCCGCGGGCAGCCGGCCGCAGACCTGTTCGCAGTGCCGGGGCCAGGGCCGCGTGCGGCAGGTCCGCCAGTCCCTGCTGGGGCAGATGGTCACCGAGGGCGTCTGCCCCCAGTGCCAGGGACGGGGGTCGGTGGTCCAGGATCCCTGCCGTTCGTGCCGGGGGACCGGCACCATCCGCGGCGAGGAGACCCTGAGCGTCAAGGTCCCCGCAGGCGTGACCACCGGCAACTACATGGAACTCCAGGGGAAGGGCGACTCCGGCGGCCAGGGCGTTCCCGCGGGCAATCTGCGCGTGGTCTTCAACGTGATCGAGGACCGGGTGTTCCAGCGCCACGGCGACGACCTGCTCATCGACCTGCCGGTCTCTCCGGTGGACCTCATGCTGGGCACCAGGATCAACGTGCCCACGCTCGACGGCAAGGTCTCCCTGAAGATCCCCGCCGGCACGCAGAGCCACAAGGTCTTCCGCATGCGAGGCAAGGGCGTTCCCCACGTGAACCGGCCCGGCACGGGCGACCAGCTCGTGCGGGTGCTGGCCTGGACGCCCGACCGCCTGGACAAGGGGCTCAAGGCCCGCCTGGAGGAGATCCGGGAGGAGCTCGCGAAGCTCGTGCCCGAACCGGGAGCCCATCTCTTCGACTGATCCTGTCCTGACGACCCCGAACCGGCCGGACGGAGGTGGACCGTGCGACAGTTCTTCTGCGAAGGCGGCCAGGCGGTTTCCCACCGTCCCGGCGACCGGGTCCTCCTGGACGAAGAGGAGAGCCACCACCTGCGCACGGTCCTGCGCGGCGGCCGGGACCTGATCCTGAACCTGACCGACGGCTGCGGCCATCGCTTCACCGGCCGGGTCGCCGGCGGCGACAAGCGCCGGGTAGGGGTGGAGATCCTCACCTGCGCCGACGATCCGGCGGAGATCGCTGAACCCCGCCTGCAACTCGCCGTGGCCGTGGTCAAGGGCAAGCGTTTCGACTGGGCCCTGGAGAAGGCCGTCGAGCTCGGCGTCCACCACCTGCTGCCCCTGATCACCGACCACGGGGTGATCGAACCGGGCCAGGGCAAGCAGCAGCGGTGGCTGGGCATCCTGAAGGCGGCCCTCAAGCAGAGCGCCCGGTCCTGGCTGCCTGCCATCGAGGAGCCGGCCCCGCTGGCCGACGTCCTAGCCCGGCTGACCGGTCCCGCCTGGTTCGGGGCGGCGCCGGCCGAGTGGCCGACCGGAGATCCGGCCCGGCCGGTTTTCTCCCCCGCGCCTCCGGCCGAGGGCCCGGTTCCTGCGACCCTGACCGTCCTGATCGGTCCGGAAGGAGGCTGGTCGGCCGCCGAGACGGACGCCCTGAGGCGGTGGGGCGCCGCCCCTCTTTCCTGCGGGCCCCACATCCTGCGCACCGAGACGGCCGCGGTGGCCGCGCTGGTGGTCCTTCAGCAATGGCGCGCCCGGTGGGCGGCTGCGGACGAATCCGGCTCGCGGGGGGCTTGACAGGTTCCCGGCTGAGGTTTTTCATGGTCCGGCCGGGCCGCATCCCTGCGGCCGATGTTCCGGTTCACCAGGCTCAAGGAGAGGATCAGGCCATGGCCAGCGAGATCGCCGCGAAGTTGAAGACCGAGGTCGTTGCGGCCATGAAGGCCAAGGACAAGAGCCGGCTGGGCGTCCTGCGGATGCTCCAGGCGGCGATCAAGCAGGTCGAGGTGGACGAGCGCCGCGAGCTCGCGGACGCGGACGTGCTGAAGATCCTGTCGTCCTACGGGCGCAAGGTCCGCGACCAGATCCAGAGCTACGGGGAGGGCGGACGGCCCGAGCTCCTCGCCGAGGCCGAGGCCGAGCTGGCCATCGTCAACGAGTTCCTGCCCGCCGGGCTGACCGATGCCGAGCTGGAAGCCGTCGTGCGCGAGTGCGTGGCGGAGGTGGGGGCCCAGGGGCCCCAGGACATGGGCAAGGTCATGAAGGCCCTCATGCCCCGGGTGGCCGGACGCGCCGACGGCGGCAAGGTCAGCGCCCTGGTCAAGAAGGCCCTGGTGGGCTGAGATGGACCCGGTCCTGCTCATCCCCCTGCCGTTCATTCTCATCCTCGGTCTGGTGGGATTCCGGGAGGGCGTGGTCAAGCGCGTCCTGGAGATCGCCGGCCTGATCGCCACCATCATCCTGACCGCCCGGTTCGCCGCCGCGGTGCAGCCCTGGGTCATGGACCGCACGGGCGCCGGCCAGGGACCCGCCCTGCTGATCACCTGGGCCGTCCTCTTCTTCGCGGGGCTGATCCTCAGCCGGTTCCTGGCCTCCCTGGTCAGCAAGCTCATCCGCCTGACCGTCCTGGGCTGGGTCGACCGCCTGGGCGGCGCCCTGGCGGGCATGGTGATGGGCGCCTTCCTGGCCAGCGTCGTCGTGATCCTGCTCACCCAGGCGCCCGGGGGGCGGTCCCTGGAGGCGACCTACCTGGAGGATCCGGTGGGGCGGATGATTTACGGCGCCGCGCCCGGACTGTACCAGCAGGCCCGCACCCTGTTCGGGGCCCGGGCCGACGAGGTCTGGACCCGCGTGATGGACGAGGCCCGTGAGCGGGCGGCCGCCGCGGCCGCAAGGGCGGGCGAGGCCGTCGGCGGGAAGATCGAGGAGCAGAAGGAACGCCTCGAGGAAAAAGCCAAGGAAGCCGTCCAGTGATGCGGCCTGCTCACCGCGGGCCCGGACGGCCCCCCTTCGTCCCATGATCCGCCTGCTCGAGATCACCGCTCCCGACCGTCAGGTCGCCCCACCGGTCGCCGCCACCCGTACCGCATCCCTGCTGGAATGGTCCCGGATCACCGCCCAGGTCGCGTCCTTCTGCCTGAACCGCCGAGCGGCCGCCGCGGTGCGTCGCCGCCGGCCCTTCGTGGCCCCCGAGGACATCGCCCTGCGGCACGACCTGGCGGACGAGATGCAGGCGCTCCTGCGCGGGGACGCACCGGTTCCCCTGGTGGAGGTCAGGGGGGCTCTCGGCGCGCTGGAGCGGCCGGCGCCCTTCCGTCTCGAGGGTCCGGATCTGGTGCACGTCGCGGCGGTGGCCGAGGACCTGGACGCCTTCCGCAGCCACCTGCTGGCCCGCAGGGACGACTGTCCTTCCTGGGGGGAGGCCGCCGTCGAGGCCACGGTGTTCTCGGGGCTCACCGGCGCCATCCGCCGGGCCCTCGATCCGGGCGGGCGCATCCTCGACGGCGCGAGCCCGCTGCTGGCGCGCCTGCGCCGGGACGCGGTCGCCCAGGAGCGCAGCGTGCGGCAGGAGGTCGGCGCGGCCATGTCGCGGGCCCGGGGCTCGGGCTGGACCACCGGGGAAGAGGTGACCCTGCGGGGGGACCGCTTCTGCATCCCCCTGCGGTCGGGCGACAGCGCCCGTCTGCCGGGAATCGTCCACGACCGCTCGGCCACCGGGGCCACCCTCTTCGTGGAGCCGGCCCAGGTCGTGAGTCTGGCCAACGCCTTGACCGAGACCCGGCTGGAGATCGCCGCCGAGGAGGCGCGCATCATCTTCGAGCTCAACCGCGCGGTGGAGCAGGCGTCCGGGCCCTTGCGGGACAGCTGCCGCCTGATGCTGCTGGCGGACGAGGTGCGTGCCGGATTGCGCTGGAGCGAGGCGGTGGGGGGGCGGCGCTGCTCCCTCGATCCCGCCGGCCGGCTGAGGATCGCCGGGGGACGCCATCCCCTGCTCATGGAGGCCCTCGGCGCGGCGGTCTGCCGCGGGCGGGGGCAGGCCGAACCCGGCAAGGCGGATTGCCTGGCCGCCGGCCGCGACCAGGTGGTGCCGCT
>Ga0180009_10003531_pt1 | contig 17724 bp, 16 predicted proteins | sample OS_PC_MetaG_FD_123537 | JGI IMG/M metagenome (GOLD analysis project Ga0180009, IMG submission 123537) | Groundwater microbial communities from the Aspo Hard Rock Laboratory (HRL) deep subsurface site, Sweden - OS_PC_MetaG | ecosystem: Environmental > Aquatic > Deep subsurface > Groundwater... | reverse complement strand
TCCAGCTTTTTCAGATGCGCCAGCTTGTCGGCGATCTTGCCTTCGAGGCCGCGCGGGGTGGGCGCGTAGAACTGCTGTTCGTCGATGTCGTCGGGGAAATAGCGCTCGCCGGCGGCGTAGGCTTCGGGCTCATCGTGGGCGTAACGGTAGGCGCGACCGTAGCCCAGTTCCTTCATCAGCTTGGTGGGGGCGTTGCGCAGGTGGATGGGAACGTCGTTCGAGGGGTTGGACTGCACGAAGGCGCGGGCGGCGTTGTAGGCGACGTAGGCGGCATTGCTCTTGGGCGCGCAGGCCATGTAGAGGCAGGCCTGGGCGAGCGCGAGTTCGCCTTCGGGGGAGCCCAATCTTTCGTAGGTTTCGACGGCGTCCAATGCCAATCTCAACGCGCGCGGGTCAGCGAGGCCGATATCTTCGCTTGCCATGCGGATCAGCCGCCGGCCGAGGTAGCGCGGGTCGGCACCGCCGTCGAGCATGCGCACCAGCCAGTACAAGGACGCATCCGGGTCGCTGCCGCGCACGCTTTTGTGCAGCGCGGAAATCTGGTCGTAGAAGGCTTCGCCGCCCTTGTCGAAGCGGCGCATCGATTGCGCCAGCGCGTTTTCGACGAAGGCGGCGTCGACGGACTTCACCTGCGAGGTGCGTGCGGCGGTGTCGAGCTGTTCCAGCAGATTGAGGAGCTTCCTGGCGTCGCCGTCGGCGTAGGCGGCCAGCAGCTTGTCGACGCCCTCGCCCAGCTTCAGGTCGGGCAACTCTTGCAGCGCGCGCTGCATCAGCTGGCCCAGCTCGTCGGGTGTGAGCGACTTCAGCACGTAGACCTGGGCGCGCGACAACAGCGCGCCGACGACTTCGAACGAGGGGTTTTCGGTGGTGGCGCCGATGAAGGTGAAAAGCCCCGATTCGACGTGCGGCAAAAACGCGTCCTGCTGCGACTTGTTGAAGCGGTGCACTTCGTCGACGAACAGGATGGTGGTGCGGGCCAGGGTCTGGTTCATGCGCGCTCGCTCGACGGCTTCGCGGATGTCCTTGACGCCGGACAGCACCGCGGAGATCGCGATGAAGTCGGCGCCGAAGGCCTGTGCGGTGAGCCGCGCCAGCGTGGTCTTGCCGACGCCGGGCGGCCCCCACAGGATCATCGAATGCAGCTTGCCGGAATCGAAGGCGAGCCGCAGCGGTTTGCCGGGGCCGAGCAGATGGGTCTGGCCGACGACGTCGGCGAGGGTGTGCGGGCGCAGGCGCTCGGCCAGCGGCGCGTGGGGGTCGTCGCGCGCGGGGGCGGGGGTGTCGGTCTGAAACAGGTCGGGGGTGCTCATGTGCGCGAAATTATCCCCCAGAACCCCGGCGCCGTTGCGGGTGGTGCCGAGCGATCACTCGCCGATGATGTCGGCGCCCTTGGGCGGGGTGAAGGTGAAGCGCGACGCCGGGATGCTCGGGTTGCGCACCATCCCGATGAGCTTGAGCGTGGTGCGCTGGCCGAAGAAATCGAACAGTTCCATCTGCACCAGGGTGTCGCCCTTGAAGCCCATGCGGATGCGCTCGAAGCTGGTGTCCCTGGTTTTGGGGGTGGCGTCCAGCCATTCCAGGCCGTCGGCAACGCCGGCGTCTTTCAGCGCGAAATATTTCTCGATGGCGTTGTCGCCGGCCAGCAGTGCGGCCGGGGTGCCGGCGATGACGTCGTCGAGCGACTTGACGGTGACCTGCTCGAGATCGGTGTCGTACAGCCACAGTTTGACGCCGTCGCCGACGATCACCTGTTCGTAGGGCTTGTTGTAGTCCCAGCGGAATTTGCCGGGGCGGGCAAAGGCCATCTTGCCGCTGGCCTGTTGCGTGACGCGGCCGTTCTTGTCGGCCACGGTCTGGGTGAAGTCGGCTTCGGCGGTCTTGGCGCCGGCGATGAAGGCCTTGAGACGGTCGACGCCGCCGGCGTGGGCTGCGCCGCCGAGGACGAGCGCGAAGAGCAGGAACAATAGACGCATGGGATTAAAGGTTCCGGAAATAAAAAAGTGCGCCACGAGGGCGCACTTAAGCAGACCTTGCGGTGCTGCGGAAGTTTACTGCTTTTTGGATTTGAGGCCGAAGGCCGAGTAGAACGGGCACCAGCCGATGATGGCGGTGGCCAGCATGAACATGCTGGTGTAGCCCGCAGCCAGCGTCGGGCCCGTGGGGGTCAGCGCCCAGTAGATCAGGCCCGCGGCAATGACGATGCGGGTAATACGGTCTTTCACGTTCATGTTGCTCATTTTTCGTTCTCCTTTGACGATTGGATAAATCGCCATCCGCCCGGGGTCTGCCATGACGCGCGCGCTGGATCAGCGCGTGCATGACAACAGTCCCCCTTCTCTTTCTCTTCCCTAATCCGCCGATCACTTCGTGCACTCTCGACCAACTTTAAAGCCACAAATCGAAGTCAATAGTACGATCAGCGTGCGGACAGCGTTTCCGGTCGATTCCAACGAGGGATAAACAACCGTATTGCCTGTTACGACGCCGTTTGAGGCTTCTGTAGGCTTCTTGAGTGCGCTGCCAAACATTTATATGGTTCACCTGAATTTGTGTTGTTTCATAACAACGTTTTCATCAAAAATGACGCCCGGATGCGGCTTTCAGACCGTCGAGGAAATGACATCGCCATCGGAAATAAAACAGTGCGCCCGCAGGCGCACTGTTTTTGTGTGGAACCGGGCCAGGCCCGGCTTGCGTCACGCAATCAACGGCACGATCAGCAAGGCCACGATGTTGATGATCTTGATCAACGGGTTGATGGCGGGGCCGGCGGTATCCTTGTAGGGATCGCCGACGGTGTCGCCGGTGACGGCGGCCTTGTGCGCTTCGCTGCCCTTGCCGCCGTGGTTGCCTTCCTCGATGTATTTCTTGGCGTTGTCCCACGCACCGCCGCCGGTGGTCATCGAGATCGCCACGAAGATGCCGGTGACGATGGCGCCGAGCAGCACGCCGCCGAGTGCCTGCGGACCGAGGATGACGCCGACCAGCACCGGCACCAGCACCGGCAGCAGCGAGGGCACGACCATTTCCTTGATCGCCGCCTTGGTCAGCATGTCGACCGCGCGCGAGTAATCGGGCTTGGCGGTGCCGGCCATGATGCCGGGGATTTCCTTGAACTGGCGGCGCACCTCCACCACCACCGAACCGGCCGCGCGGCCGACCGCTTCCATGCCCATGGCGCCGAACAGGTAGGGAATCATGCCGCCGATGAACAGCCCGATGATGACCATGTGGTTCGACAGGTCGAACAGGGTGACGTCGCCGGTCATCGCTTCCAGCGCATGGGTGTAGTCGGCAAACAGCACCAGTGCGGCAAGGCCCGCAGAGCCGATGGCATAGCCCTTGGTGACGGCCTTGGTGGTGTTGCCGACGGCGTCGAGCGGATCGGTGATGTCGCGGATCGCACTCGGCAGGTCGGCCATTTCGGCAATGCCGCCGGCGTTGTCGGTGATCGGGCCGTAGGCGTCGAGCGCGACGATGATGCCGGTCATCGACAGCATGGCGGTGGCGGCGATCGCGATGCCGTACAGGCCGGCGAACGTGTAGGACGCCCAGATCGCCAGGCACACCGCCAGCACCGGGGCCGCGGTGGATTTCATCGACACGCCGAGACCGGCGATGATGTTGGTGCCGTGGCCGGTGGTGGACGCCTGCGCGATGTGACGCACCGGCGCGTATTCGGTGGCGGTGTAGTACTCGGTGATGACGACCATCGCAGCGGTCAGCACCAGGCCGATCAGCGCGGCGTAATACAGGTTCATCGCCGGGATCAGGGTGCCGTCGCTCAGCGTGAGGCCGTCGCCGATCAGCATCGTGGTCACCGGATAGAAGGCGATCAGGCTGAGGCCGCCCGCGACCGCAAGGCCGCGATACAGCGCGTTCATGATCTTGCCGCCGTCGCGCGCCTTGACGAAGAAGGAGCCGACGATGGAGGCCACGATCGACACCGCGCCCAGCGCCAGCGGGTAGATCACCGCGCCGGTGCCGGAGAACATCAGCGCGCCCAGCAGCATGGTGGCGATCAGCGTCACCGCATAGGTCTCGAACAGGTCGGCCGCCATGCCGGCGCAGTCGCCGACGTTGTCGCCCACGTTGTCGGCGATCACCGCCGGGTTGCGCGGATCGTCCTCGGGAATGCCGGCTTCGACCTTGCCCACCAGGTCGGCGCCGACGTCAGCGCCCTTGGTGAAGATGCCGCCGCCGAGACGCGCGAAGATGGAGATCAGCGAGCCGCCGAAGCCCAGACCGACCAGCGCATGGATTGCATCCATCGGCGTCGAGCCCATCGCGGTCAGCACGGCGTAGTAGCCGGCCACGCCCAAGAGGCCCAGGCCGACCACCAGCATGCCGGTGATGGCACCGCCCTTGAAGGCGACGTTGAGCGCGGCATTCAGCCCGTGCGACGCGGCTTCGGCGGTGCGCACGTTGGCACGCACCGAGACGTTCATGCCGATGTAGCCCGCTGCGCCCGAGAGCACCGCGCCGATCAGGAAACCGATCGCCGTGTGCGCACCCAGCGCCAGCCACAGCGCAACGAACAGCACCGCACCCACCATGCCGATGGTGGTGTACTGGCGGTTGAGGTAGGCCTGAGCCCCCTGCTGGATCGCCAGCGCAATTTCCTGCATGCGCGCGTTGCCAGCCGGTTTCTTCAGGATCCAGCCGATCGATACCACACCGTATAGCAGGGCCAGGATTGCACTGGCCAATACCCATATCAACTGCGTCTCCATCTAATCCTCCTTGTCATTTTGTGAAACTACGAAGCGCTACATGAAAAACGAAACGGCAGCTTGCGCTGCCGTCTTTCCTTTTATTTGCCCATCGCCAGCCCGCCTTCGAAGCGCGTGCCGGGCTCGAATCCGAAGATCCGGTCGAGCTCAAGCTCCCGGATCATCTGATCAACCGCATCCTGCCCATGCTCGCGCTGCACCTCGGACAAGATCAGCTTGGCCGAATTGCCGTTGTAGAAGCCGCCGAAGTCGGCTTGTACCTTGAGCAGTTGTCTGGCGCGGTCGAGGGTCATTGTTTTTAGGGGTCAGGATTCAGGGGCCAGGGGTCAGGGAGTGTGCGGCTTCGCCGTAATTTAAAGGGCGCGGGCCATGCCCGCCCCTCCCCTGATCCCTGAATCCTGACCCCTGATCCCTAGTTCCTCACAATTTGAACGCCGCCAGCTTCTTCGCCACCGCGACGTTCTTCAACGTCACGTAGACCGGCAGGCCGTTCTTGTACTTCGGATAGTCTTCGCCCTGGATCAGCGGCGTCAGATAGCGCTTGCACTTGTCGGTGATGCCGAAGCCGTCCTTGGTAATGAAGTCGCGCGGCATGAACTTCTCGACGTTGGCGACATCTTTCAGGTCGGCCATGCCGATCTTGTACTTGTAAGGCGAATCGGAAATGCGGTCGACGGTGGGCATCACCGAGTTGTGTCCCTTCACGGCCAGCTCGACGGCCTTCTTGCCCAGCTCGTAGGCCTGCTTGACGTCGGTTTTCGACGCGATGTGGCGCGCGGCGCGCTGCAGGTAGTCGGCGACGGCCCAGTGGAACTTGTGGCCGAGCGCGTCCTTGATCATGTTGGCGACCACCGGGGCGGCGCCGCCCAGCTGGGCGTGGCCGAAGGCATCACGCGTGCCCTGCTCGGCGAGGAACTTGCCGTCCGGGTAGTGGCAGCCTTCGGAGACGACGACGGTGCAGTAGCCGTGTTCCTTCACCAGCTTGTCGACGCGGGCGAGGAATTTCTTTTGATCGAATTCAATCTCGGGGAACAGGATCACGACCGGAATGCCGTGGTCTTCCACCAGGCCGCCGGCAGCGGCGATCCAGCCGGCGTGGCGGCCCATCACTTCGATCACGAACACCTTGGTCGAGGTCTTGGCCATCGAGCGCACGTCGTAGCTGGCTTCCAGCGTGGACACGGCGATGTACTTGGCGACCGAGCCAAAGCCGGGGCAGCAGTCGGTGATCGGCAGGTCGTTGTCGACGGTCTTCGGCACGTGGATGGCCTGGATCGGGTAGCCCATCTGCTCGGACAGCTGGCTGACCTTGAAGCAGGTGTCGGCCGAATCGCCGCCACCGTTGTAGAAGAAGTAGCCGATGTTGTGCGCCTTGAAGACTTCGATCAGGCGCGCGTATTCGCGCTTGTTGGCTTCCAGCGACTTGAGCTTGAAGCGGCAGGAGCCGAACGCGCCGGACGGCGTGCTGCGCAGCGCGGCGATGGCGGCGGCGGATTCCTTGCTGGTGTCGATCAGGTCTTCGGTGAGCGCGCCGATGATGCCGTTGCGACCGGCGTAGACCTTGCCGATCTTGTCCTTGTGCTTGCGCGCGGTTTCGATCACGCCGCTGGCGGACGCGTTGATGACGGCGGTGACGCCGCCGGACTGTGCGTAAAAGGCGTTCATTTTTTTCGCCATGATGGTGCTGTCTCCTTGATTATCTGTGTGGTCGTTTGCAAAACAAAAAGCCAGCGCGGGCTGGCTTCAAAATTCAACTGTTGCCGGACGCCTCGTTCTCGGCGAGGCGCTTGGCTTCCTCGTCAGCCTGCATTTTCAGCAGCGTGGTGACGCAGTCGCCGATGTCGTCGTATTCCTCGCGGCCGGTCGCGAAGCGGTCGCGGATCCGGTAGAAGAACATGCTGCGGTAGCGCGAATCACCGGTTTTGGACAACACGAAATGACAGCCGCGCTCGTTCCAGTAGAAGCCTGGGCACAGGGTCAGTTCGCGGTCGTCGATATGCAGGCGGATTTCGGTTTCGACATCCTGGATCTCGACCGCCTTGCCGTAGCGTTCCTTCACCGCGCCGGTCACGATCCAGCGTTCGGTGTCGGTCATCGGATGAATCTGCTGCGGCATGGCGGTCTGGCGTGAAATTAACCCAGGGCGGCGAAGATCGAATCGCGAATCCCTTCGACCTTGCCGGTGCCGGGGACCTTGATGTACGTAGGTGCGCCGGCATCACCGCGCGCGGCCCAGTCACCGTAGTACTTCACCAGCGGCTCGGTCTGCGCATGGTAGATGTCGAGGCGCTTCTTCACGGTGGCTTCGGTGTCGTCGTCGCGCTGGATCAGGTCTTCGCCGGTGACGTCGTCCTTGCCTTCGATGCGCGGGGGATTGAACACGACGTGGTAGGTGCGGCCCGATGCCACGTGGACGCGGCGACCGGACATGCGCTTGACGATTTCCTCGTCGGGGACGTCGATCTCAACCACGAAGTCGATCGGCACGCCGGCGGCCTTCATGGCCTCGGCCTGCGGAATGGTGCGCGGGAAGCCGTCGAACAGGTAGCCGTTCTGGCAGTCGGCTTCGGTCAGGCGGGCTTTCACCATGCCGATGATGATGTCGTCGGACACCAGGCCGCCGGCGTCCATGATGGCCTTGGCCTTCATGCCGAGCTCGGTGCCGGCCTTGATCTGCGCACGCAGCATGTCGCCGGTGGAGATTTGCGGGATGCCGTACTTTTCCTTGATGTAATTGGCCTGGGTGCCTTTGCCGGCGCCAGGGCCGCCCAACAGAATCAAACGCATTGCGAGTCTCCCTTGATTGATATGACTATGCCAAACCGCCTAAGCCTAAGGCAAGCGGGATGCGAGCAACACTTAAAAATTTTTATTGGGGGATTCAAGCGGCTGCTATGCCGCGGCAAACAGGCTGCGCACGCGCGCCAGGTCTTCCGGCGTATCGACGCCTGGAGCCGGCGCCATGGGCGTGATGCCGAGGCTGATACGGTAGCCGTGCCACAGCACGCGCAGCTGTTCCAGCATCTCGTGGCGTTCCAGCGGCGAGCTGGCAAGGCTGGCGTAGGTGCGCAGGAAACCGGCGCGGTAGGCATACAGGCCGATATGGCGGAGCGCGCCGAATTCGTGCGGCATCGGCTGCCGGTCGGCGCCAACTTTTTCTGGATTCGCTGGCTGTGCAGCGAATGCATCGCGCGGCCAGGGAATAGGCGCGCGGCTGAAATACAGCGCATAGCCGGCCTCGTCGGCGACCACCTTGACGACATTGGGATTGATGAAGTCGGCATGGTCGTGGATCGGATGCGCCAGCGTGGCCATCACCGCGTCGTCGTGCAGGATCAGCTGCCGCGCAGCTTCGCGGATCAGCGCCGGGTCGATCAGCGGCTCGTCGCCCTGCACGTTGACCACCAGCGTGTCGTCCGGCCAGCCGAGGGTTTCGGCCACTTCGACCAGGCGCTCGGTGCCGGACTGGTGATCGGGCGAAGTCATCAGCGCGCGGTGGCCGGCGGACTCGACCGCCTGCAGCACGCGCACGTCATCGGTGGCGACAACGACAGACTCGGCCCCCGCCTGCAGCGCGCGATCGAGCACATGCAGCACCATCGGCCGCCCGCCGATGTCGGCCAGCGGCTTGCCCGGCAGTCGACTCGATGCATAGCGCGCGGGAATGACGACGCTGAAATGCATGCTCAGCTGCCGTGGATTTCGTCGGGATTCAGTGTGCGCGCTTCTTCCGGCAGCATCACCGGAATGTCGTCGCGAATGGGATAGGCCAGGCGGCAGGCCCGGCAGACCAGTTCCTGCGCGGGTTTTTTCCAGTCGAGCGGACCCTTGCAGACCGGACAGACAAGGATTTCAAGTAGCTTCGGGTTCATTCGTGAGAGTCCTGTAAAACGCGGGCGCAGCGTCCGTTTCCGGCTGCTGCGATTTGCTCTTGTAGAGATGGATGTCGGCAACCGAGAGCAGCGTGTTGAGATCATGGCCGTCCTGCGGCGCCTGGCTGATGCCGAGGCTCACCGCCATCGGCAGGCCGTTGCTTTTGCTCCAGGCCTGGGTGCGCGTCTCGATGCGTTCGAAAATCTGCTGCATGTCCGCCTCGCTCCGCTGCGGCAGGATGGCGACGAATTCGTCGCCGCCCCAGCGTCCGCACACGCCCATTTCAGCCGACTCGCTGAAGATCTGCCCGAACTCGGCCAGCACGCGGTCGCCGACGCCATGGCCGTAGCGGTCGTTGACTGCCTTGAACTGGTTGAGGTCGGCAAACAGCACGGTGGCCGGCACCTCGGGATTCGACTTGTCGAAAATGCGGTCGGCCGCCGCCAGCAGGCCGTGGCGGTTGAGCAGCCCGGTCAGCGTGTCGAAACGGCTGCGGTAGTCGAGCTGGCTGCGCTGGCTTTCGATGCGGCCCATCAGGATGTAGGCATACAAGGCCAGGCTGACCCAGAACACGCCGAAGAACACGTCGCCGGCGCTGATTTCGAAACCGCCCATGCGGTAGCGCATCGCAAAGGACAGCGCCATGCCGATGAAGGCGCCGCCCAGCACTTCGGCAAACAGGCGCATGCCGTAGCGCATGCCGTTGCCGAGCAGCACCATCAGGAAGGCCAGCGCCGAAGGGGGAATCGGATTGGGATCATGGATCACGCACAGGGTGACGATGATCAGGTCGGCGGTCATCGCGCTGCGGATATTCAGCAGCGTGACGCCCTGTAGCGCCTGACGGAAAAACCAGGTGTTGAACAGGAAATAGACGCCGAGCGCGATCAGCAGGTGCTCGATGGTGAACAGCACCGAGGGCACGCTCTCCAGCGTGGAGAAGTAGATGACGGCCAGCGAGAAGAACAGGTAGCGGGTGAAGAACTGGGTGACGATTTCGGAACGATCGGGCATCCAGAAGCCGGTCTCGCCCTCGATCGCTTCCCAGCGGCACGGGTGGCGACGGTCGCTCCAGTCTGTGTATGGCATACCCTCGTTCCCTCCTTCGCGCGCCCGGATTGTTATCGTTTGAGGCGTGCGTCCAACCAGTCCATGAAACCGGCTTCTGCGGCAACGTCGAGTTCCACCGCCCACCAGTCCGCTCCTGCGATCGTCCGGCATTTTACCGCGTCTTTTTCCGTCATCAGCACGGCGGCGTCTGCCGGCAGATCACCGGCTTGAAAAGCATGATGATCGGCAAAGACGCGCGGACTGAAACGGATGCCCTGCGCGGCCAGCATATCGAAAAAACCCTGCGGGCGGCCGATTCCGGTGGCGGCAATCCAGTCGTGTTGCGGAAGGTCGTGCAGCGCGATTCTGTGCGGCGGCGCCTGCAGGCGATAGGCGAGACCCGCGCGGTAGTCGGCGCGCCAGGCCCCCTCGAAGGGGGGCGGCACGCCGCCGCCGCGCACCACTTGGACGACGGCGTCGACGCGGGCGAGACGGCTGGGCGGTTCGCGCAGCGGTCCGGCCGGCAGCAGCCAGCCGTTGCCGAGCCCGCTCGCCGCGTCGATCACCGCCAGTTCGAGGTCGCGCTGCAGGCGGTAATGCTGCAGGCCGTCGTCGGAGACGATCACGTCGACGCCGGGATGGCGGGCCAGCAGGGCGCGCGCCGCCGCCACCCGGTCGCGTCCCACCACCACCGGCACGTCCGCCTTGGTGCGGATCAACAGCGGCTCGTCGCCTACTTCGGCGGCTGCGCTGTCGGGCATCACCTCGACGCAGCCGCTAGCGGAACCCCCGTAGCCGCGGCTGACCACGCCGGGGCGATGGCCGCGGGCACGCAACTGCTGCACCAGCCAGATCACCAGCGGGGTTTTGCCGCTGCCGCCGGCGGTGAGGTTGCCGACCACGATCACCGGCACGCCCACCGCCACCGAGGCCAGCCAGCCGCGTCGATACGCCAGGCGGCGCAGCCCGGATACGGCGGCGAACATGGCAGAGAAAGGAAGCAGCAGCAGGGTGAGCACGCCGGTGCGCGCCCACAGTGTTTGCACGGACAGCATGCGGGGCCCGCTTAGGGGGCGGTCTGGGTGGCGAAGGTAATGCGGGACAGCCCGACCCGGCGCGCCGCTTCCATCACGTTCACCACCGACTGATGCGCGGCCCGCGCATCGGCGTTGATCACCACCACTGGCTCGCTCATCGAGCCGGCGGCCTTTTGCAGCGCGGCGGCCAGCTCCTCGACCGAGGCGTCGCCAATGGTCATGTTGTCGATCTGGTAGCGGCCGCTTTCGGCGACGGCAACCTCGATCTGCTTGGGCTGGCTTGGCGTCTGTTCGGCACTGCTGGTGGGCAGGTTGATCTTGAGTTCGGCAAAGCGCGCGTAGGTGGTCGTCACCGCCAGGAAAATCACGATGACGAGCAGGATGTCGATGAACGGAATCAGGTTGATTTCCGGATAGTCTTCGCGACGGCCACGTCTGAAGTTCATATGGCTGATTTACTTCCGGTCGCCGTGGACGATTTCCACCAGCTTGATCGCCTGCTGTTCCATGTCGACCACCAGCGATTCGACCTTGGCACGGAAGAAGCGATAGAAGATCATCGCCGGAATCGCCACGATCAGGCCGAAGGCGGTGTTGTACAGCGCGATCGAAATACCGTGCGCCAGCTGGCCGGGGTTGGTGCCGGTGGAGGTCTGCGCGCCGAAGATCTCGATCATGCCGATGACCGTCCCGAGCAGGCCGAGCAGCGGCGCCATGCTGGCGACGGTGCCGAGCGAGGTGAGGAAGCGGTCGAGTTCGTGGGTGACGGCGCGGCCGGCTTCCTCGATCGATTCCTTCATCACCTCGCGCGTGTTGTGCGCGTTTTTCAGTGCGGTCGCGAAAATCCGGCCCATCGGCGATCCTTCGGCCAACTCGGTCACCAGCTCCTGGGTGACCCCGCGTTCCTGATAGCGCTTGACCGTGTCCAGCAGCAGGCCGGCGGGCGCCACTTCCTGGACGCGCAGGCTGTAGGCACGCTCGATGATGATGGCGACGGCAATGACCGACGCCAGGATCAACGGCCAGATCGGCCAACCGGCCGCCTCGATGATGGCTAACACTGAATACCACTCCACATTGAAAACACCAGGCGAAATGTAGCCCCCGCGTGCAGGTTTGGGCAAGCACGAATTGTCGGCGGCAGCGGATTTCGCGGGGCCATCGACTTCTCCACAATTCGTGTGGATAAGTCTGTGAGGAACTGCCGGCCGCATGCCCTAAAGGCCCGTCCACAAAGGAAAAACCGTTTCGGCACAAAAAGTAGCCAATCCGGTTTTTGTATAAGTATCAATGGCTTATAAAAACATGCTTATCGTCAATAGGGCGATCAAAATAATTTTTATGGCGAAACCGTGACTGTGCATGAAGCGTGCCGGGTGCGAACCCGTTATCCTGCACGGCATGGAATTTTTGGACTATCTTCCCGACAGCCCCCCCGCCCTGCCCGTGCTCACCATCAGCGAGCTCAACCGCATGGCGCGCCGCGCACTCGAGTCGCAATTGCCCTTGCTGTGGGTGGAAGGCGAGGTGTCCAACTTCATGCGCGCCGCCTCCGGCCACTGGTATTTCTCGCTGAAGGATGCGAACGCGCAGGTGCGCTGCGTGATGTTCCGCGGCCGTAACCAGTTTGCCGATTTCACCCCCGCAAACGGCGACCATGTCGAGATCCGTGCCCTGCCCTCGCTGTATGAAGCACGCGGCGAATTCCAGCTCGGCGCCGAGGCAATCCGCCGCGCCGGTGCCGGCCGGCTGTACGAGGCCTTCCTCAAGCTGAAAGCCAAGCTCGACGCCGAAGGCCTGTTCGACCCGGAAAAAAAGCGCGCCCTGCCGCGCTTTCCGCGCACCCTCGGCATCGTCACCTCGCCGCAGGCGGCGGCGCTGCACGACGTGCTGACCGCGCTGGCGCGCCGCATGCCGGGCCTGCCGGTGATCCTCTACCCCACCCCGGTGCAGGGCGCCGGCGCCGGCGCACAGATCGCCGCCGCGATCCGCACCGCCGGCACGCGCGCCGAATGCGACGTGCTGCTGGTATGCCGCGGCGGCGGTTCGCTGGAAGACCTGTGGGCGTTCAACGACGAGGCGGTGGCGCGCGCGATCGCGGCAAGCCCGATGCCGGTGGTGAGCGGGGTCGGTCACGAAACCGATTTCACGCTGGCTGACTTTGCCGCGGACCTGCGCGCGCCGACGCCGACCGCGGCGGCCGAACTCGCCAGCCCGGTGCGCGCCGAGCTGCTGATGCAGCTGGAGCAGCTGGCACGCCGGCTGCAGCATCACCTCGCCCGCCGGCAGCAGACCGAAATGCAGCGCCTGGATTACCTGGCACGCCGCCTGGTCCACCCGGCCGAGCAGTTGCGTCGCCGCCGGACCGAACTCACCCAGCTGGCGCAGCGCCTGCGCCACGCCGCCGGCACGCGCCTGGCGAGCGGCCAGCTGCGCATCGCGCGGCTGAGTCAGCGGCTGGTGACGCCGATCCACGTCATCCGGCGCGAGCAGCAGCGACTGGACGCGCTGGGCCTGCGCACCCGACGCGCGGTCGCGGGTGGCCTCGGCCAGCGCCAGCTCACGCTGGACCGCTACGCCAGCAGCCTCGCCCACCTCAACCCGGAAGGCGTGCTGGCGCGCGGCTACAGCATCGTGCTGCAGGACAACGGCGCAGTGGTGCAGGATGCTTCAGCGCTGAATGCCGGCGAAAGAATCGGCATCCGTTTTCACCGCGGACAGGCCCGCGCCACGATCGATTCAACCAGCAAGGATTAAGGCCGCTCAGGCCTTCAAATGGCGCGCCACTCGCGTCGTCGCCTGCACTTCCAGATCTTCCGCCAGACAATCCAGCGCCACCGCATCCGGCCATGAACGCAGCCAGGTGAGCTGGCGCTTGGCGAGCTGGCGGGTGGCGGCGATGCCCGTTTCGCGCAGTTCATCCAGCGAGATTTCGCCGTCGAGGTGGGCCCAGGCCTGGCGGTAGCCGACCGCACGCATGGCCGGCAGGTCGGGCGTCAGCGCAAAAGCCTGACGCAGCGCTTTCACTTCGTCGAGCAGGCCTTCGGCCAGCATGGCATCGAAACGGTCGGCAATGCGCTGGTGCAGCACGGCGCGGTCGGACGGGATCAGCGCGAGCTGCAGCACGCGGTAGGGCAAGTCGGTCTGGGCACGGTCGAGCAGCGCCGACATCGGTTTTCCGCTGAGGCGGAAGATTTCCAGCGCGCGGCCGATGCGCTGGGAATCGTTCGGCGCCAGCCGGGCGGCGGTCACCGGATCGATCCCCGCCAGCTCGGCGTGCAGCGCAGGCCAGCCGCGGACCGCGGCCTCGGCTTCCAGTTGCTTGCGCAGCGCCGCGTCGGCACGCGGCAGGTCGTCCAGGCCCTGCAGCAGCGCGCGGAAGTACAGCATGGTGCCGCCGACCAGCAGCGGCATGCGGCCGCGCGCGACGATGTCGGCCATCAGCGCCAGCGCGTCGTCACGAAACGCGGCAGCCGAATAGGCGTCGGTGGGGTCGCGGATATCCAGCAGATGATGCGGCGCACGCGCCAGCGTGGCGGCGTCGGGCTTGGCGGTGCCGATATCCATGCCGCGATACACCAGTGCCGAGTCGACGCTGATGATTTCCAGCGGAAAACGCTCGACCAGGCTGACCGCCAGTGCGGTCTTGCCCGACGCGGTCGGGCCCATCAGGAAAATGGCGGGAGGCAGGCTGGGGGCGGACATGGGGGGCGATTATCCCCCAGCTTGGCGGATGCAGCCGATGATGGCCGCAGATGCGGGGCCCCTATTCTGCGTCGACCTGCCTCAGTCAGTCGATTTTCCGTGCGCGCGTATCCAGGTGATGGGCTCGCCCGGCGTTGATTTGGATGCCGCGCCAAGCTGAGTATTCCGGGACAGCATGCTGTACATTGCATCCGCCTCGATGGGGCGACTGACCCAATAACCCTGGGCCCAATTGCATCCCATGGCCTTGATGATGTCGAACTGTTCTTCGGTTTCTATCCCCTCGGCAATCGTTTCTTTTTCGAGGGCACGGGCCAGTGCGATCACGGCTCGCACAATGGTGGCGTCCTGCTTCTGTCCGAGCCCGTCGACAAACGTTTTGTCGATCTTGATGGTGTTTGCCGGAATCCGCTTGAGATAACTCAACGAGGAATAGCCCGTCCCAAAATCGTCGATCGCAATCCGCACGCCCAGCGCAGACAATTCCCCCAGAATTCTGATGCTCTCTTCCGGGTTGAGCATGGCTGCGCTCTCCGTGACTTCCAGTTCAAGACACGCGGCCTCCAGTTCCGTTTCGCGCAGGGCCGTCGTCACTTTTTCCAGCAGGTGAAGGTCCTGAAACTGGTGGGTGGACAGATTCACCGCCACCCGTAAATCCAGACCGGACGACCCCCACTGCTTCAATTGCATGCAGGCTGTGCGCAATACCCATTGCCCGAGTTCAATGATCAAACCCGAATCCTCAGCCGCCTGAATGAACGCTGAAGGCGGACGCAAGCTTCCATCCGGCATGACCCAGCGCACCAGCGCCTCGACCGCCACGATCTTGCCGCTGTGCATGTCCACAATGGGCTGGTAGACCAGCCGGAATTCGTCTCGCTGCAGGGCATTGCGCAGTTCATGTTCCAGTTCCAGCCTTTCGCGTACCTGCAAACCCATTTGTTCGGTGTAAACCGTATAGGCATTGCGCCCAAGGCGCTTTGACTCGTACATCGCCGTATCGGCGTGCTTCAGCAGGGTTTCGATGTCGTCCCCATGGTCGGGATACAGGGCGATGCCGATCGATGGCGTAATGCGCAAGGCGCGCCCATTGACCTCGAACGGGATGCTGAACACGTCCAGTATTCGATGGGTGATCAATAACGCCCCTGTCTCATTGCTGCCGGGCAGGACCAGCAGGAACTCATCCCCGCCAAACCGACCGAGCACATCCCCGTGACGCAGCAATGGCTGAATTCGCTGCGCCACACTGATCAGGAGGCCATCACCTGTTGCGTGCCCCAGGGCATCGTTGATGCCCTTGAAGCGATCGAGGTCGATAAACAGGATCGAAAACGGCGTTTGGCCCGCGCGAGCGGCGGCAATATTCGCTTCCAGAATGCCATTCAGACAACCGCGATTGGGCAAGCCGGTGAGCGCATCGCGCTCGGCCTGCTCAACCAGTTCCTGGCTGTGGGACCGTTCGCGTTTTGTGACGCGATAGGCAATCACCACAAAAATCCCGAAGAACACCAGGAAGCTGAGAAAGATCGGTGCGTTATGCCGCCACCATCGCGACGTGACATAGGATGCCGGGGCCGAGACATAGGCATATAAATCCATGTCAGAAAGCTTGGTAAACGCACCGATCCGCTGCTTTTCTCCCGTCACCCAGGTTGAACCACCTGAGAAATATCCCTCGGTCAACCGTGGATTCGCCTTGATGATGCGCGCAACCGGGCCGGGCGATAAATGTCCGTATGTTGCGTTGGCGTCTATCACTGGGAAACGGGCCTGCTGATAGCCATCGGCTCGTAACAAACCGATATAACTGTTGGGCGGGACCGGAAGCTGGTGCAAGAAGGTGCCTTCCTGTTCCAGCGGCACGGCAGCCTGAACCAGGAGTCTGGGCTTGCCGTCGCGGCCCCTCACCACATGGCGCACGGTAAAACGCCACCGCTTGATGGCCTTCCCGAATTCCGGTGGCCCCACCGTGTAAGGCGCCGGGCTGGCCATGTCGGCAAGCAGTTGCTTGATGTAAGGGGGGTCCAGACGGAAATCGGGAACCGAATCGCCCGGCTTGACCGCCGTGTTGAGCAGCATTTCGCCGTCAGGCGAAAATACAGCGACAGCACGCACCTGCGGATGTCTGCTCTGGAATGTCGCGAGATATGGCCGCACGCTTTCCGGGTTGTCGTACAGTTCGGGGCGGTCGAGCAATTCGCCCAACGGCGCCAGCCCATTCCCCAATTCATCGAAGAACGCCCGCGAGGCCGAAGCGAGAAAACCGGAAAACGTCAAAAGGTTATCGTGGGCATCCTGCTTTTCACGTTGCCAGCCGTACGCCCCATAGGAGAACAGCGCGACGGTGCCAACCAGAAAAAAAGTCAGCAATGCGTTACGAAGCAAGCGCGAAAAAGCCGCGACCTCAGGCAAATGCATCCGAGTCCAAAAGTGGCATCAGTGATGCATCATCGACAAGGACGGAAACTTCTTTAGAAACAAGCACTTTTTCGAAGGCCTCCGGCAGCGTTCCGCAGCCGGGTGTAGCGACGATTGGTGACGTCCCCACTTGAGGCAAGGAACTCAGGCGCGGCCCACACGAGCGTAGTGTCAGATCCGGTTTCTGCCCCTGGCAGACGTGCCGATGCGGCCTGTGGGCCAGCGTGTTCCATCGGACGAAGCATCAAGGCCAAGGTCTACAGTTATAAATGAGGGCATTATCCCGTTGCCCGACTCACTTATCCCTAACGGAGGCTCGCACCCCATGAACATCGAAGAACTCAAATCCGTGGCCAATGCCATTGTCGCGGAGCAAAAGGGCGTGCTGGCCGCGGACGAAAGCAATCCCACGATCCAGAAACGCTTCGCTTCGATCCAGGTGGAATCCACCGAGGAGAACCGCCGGCGCTACCGCGAAATCCTGTTTACGGCCGACGGCATCGAAGCTACGGTCGGCGGCGTCATCCTGTACGACGAAACCCTGCGCCAGTGCTCGCATGAGGGTGTCCCCTTCCCCCAACTACTGGCGGAGCGGGGCATCATTCCCGGCATCAAGGTCGACCAGGGCGCCAAGGCGCTGGCGCTGCATCCGGGTGAAAAGGTGACCGAGGGCCTCGACGGCCTGCGCGCGCGGCTTGCCGAATACCGGCAGTTGGGCGCGCAGTTCGCCAAGTGGCGGGCGGTGATCGAGATCGACGAACACGACATTCCGTCACCCTTCGGCATCCGCGCCAACGCCCACGCGCTGGCCCGCTACGCCGCGCTGTGCCAGGAGGCGGGGCTGGTGCCGATCGTGGAACCGGAAGTGCTGATGGACGGCGCCCACGGCATCGAGCGCTGCGAGG
>Ga0180009_10003530_pt1 | contig 17725 bp, 19 predicted proteins | sample OS_PC_MetaG_FD_123537 | JGI IMG/M metagenome (GOLD analysis project Ga0180009, IMG submission 123537) | Groundwater microbial communities from the Aspo Hard Rock Laboratory (HRL) deep subsurface site, Sweden - OS_PC_MetaG | ecosystem: Environmental > Aquatic > Deep subsurface > Groundwater... | reverse complement strand
TTCATGGCCGAGCGCCGGAGCAACTCCTGCGCCTTAGGGGGCAGCTTGCGCGCATCAATCTTGCTTCGTCCCATCATGCTGCATAGTATAACTTATGAGGCTTTATTTATGCAAGTATTAATATGCACCCTTCGAAATCGCCAAATCGCTTTAGTTAGCCTCCCCGAGGATGGGGGCAGCGGCAGAGGCCCCTTGTAAACCGGCAGGAAAGCAACCAGTATTGACAGCACCATGAAGCAATATCGCCATCGCATCGTCTACCTGAACCAGAGACTGCTGCAGCGCCCGCCGCTGTGGAAGCGCTGGCTGATCGCGCTGGGCGCGGCCGGGGTACTGGTGGTCAGCTTCATGCTCGGAGCCATTCTGCTGATGGTGGTGCTCGGCATTGCCGCCATCGCGGCCCTGGTCATCGGTATCCGGGTGTGGTGGCTGCGGCGCAAACTGCGCAATGACAGCGGAGGCGATGAAACCACCGCCAGTGGCGATCCGCTGTACGATCTGCTGGCCGCCGCGCGCCGTCAGCAACAGCGTCAGGATTCTTCTTCAGGCCGCACCATCGACGGCGAAAGCGAGGACATCAGCGATCAGCGCTAAGCCGGTTGCAGATCAAATCCTCGACCACGGCCTGATCGGCCAGTGTGGAGATGTCGCCGAGCTGGTCGTGCTCGTCGGCGGCAATCTTGCGCAGAATGCGACGCATGATCTTGCCGGAGCGGGTTTTTGGCAGTGCCGGGGCCCACTGCAGATGATCAATGCTGGCGATCGGGCCGATTTCTGTGCGCACCCATTGCACCAGTTCGCTGCGCAATTCATCCGTGGCTTCGATGCCTGACATCAGGGTGACGTAGGCATAGATGCCCTGGCCCTTGAGGTCGTGCGGAAAGCCCACCACGGCGGCTTCGGCGACATCTTCGTGCGCCACCAGCGCCGATTCCACCTCGGCGGTGCCGAGCCGGTGACCGGAGACATTGATGACATCGTCCACGCGGCCGGTGATCCAATAATAGCCGTCGGCGTCACGACGGGCACCGTCGCCGGTGAAGTAATGCCCGGGATAGGCAGAAAAATACGTCTGGCCAAAGCGCTCGTGATCCCCGTACACGGTGCGCATCTGCCCGGGCCAGCTGTCGGTGAGCACCAGGTTGCCGCTGGCAGCACCGTGCAGCAGCTGGCCATCGGCATCCACCAGCGCCGGCTTGATGCCTGGCAGCGGCAAGGTGGCCGAGCCGGGTTTCAGTGCCGTGGCACCGGGCAGCGGGCTGATCAATATGCCGCCGGTTTCGGTCTGCCACCAGGTGTCCACCACCGGGCAGCGCTGCTCGCCGACCACCTCGTAGTACCAGTACCAGGCTTCCGGGTTGATCGGCTCACCGACCGTGCCGAGGATGCGCAGCGATTGTCGTGAGGTCTTTTTGACCGGGGCGTCGCCGTCGCGCATCAGTGCGCGAATCGCCGTCGGTGCGGTGTAGAACAGGTTGACCTGATGCTTGTCGCAGACCTGCCAGAAACGGCTGTTGTCGGGATAATTCGGCACCCCCTCAAACATCAGTGTGGTGGCCCCGTTGGCCAGCGGGCCATAGACGATGTAGCTGTGGCCGGTGACCCAGCCGACATCGGCGGTGCACCAGTAGATGTCGCCATGGTGGTAGTCGAACACCAGTTCGTGGGTATAGCTGGCGTACACCAGATAGCCTCCCGAGCTGTGCAGCACGCCCTTGGGTTTGCCGGTGGAGCCTGAGGTGTAGAGAATGAACAGCGGGTCTTCCGCGTGCATGGCTTCAGCGGGGCAGTCGTCGCTGACCTGGGCATCGAGTTCATGCAACCAGTGATCGCGACCGGACTGCATGTCGGTGGCGACATCGCTGGCGCTGTCGTTGCGCACCACCAGCACGTTCTGCACCAAAGCCGCAGCCTCGGCATTGGCCAGCGCGCGGTCGACATTGTCTTTCAGCGGAATCACCTTGCCGCCGCGCACACCGGCATCGGCAGTGATGATCAGGCTGGAACTGCAGTCGATCACACGCCCGGCCAGCGCGTCCGGCGAAAAGCCTCCAAACACCACCGAATGCACGGCACCGATGCGGGCGCAGGCGAGCATGGCCACGGCGGCTTCCACGATCATCGGCAGATAGATGGTGACGCGATCGCCCTTGCCCGCACCCAGCTGTTTTAGCACATTGGCGAAGCGGCACACGCGCTGGTGCAGCTGTGCATAACTGATCTGCAGCGAACGCTTTGGGTCATCGCCCTCCCAGATGATGGCGGTCTGCTCGGCGCGGGTGGGCAGGTGGCGGTCAACGCAGTTGGCGCAGACATTCAGCAGCCCGTCGTCGTACCAGCGGATGTGCAGATCATCCAGCGCGAACGACACATCCTTGACCCGGGTATACGGCCTGATCCAGTCCAGCCGCTGACCGACCTCGCCCCAGAAGCCTTCCGCATCCTGCAGCGAGCGCTGTTGGATCTGCTCGTACGCGGATTGATTGACATGGGCGCTGGCGGCGATGTCAGCGCGCACCGGGACAACCTGGTCGTGCGGATGTTGGGCATGGTGCATGTGCGGGCTCCTGATGGTTTTTTATTCATTGTGCTGGTTTTCGGCCAGTGCGGCAAATCGCAGCCATTCGCCGGCAGCAAAGTCGGCATCCGGCCAGGCCAGCAGGTCTTTGCGCCAGACGTGGATGCGGGCGGGGCTGAAGCCGCTGCTGACGACACAGTCACGCGCCAGCAGTGCCAGCATGCGCTGCTCGAGTGCCGGGTCGTCGCCAGTCTGGCTGCTTAACTGTCGCAGCAGCTGATCGTATTCGGCATTGCGGTAATTGGCCAGACCGGGACCGCCGCTGCGGATATGGGCATTGTTGCCGGCATACAGCTGCAGTGTGTTGGTGGCAGTGGGCAGATCCAGTGACCAGGCCGAAAACAGCAGCGGCCACTGCTGCTCGCGATAGGACTGCAGCAGCGCACCCAGGTTTTCATGAGGCAGGCTGCGCAGCTTGTCTGCGGCATAGCCCGAGGCCAGCAACTGCTGCTGAAACCAGTCGAAGTAAGCGCGGTTGCGACGGCTGTCGACATGGGCAAAAACCAAGTCTGGCAGGACAGCGAAGTCGGCAAACGCATCACTTCGACCGATCGATGAGCTTGGCACAGCGCCGGCATGGGCCGTGATCACTGGCGCGATCACCCCATTGCTGACATATCCGCTGCCGTGATGAAAGCGCCGGTTGAAGCTGTCCCAGTCGATGCTGTCGCGCAGCGCACAGCGCAACGCCGTCTGTTTTTCCGGTGATTGGCTGAGCCCGGTTTCAGCGAGTTCGTCGTCCGCCCCGGCGCTGTTGCCCAGTGTGGTACTGTGCAAATTGAAATCAATGCGCAGCCATTCGGCTGCCGGCTGCCGATGCATACGCCAGTCGCCGATCCAGTCCGCTGCCAGCCGATCCGGGTGCAGCAACACATTGCTGTCCGCTGAATCGCTACTGCTGTTGTTCAGGTCGCCGTTCTGGTCATTCTTCTGGTCACTGTTATGGTCACTATTCTGGCTGTCGTGCTGAGCCACACGGGCCAGCACTTGTGGATACTGTTCCGGCGGCAACAGCAGCGCATCGATGTGGCCATCGCGCAGCCATTGCAGGCGTTGTTGCGCTGAGCGCTCGATCTCTATCTCGATGCGCTGCAGCAGCGGCCCACTGCGCCCGGCCAATACCGCCAGCCCGGAATCTGCGTGGTGCAAGTCCTGAAAACCTTCGGACGACAGTCGCATGGGCTGGCTGCGGAAGTCGTCGACCGCCAGCAGCGTGATGCGCGACAGCGACAGCTCATGCAGCCGGTATGGCCCACTGCCCACGGCATGCAGAGCATAGGCCTGCCCATGCTGTTGCACCGCTTCGCGCATGACAATGGCGGCGCTGGGATGGGCCAGCAGGTGCAGGAAATCGGCTTGCGGGGTGGTCAGCGTGATGTGCAGTGTGCCATCGTCGGCCACCTGCAGTCCCTCGGGCGCTTGCGCATAATCGGCACCGTTGCGGCCCCAGGCATCCAGTCCCTGGATGCGCCCGGCCCACAGCCAGCGCCACGGGCTTTGCAGCGCCGGATCAAAATGCCGCAGCAGTGAATACACCACATCGCCAGCCTGCACGCTGCGCCCTTGCTGCGCGGTCACGGTCAGATCGGGACTGTGGTGAAAACGCAGGTCCGGGCGCAAGGCAATGCGGTAGTGGCGGCCCTCGGCGCTGATCACCGGCATGTCAGCGGCCGCCTGCGGCAGGATCTGATGCGGTCGCGCCAGCAGGGCATAGCGGTAGAGGCGGTCGTAGACGGCACCAATCAATTGGTTGCTTTCGTGGCTGCCGGCACGCAGCGGATCCAGACCGGGAATGGCTTGATTGAGCGCCAGCCGCAACGTTGATTCAACCTGGATGACACCGTCGGCAGCAGTGCCTGCGCTGGATTGTACAAGCTTGCCACCGTCATCAGGATCGCTGCATGCGGCCACTGACAACAGCAGGCAAAGACTGAACCAGTGCGGCAGCCACAGTGTGGTTTGATCGAAGCACAAATGGTGCGAAACGCGCAGGGTTGACATGCGCACAGGATAGAGAGGGAGCGCCAGGCTGGCAACTTTGGTCTATCAGCCTGTTGCACTTCATGTTGACACCAACAAGTTGACCAACTAGACTAACCAATATGAAACAAGTCAACATCTATGAGGCGAAAACCCAGCTTTCCAAGCTGGTCGAGGCGGCTGCCGCTGGTGAGGAAGTGATCATTGCTCGCGCGGGCAAGCCGGCGGCACGCCTGGTGGCGCTGCAGCGCCCGGCCGACAAGCGCCCCATCGGCTTGCTCGATGGGCAGCTGCGCATCCCTGAGGATTTCAATACGGCCTTGCCCGATGATCTGCTGGCGGCGTTTTATCACCAAGGCTGATGCGGATTTTGCTCGACACACATCTGCTGCTGTGGGCTGTGGCTGACAGCAAACGTCTGTCTGCGCCGGTGCGCGAAGCAATCCAGGACCCGGGCAATGCGTTGTTCTGCAGTGCGGCAAGCCTGTGGGAAATCGCCATCAAAAGCATGCTGCGGCGTGCGGATTTCAGCATTGATGTGCACGCGTTTCGCCTGGCGCTGCAAACCATGATGATTGATGAATTGCCCATCGCCGGCAATCACATTGAAGCCTTGCTTGCGCTGCCCGACGTGCACCGCGATCCGTTCGATCGCATGCTGGTCGCGCAGAGCCGTGCCGAGCCGATGTCACTGTGGACCAACGACCGCCTGGTGGCCCAATACTCGGATTCGATCAGGCTGATTGGCTAAGGTCTGAGGTGACACATCGGATTGGTTTGCATCGACGAACATCGCCGCTATGGTGAATTGTGCAAACTGAGCAAAACAACAGCCCACCGCTCACGGCCATGCTGGTCACGGCCGCCAGCGGTGGCATCGGTCTGGCGCTGGCACAGCAGTTGGCAGAGCGATACCCACTACGGCGGTTGTATTTGACCACGCGTGACATCGATCAGCATGCTGCGCTGCGCGCACTGGCTGCGCAGCACGCCAACTGTGAGTTGCTGCAGGTCGATCTGCTCAGCGAAGCCGATCTGGCGCGGCTGGCGGCGGCCATCAGCGCGCAGGATGAGCAACTGGGGCTGGTGATCAATGCCGCCGGTCTGCTGCATCGCGGCGAACGCGGGCCGGAGCGGCGCTTGCAGGATCTGGAGCTGGACTGGATGCAGCAGCTGTTTGCCGTCAATGCCCTGGCCCCGGCGCTGTTGCTGAAACATCTGCAGCCACTGCTGCCCAGAGACCAGCCCTTCATCATCGCCATGCTGTCGGCACGGGTCGGCAGCATCACCGACAACCGGCTCGGTGGCTGGTACAGCTATCGCGCCTCGAAGGCGGCGCTGAACCAGATTCTACGCACGGCAGCCATTGAGCTGCGCCGCCACAACCGGGCCAGCATCGTCATAGGCCTGCATCCGGGCACCGTTGCCACCAGCCTGTCGGCACCGTTTCAAAGCAATGTGCCCACAGACAAGCTGTTCACCCCGCACTACAGTGCCAGCCGGTTGCTCAAGGTTCTTGGGCAGCGCAAACCGGCGGATTCCGGCAGCGTGTTTGATTGGGCGGGCGAGCTGGTGCCGCCGTGATCACTGCCTGGTGGCGGCAATCCCGACCAACTTGATCTGAATCAATTCAAGTTCATGTGCAGGCTTGCTAAACTAGCCGGCAGTTTCAATCGGATGTAGAACCGCTATGAGTACAACGGCCAGTTACAACGATCGTGTGGTGCGTCAGTTCACCGTCATGACCATGGTCTGGGGCATTGTCGGCATGCTGGTGGGCGTGATCATCGCCGCGCAACTGGCCTTTCCGCTGCTGAACTTCGACATACCCTGGCTGACCTATTCAAGGCTGCGACCCTTGCACACCAGCGCGGTGATCTTTGCCTTTGGCGGCTGTGGCCTGTTCGCCACCTCCTATTATGTGGTGCAGCGCACCTGTCACGTGTCGCTGTTCATGCCAAAACTGGCGGCGTTCACGTTCTGGGGCTGGCAGGCAGTGGTGGTGGCGGTGGCGATCACCTATCCGCTGGGCATTACCCAGGCCAAGGAGTATGCCGAGCCGGAATGGCCGATCGACATTCTCATCACGCTGGTGTGGGTGGCCTATGCGGTGGTGTTTTTCGGCACCATTGCCAAGCGCCGGATCAAGCACATCTATGTGGCCAACTGGTTCTTCGGTGCCTTCATCCTCACCATCGCGGTGCTGCACATCATCAACAATCTGGCCATACCGGTGAGTCTGTGGAAGAGCTACCCGGTGTACTCCGGTGCCGTTGATGCCATGGTGCAGTGGTGGTATGGCCACAATGCGGTGGGCTTTTTCCTTACTGCCGGTTTCCTCGGCATGATGTACTACTTCGTGCCGAAGCAGGCCGAGCGGCCGATTTACTCGTATCGCCTGTCGGTGGTGCATTTCTGGTCGCTGATCGCCGTCTACATGTGGGCCGGGCCGCACCATCTGCATTATTCGGCGGTACCCGACTGGGCGCAGTCGGTGGGCATGGTGTTCTCACTGATACTGCTGGCCCCAAGCTGGGGTGGCATGATCAACGGCATCATGACGCTGTCCGGTGCCTGGCACAAACTGCGCACCGATCCAGTGCTGCGCTTCATGATCGTGTCGCTGTCGTTTTATGGCATGTCCACGTTCGAAGGTCCGATGATGTCGATCAAGACGGTCAACTCGCTGTCGCACTTCACCGACTGGACCATCGGCCACGTGCATTCCGGTGCCCTGGGCTGGGTGGCGCTGATCACCATGGCCTGTGTTTACCACTTGTTCCCGAAACTGTTCGGCACCAAACAGCTGTATTCGCTGAAGCTGGTGGAGTGGCATTTCTGGATTTCCACCATCGGCATCGTGCTCTACATCGCTGCGATGTGGATCGCTGGCGTCATGCAGGGCCTGATGTGGCGCGCGGTCAATGATGACGGTACGCTGACCTACACCTTCATCGAGTCGCTGAACGCAACCTACCCGTTCTATTACGTGCGACTGCTGGGCGGGCTGCTGTTTTTGACCGGCACCCTGGTGATGAGCTGGAATCTGTTCATGACCTGGCGTCAGTCCACTGGCATCGTGCCGGCTCCGGTGCTGGCACCGCAGGCGGCCTGAGCATGGCAGCCTGTCGGGCTTAACACTGATCTACTGCGGAACAGCCAGATTCGGCCATATTTTCCGATCTTTTGCGTTAAATAGGTTCATTATTCGCCTAAAAGATCGATAAATCTGTCTCAAACCGGCTTTCCCTCACCATGATCGGTCAAGTCCGACAGGCTGCAAGACGATCAATCTGACAGGAGAATGACATGGCATTTGGTCATGAAAAAATTGAAAAGAACGTCGGTCTGCTGGCCATCCTGATTGTTGTCGCGATCAGCTTCGGTGGGCTGGTGGAAATTGTGCCGATGATGTACCAGGCCAGCGTGGTGGAAGCCGCGCCCGGTGTGGTGCCGTATCCGCCTAAACAGCTGGCCGGTCGCGACATCTACATTCGCGAGGGCTGCTACAACTGCCATTCGCAGCAGGTTAGGCCGTTCCGCTGGGAAACCGAGCGTTACGGTGACTACTCGGTGGCCGGTGAATACGTCTATGACCGGCCGTTCCAGTGGGGCTCCAAGCGTACCGGGCCGGATCTGGCTCGGGTTGGCGGTCGTTACAGCGACATGTGGCATGAGGTGCATCTGCTCAATCCGCGTGACGTGGTGCCGGAATCCAACATGCCCGGTTACCCATGGCTGGCGGATGGCATGGTCAATGCAGAGGTGGTTCAGCAACGCATGCGCGCACTGCGCAGACTGGGGCATCCCTACAGCGATGAACAGATCGAGGGTGCCACTGACGATTTGCAGAACGTCACCGAGTTGCAGGCGCTGATCGCCTATCTGCAGTGGCTGGGTACACGGCAACCGGTCGAGGACAAGGCTGCAGCGGCAGCCGGAGGCGTCTGAGTGTTCGGCATTGACTGGGCCACCACCGGCGGCATCATGACGGTGCTGGCGCTGGTGCTGTTCATCGGCGTGGCGATCTGGGCATGGAGCCCGGCGCGCAAAAAGCGATTTGACGAAGCCGCACAGATTCCCCTGCAGGATGAAGCGCAGACACAGCGATCTGCAAATGACAGCAGATCGGATGAGAACACTGATCAGGAGCAGAAATCATGAGTATGGGTTGGCAGGTTTATGTGTTGGTGCTGGTGATTTTTGGCATCCTGTCGAACTGGGTGCTGTTGCGCTGGACCACGCGCTACGAAATCACCCATAAGCCGGAGCAGGGTGAAACCACCGGCCATGTCTGGGATGAGGATTTGCGTGAGTACAACAAGCCGCTGCCGCGCTGGTGGCTGCGTCTGTTTCAGCTCACCATCATCTTCTCCATCGGTTACCTGATTCTTTATCCGGGTTCAGGCGTTTACGAAGGTGTGCTGGGCTGGAGTCAGGCGCAGCAGTATGCCGAGCAGGTTGAGCAGGCCGAGCAGAAATATGCGCCGATCTTTGCTGCCTATGCCGAGCAGTCACCGCAGCAGCTGATGGCCAACAACGATGCCATGTCCGCTGGCTTCAACCTGTTTGGCAACCATTGTGCGCAATGCCATGGCAGCGGTGGTCGCGGCGCGGTGGGCTTTCCCAACCTGACCGACGATGACTGGCAGTGGGGTGGTGAGCACGAACAGATTCTGAACTCGATCATGAACGGCCGCAACGGTGTCATGCCGGGCTGGGCAACGCCACTGGGCGGCGATAAGGGGGTCACCAATGTGGCTCATTATGTGCGCAGTCTGTCGGGTCTCGAACATGATGCCGAGGCAGCGGCAGCGGGACAGCAGCAGTTCGGCATGTTCTGTGCCGCCTGTCACGGTGCCGAGGGCAAGGGCAACCCGATGCTGGGTGCTCCCAACCTGACCGATGACACCTGGCTGTATCGCGCCACCCTGGACAGCATCAAGCACACCATCGCCAACGGCCGCAACAACCAGATGCCGGCCTTTGCCGACACGCTGGGTGCCGACAAGGTCAAGCTGCTGGCAGCCTATGTGCAATCGCTGTCTGCGTCCACAGCCGCTGCCGACAGCGCAGCCAACAGCACTGCGACAGCGGATGCCGCCAGTGCGGCTCAGCTCGCGGTGCAGTAGTGAACACGCCGCGCAGCAGCCTGCAGCCGCGCTCGCTGACGCGGCGTCTGGCGGCCATTTTATGGCCGTCATTTCTGTGCGCCGGTGTTGCCACCATGGTGCTGTTCGCCTTCGTCGACCCGGTGGAGCTGCATGCCATCAGTTTTCCGGGTTGGGAACTGAGTCGCATGGCCGGCTACAGCATCGGTTTTTTCATGTTCTGGGCGGTGACCGCGGCGTCCGGTTTCGGTACCTGGCTGTTGCTGCGTCGCCGCGCCATCATCAATCAACAGCAGCATTCCTGAGTCGTAACCGGCGACTCGCTGACAACGCATTTTCATGACTGATCCCAGCAAGCAGGCTGCTTCGCCAGCCGCCACGCCAGCCAGACAAAGTGACGCCGGCAAGGCGAGCAGCGACACCATTGTCATCGACCTGTATCAGAAGCAGGAAAAAATCTATGCGCGCGAGGTCAAGGGCGGCTACCAGCGATTGCGCAAGCTGTCGGTGTGGCTGTTGCTGGGGCTGTTCTATCTGTTGCCGTGGATCCAGATCAACGGTCAGCAACTGGTGCTGTTTGATCTGCCGGCGCGGCGGTTTCATGTCTTTGGCCTGACTTTCTGGCCGCAGGACTTTATCCTGCTCACCGGTCTGCTGGTGCTGGCAGCCCTGTCGCTGTTCTTTTTCACCGCACTGGCCGGGCGATTGTGGTGCGGGTTTGCCTGTCCGCAGACGGTGTGGACCGAAGTGTTCATGTGGCTGGAGGAGTTCGCCGAGGGTCCGGCGCACAAGCGCCGCAAACTGGATCAGCGCAAGTGGGATGCCGAGAAGCTGCGACGCAAGGGATTCAAGCACGCCCTGTGGCTGCTGTTTGCCCTGTGGACCGGGTTCACCTTTGTCGGCTTCTTTACTCCGATCGGCGATCTGGGCCAGCGTCTGCTGCGCTTTGAGCTGGGCGGCTGGGAGAGTTTCTGGATTCTGTTCTATTCCCTGGCCACCTGGGGCAATGCCGGCTTCCTGCGCGAGCAGGTGTGCAAGTACATGTGTCCGTATGCGCGCTTTCAGAGCGCCATGTTCGACAGCGACACGCTGATCGTCAGCTACGACCCGACGCGGGGCGAGCCACGTGGATCGCGCTCACGCGAGCTCAGTCATGCCGAAGTGCAGGCCCAGGGCAAGGGCGACTGCATCGATTGCACCTTGTGTGTGCAGGTGTGTCCCACCGGCATCGACATTCGTGACGGGCTGCAGTACGAGTGCATCACCTGCGCAGCCTGCATCGACGTCTGCGATCAGGTGATGGAGCGCATGAATTATCCGTTGGGACTGATCCGCTTTACCACCCAGAACGCGGTTGATCAGAAGCCCAGCCGGGTGCTGCGCCCGCGCATCTTTCTGTATGGTGCCATGCTCACCCTGGTGGCTGCGCTGTGGGTGTATGGTGTCTCCAGCCGGCCACCGATTCTGCTCGATGTGATGCGTGATCGCAATGCACTGTATCGGGAACTGGCAGACGGTGGGGTGGAGAACAGTTACACACTGCGCATATCCAACCGCACCAGTGTCGCGCGCGAGTTTCAGATCAGCGCGGTCGGTATGGCGGAGCTCAGCATCGCCGGTGAGCAGACCATTCGTCTGCAGCCAGGCGAGGTCGGCTCGCTGCCGATCACGCTGCGTGTTGATGAGGTGCAGCGGGGCGGGCGTCAGGACATTGAGTTCGTCGTCCAGGCCAGCGATGATGCCAGTGTCAGCAGCCGTGCCGAAAGCCGATTCTTTGTGCCAGTGAGATAGCCCCATGGAAATGACTGCCAATGCGCAAACCCGCTGGTACCGCTCCGGCTACGTGTGGCTGGTGCTGGCCCCGTTGCTGGTCACCGTGGTGGGCTTTTTCTACACCATGTATCTGTTGTTTGCCTCCGGCAACATCGACCAGCTGCCCGGTCTGGGCAGCAAGCTGGGCAAGATTTATACCGATCAGGTCAGCGTACCGGTCGCGGCAAAACTGCAGTCACAACAGGCCGCCGCCGATGGCAGCGGCTATCACGCCCTGCTGCTGCTCACGCTGCCGACAGAGGTCGACACGGCAACGGGTACGCGGGTGCGGCTCGGCGAGCAGCTGGAATTGCATGTGCTGCATCCCACCCTGAGCAACCGTGATCGCCAGCTGACACTTAAGCGTTCAGTGCGTGATCATGTGGCGCAGCTGGACGCGCCGCTGCCCGAGCGCGGCGTGTTGTGGCTGCGTGATCCGGTCAGCGACTGGCAACAGGTGTTGCCGTATCGCCTGCGCGACGGTGAACTGCTGTTGCGAGACACAGCCGACGGATGACCGCGCAACACTGTTTCCACTGCGGCGAGCCGGTGCCACCCGGTTTCGATCTGCAGGTGGCCATACGCGGGGAGCAGCAGCCGATGTGCTGTCACGGCTGTGCGGCGGTGGCGCGCTGGATCACCGGCCAGCAGCTGGAGCAGTTCTACCAGCAGCGTGCCGCCAATGCCGCCCGCCCCGATGCCCGTTCGGCACAGTGGTGGCAGTCGTTTAACCGTCCTGCCATCCAGGACCAGTTCACGGAAACCCTGCCCAATGGCGACCGGCGCATGCCAGTGCTGGTCAGCAACATGCGTTGCGCGGCCTGTTCCTGGTTGCTGGAAAGTGTGCTCATGCGCCTGCCCGGGGTGCGCTCGGTGCTGGTCAATTTTGCCAGCGGGCGTGGCGAATTGGAGTGGGATCCGCAGCAGACAGAACTGGCCAGCATTCTGCAGCGGGCCGATGAAATCGGCTACCCGGTGGAGCCGGCGGCACTGGCCCTGCACAGTCGTCAGCGCAGCGAGAGCCGGGCCGCCAACCGGCGTCTGATCGTGGCCTCGATCGGCATGATGCAGGTGATGATGTATGCGGTCGGGCTGTACATCGGTGCCGTGCAGGACATGCCGCTGGAAACCCGCGATTTCCTGCGCTGGATCGCCTTGCTGATCGCCACCCCGGTGGTGTTCTACAGCGGCTGGCCATTTTTTGCTGCTGCCGTGACCCAGCTCAGACTGCGCCGCCCCGGCATGGATGTGCCGGTGGCGCTGGCGCTGGCGATTGCCTGGTGTGCCAGCTGCATCAACACCTTTACCGGCAGCGGTGAGGTGTATCTGGATTCGGCGGTGATGTTCGTGTTCTTTCTTGGCCTGTCGCGGCACATTGAGCAGCGCACCCGCGCCCAGGCCACCGCAATGAGCGCCGTCAACACCTCAATCCTGCCGCTGCTGGCGACCCGGCTGGAGCATCACGACCAGACTAGGCTGGTGGGCGTGCACGAGCTGCAGCCGGGTGATGTCGTCGTGGTCGCCAGTGGCGACACCATCCCCGCCGATGGCCTGGTGCTGGCGCAGGCCAACACCGCGGTGCGCGTGGATGAGAGCATGCTCAGCGGCGAATCCGTGCCCCTGGACAAGCAACCAGGGCAGACCGTTCTGGCTGGTAGTGTGCTGAGTTCAGGCCCCCTGCGCATGCAGGTGCAGGCAATCGGCCGCGATACCGTGCTGGCCTCGATTGAGCGCGAACTGGAACACGCCGCGGTGCGCCAGGGCGAGCGGTTTGTCTGGCTTAATAGGTTGGCGAGCTGGTTCATTCTGGTGGTGCTGACACTGGCCAGTATGACGCTGCTGTTCTGGCAGCAGCAGGCCGGCTGGGAGATCGCGATCCGGCACACGCTGGCGGTGCTGGTGATCACCTGTCCCTGCGCGCTGTCGCTGGCGGCACCCACGGTGATCGCTGCTGCGCGCGCCAGATTGCTGGACGCGGGCATGCTGCTGCTGGACAACGATGCGCTGATGCAGCTGCCGCAATGTGACCATCTGGTGGTCGACAAGACCGGCACGCTGACCAGCGGCAGCTTCACTGTCGCCGCCGTGCACACGCTGGCGGGGCTGGCGCAAGCCGAGGTGTTGTCGCTGGCGGCGGCGTTGGAACAGCATTCCCGGCATCCGCTGGCGAGCGCGTTTCAGGGGTTGCCGATCGTCTCGACAGCCACACAGGTCACCGAATACCCTGGTGCAGGTCTGTGTGGCCGGGTGGGTGAGCGGCGCTTGTGTCTGGGCAGCGCCGAACTGCTGATGGAGCAGGTGCCTTCGCTGACACCGGCCGATTTCATGCGTATGCAGCAGGCCCACAGCGATGCCTCCATTGTTACAGCGCGTGTGCACAAGACCCTTTGGCTGGCCGATGCCGGCCGGCTCCTGGCGCTGATTGAGGTGGCCGATGACATCAAGCCCGAAGCGGCGGATGTGCTGCAGCAGCTGCGTCTGCCGGTGACCATGCTCAGTGGCGATCAGGCTGCTGCCGTGGCGCGCACGGCTCAGCAGTTGGGCATTGACGATGCGCGCGCCGGGCTGTTGCCGCAGCACAAGCTGTCTGCGTTGCAGCAGCTGCAACAGAGCGGGCACAGGGTGCTGGCGGTTGGTGACGGCATCAACGATGCACCGCTGCTGGCGGCTGCCGATGTCGGCGTTGCCATCGGTGCGGCCAGTTCGCTGGCACGCAGCAAGGCGGCCGTGGTGGTGCTGCATGAACGCCTCAGTGCCCTGCTGGATCTGCGTGCACTGGCGAGGCGGGCGCAGCGCCTGCTGCGGCAGAATCTGGGCTGGGCGATTGCCTACAACCTGTGCGCGGTGCCGTTTGCCATGGCCGGCCTGATACCACCCTGGGCAGCGGCCATCGGCATGTCGTTGAGTTCCCTGCTGGTGGTGCTGAACAGTCTGCGGCTGCGGCGGCTGTGCCTGCCCGGACAGCGTCAGCAGGCAGCGGCAGCCAGTGCTGTGCGCGCACATTCCACAGGCCAACTGCTGACGGAGCGCAGCTGATGCGCATCCTGCTGATTCTGATTCCGCTGTCGCTGCTGGTGCTGGGGGTGGCGGTGTGGGCATTTTTCTGGGCAGTACGCTCCGGCCAGTTCGAGGACATGGACGCACCGGCCTGGCGCGTGGTGCTGGACGATGATGAGAAGCCGCCGGCGGCGGATGAGCATGCTGACCACGCCGACCGCCGTGATCACTCGCCAGACCATCATCACGAGCATGACTGAGCAGTACACCACACTGGCTGCGGCCATGCTGGCGGCTGCGGCTGCCGGACTGGCCGGTTCCGGGCACTGCTTCGGCATGTGTGGTGGCATTGCCGCGTTGGCCGGGCAGCGCGGTCGTCACAGCGATGTGCTGCTGATCAATCTGGGTCGGCTGGGCGGCTATGCCGTGATTGGTACGCTGGGTGCCGGACTGCTTGCGGCCGGGCTGGGCGTGACCGGTCTGACGCGTTTTGCCGGCACCAGCCGGCTGCTGGTCGGCAGTCTGTTGCTGCTGGTGGCCATCAGTATGCTGGTCGGTGGCCACTGGCTTGCTGGACTGAACCGCTTTGCCGGTCAATTATGGCAACGTCTGCAGCCGCTCACCGGCAAGCTGTTGCCGGTGCAATCAGCCTGGCAGGCACTGGCCTTTGGCATGCTGTGGGGCTGGTTGCCCTGCGGGCTGGTGTACGCCGTGGCACCGGTGGCCTGGTCCAGCGGCAACGCTGCCAGCGGAGCGTTGATCATGGCCGCATTCGGTGCTGGCACCTTGCCCTCCATGTCCGCCATGGGCCTGGCCACCGGTCGTATCCGGCGCTGGTTGAAATCACCACGGGTTAAGCTGTTCTCCGGACTGCTGGTGCTGCTGTCAGCCCTGTCGCTGCTGTATGGCCCGATCATGCATTGGCTGCTGCCAGCAGCCGGGCATCAGCACATGCATTGATGCGGCAAAAGGCAAGGAAAAGAGATTACAGACTGCATCATCGCCGGATGCGCTTTGCTTATCCGTCCTGCGGCAAGCACTGCTTGTAGACCGGATCAGCGCAGCGCATCTGATGTTTGCACTGCCTACCAGCTGCCAGTGTTGGGCATGGACTGCCATGGTTCGCGTGCTGGCAGGGCTTCGCCACGTTGCAGCAGCTCTATGGAAATGCCGTCGGGCGAGCGGACGAAGGCCATGTGGCCATCGCGTGGCGGCCGCTGGATGGTGATGCCTGCGTCCATCAGTTTTTGGCAGAGTGCATAAATGTCGTCTACCTGAAAAGCCAGATGACCAAAATTCCGGCCGCCGGCATAGTCTTCCGGATCCCAGTTCCAGGTCAGCTCTATCAGTGGCGCATGTTCCGCATGAGCGCGCTGCTTGTCTTCTGGCGCGGCCAGATAGACCAGCGTGAAACGGCCTGCTTCGACCTCAACGCGCTTGACCTCAATCAAGCCAAGCTGTTGGCAATAAAAGTAAAGTGACGCTTCCAGATCGCTGACGCGCACCATGGTGTGCAGAAATTTCATCGTATCTCCCTGGGCTGATTCAGGTCACTGACTCGGGTGTATCGGCAAGCGGTTCACCGGCACGTTCTGCCGGACAGTAAAACGGTGGCTTGCCGTGCTGGCCGTGATAGTAATGCTTGCTGCTGCTGGCGCTGAACACAATCCGGTATCCGGGCACCAGCGCCTGGGTGTAGAACATGCCAGGTTCCGGGCAGCCCAGCGCGCCATCCGACCAGGTGACATTCTCGGCCTGTTCAAGAACGATTTCACTGGCGTTGATCCGCAGCCGTTGGGCAAGATCATCGCGTGCCTGTTCCTGCCAGACCTGCAGATGTTGCGGAAGCTTGTTGCGTTTGTCTGGCATGGCGGGGTCTCCATTGCTGTGATGGCTTGCAGTCGCTGCTGGTTCCGACTCAGGGTCTGTGCTTTTCTGCTGCGGGCTGCAGGCAAGCAGCAACAGACCTGCCAGCAAGCACAGGTAAAATTTCCGGCACATAGATTGATGCTGTGACATTGTAGTGTACCCCGCCATCGATGCTGTGAAATTCAGAGTGTGTCTGAGACCGCCAGCAGACCACGCCGTTCAAAGTCGGCGATCGCGTCTTCCAGTGCCGTGCGAATGGGCACTGGTTCCAGTCCGAGTTCACGGCGCGCCTTCTGATTGTCGAAAAACATCGGCCGGCGCGCCAGGCGGACGCCGGTCAGTGGTGCAGTCGGCGGCTGGTGGGTGATGTGATCGGCGATCCACTCGGAGACGGCGGCAAAGCCATAGGCCAGTAGCCAGGGTACACGAGCACGTGGCATTATGCGCCCGGTGAGCTGCTGCAGCATGGCCAGCAGTTCACGCAGATACAGGTTTTCACCGGCCAGCATGTAGCGTTCACCAACGCGGCCGTGCTCGGCAGCGAGAATGTGCCCGCGGGCAACATCGCGGACATGGATCAGATTGAATGCAGAGTTCAGGTAGGCGCCGTAATCGCCGTTCAGATAGCCGAGCAACATGCGGCTGGGCGGCGTCAGGCGATCGTCACCGGGCCCGATCGGCAAAGTGGGATTGACGATCACCACCGGCAGACCCTCATCCGCTGCTTTGCGTGCGGCCTGCTCGGCAAGAAACTTGGAGCGGCAGTAGGGGCCGGGCATGTCCTGCAGCCTGACGCTGGTGGCTTCATCGGCCTGCCCACTGCGGCGACTGACACCGACCACAATCGACTCGGTTGAGGTATATACCAGTTTCTGCACATTGGCGTGTGCGGCGGCAGTCAGCACTTTCTGCGTGCCTATGGTATTGACCTGATGAAACTGCTTTTTGTCGGCCAGCCACAGGTCGGGGATGGCGGCGACATGATAGACCTGCCGGCAGCCCTGTATGGCCCGCCTGAGCAGTGTTTCATCGAGAATCGAGCCGGCGATGAAATCGACCTGCGACGGCAGCTCGCTGGTCGGTGCACGCAGATCCAGCACCCGCACCCGATCGCTACCCTGCCGGCACAGTTCCTCGACCAGCATGCGACCGACAAAGCCACAGCCGCCGGTGACCAGTATGGGCGCGCTCATGCTGGTTCCGGCATACAGTGAGTCATCATTTCAGCGTATGGTGTGAACATTGAGTTGCAGATCTAGTGTACCCCGCCGGGAATACTGTAACGTTCAGCGAGTCGGAAAGCGCTTAGCCGCAAGGCATGGCTCGCAGGTCATGGCCATTCCATGGCCAAGAGCCATAACACAGCGGATGAGTGCTT
>Ga0180009_10003529_pt1 | contig 17727 bp, 18 predicted proteins | sample OS_PC_MetaG_FD_123537 | JGI IMG/M metagenome (GOLD analysis project Ga0180009, IMG submission 123537) | Groundwater microbial communities from the Aspo Hard Rock Laboratory (HRL) deep subsurface site, Sweden - OS_PC_MetaG | ecosystem: Environmental > Aquatic > Deep subsurface > Groundwater... | reverse complement strand
TGCCAGCGTCAGTCTCAAATTTTAAGCCTCGAAATACTCAATGTATTCCTGCATTTAAAATTTTCGCCTTCCTTGAACTTGAACAAAATTGAACATTTTTCAAAGGTCTCTAATTAAAATTTAAAAATGGGGCTTTCTTAATTTTGAATTGTATTAATCAGCCTTGTTCTCAACAGATGGCTGGGATTGCGGGGAAGGTTGATTTAGTACAGCTATATTCCCGCGATCTATTTTTATTCGTACTCTATCTGCTATTTCCACTGTTACTGAGGTCTCATCTGTACTGGTAATTCTTCCATGAATACCGCCGCTTGTTACTACGCGGTCACCTTTTTTTAGAGTACTTATCATTTCACGATGTGCTTTACTTTTTTTCTGTTGGGGCCGGATGAGCAAAAAATAGAATATGGCAAACATAATAATCAGGGGAATAAATGCTGTAAACCCGCCTGGTTGTCCGCCTGCTGCTCCGCCCTGCCCCATTGCAAATGCTATACTAATCAAAATTAACCTCCATGTTTTAAAAAGTTATTGATATATTTTAATTGTTCCAGACCATTTCACTCGTACCGAGCACACTTGTAATTACCATTTTTATATTTGAGCAGGTATCATCAATTATATTTTTGTCGGTTCCCGGCAACTTCGCAGGGAATCTGACAAGATAAATCGATTGCCAGGTGTTAATATATGGGAAAAAGTGAGAAATTACCGCATCAATCTTTTTAATTTTCCTTATCTCAAGCGGTTTTATCTTTTTTCCATTGCCTGCGTTAAGATGTATTTCCCAAATAGAATCTTTTTTATTAAAATCATTCCATTTTTTATCCGGCACATATGCAGCCATTATAAAATCATTGTATATTAAAGAGGCTTCTTTTTGATCTTTTATAAGTTTTTCCTTTTCTTCTATGCTAAGCTTGTAAGTCCTGGCATACTCATCTGCATAAGCTTCTCTGAATTCAGGCGATTTGAAGGTGGCTGAACTCATTAGCTCAAGCGCAAGGCCTCTATATATGCGGACTTCGCTCGTCCATTTCATTACTACTGCTTTGTAATTGCTTCCCTGGTATGGATCGGATGATGCTTCAATTTGTTTCACTGATGAAACGACCTGACATCCCTGGCATAAACCAAGAGCAACGAGCAGCAAGATACTTTTTAATATAAAAATGTAATAGTTAGGTTTCAAATACACGGTCAAAAATTATGCCGACATACTTTAAATGATAGTTAACGTCAAATATTTCTTCGATTTTTTTCTTGCTTAGATAAGCACATATCCCTTTATCTTTTTTTATCAGCTCTTTAAAAGATTTTTTTTCTTTCCATACACGCATTGCTTGCCTCTGTACCATTTCATATGCATCTTCACGGGTTGCTCCTGATGCGGCAAGCGCGAGAAGTATCTGCTGAGAAAAGATAAGACCATTCAGCATATGGAGATTTTCTTCCATTCTTTTGGGATAGACAACAAGTTTATTAATTAATCCGGTTAGCCTGTTTAGCATGTAATCAATAAGTATTGTAGTGTCAGGGGCAATTATTCTCTCAACAGATGAGTGGCTTATATCCCTTTCATGCCAGAGTGGAATGTTTTCCAAAGCAGCCATGGCATTAGATCTGATGATCCGTGCGAGACCGCAAAGGTTTTCAGACCCAATTGGATTTCTCTTATGAGGCATAGCTGAAGAACCTTTCTGACCCTTTGAAAAATATTCTTCTGCCTCTAGGACTTCTGTTCTTTGCAAATGCCTGATTTCAATGGCTATCTTCTCGATTGAAGATGCCATTATAGCTAACGTCGTGAAATATTCAGCATATCGGTCTCGTTGTATTATCTGTGTTGAAGCAGGGGCTGGCTTGAGAGCCAGTTTTTTGCAGACATATGCTTCAATTTCTGGTGGAATATTGGCAAAAGTGCCAACTGCTCCTGAAAATTGACCGAAACTGATGTTTTCTACAGCGCGCTCAAATCTTTTCCTGTTGCGTTGCATTTCATCATACCAGACTGCCAATTTTAGTCCGAATGTAATAGGTTCCGCATGAATTCCGTGCGATCTCCCGACCATGACGGTATCCCTGTGCTCAAAGGCTCTTTTCTTAATTATACTTGACAGGTTTTTGCAGTCTTCTATGATAATTTCCCCAGCTTTTTTAAGAAGATATGCCATGCTTGTATCGAGAATGTCGGAAGATGTCAGCCCCATGTGGATATATCTAGAGTCCGGCCCGACATGTTCAGCGACATTTGTCAGAAAGGCTATTACATCATGTTTGGTCTCAGCTTCTATTTCTTCTATCCTTTTAACGGAGAAAGCAGCTTTTTCCTTTATGTTTTTAAACGCTTTCTTGGGAATCATTCCATGTTGCGCCATGGCTTCACAGGCTAAAATTTCAACTTTTAGCCATGTGTTATACTTGTTTTCATCAGTCCAGATATCGCCCATAATACTTCTTGTATATCGTTTTATCATCTATTGCTCTGCTCCACTTGTAGTTTAGGTACTTCAGCAGTTATGAATTTTGATAAATGAGTCTTATCCTTCTGATTTCTGATTTCTGACCTCTGACCTCTGATTTCTCATTACTGATCAATATGTATCCAGAGAGTTTCTCCGTCAAACTGGATGTGGTTTGCATTATTATAATCAATCTGGTCTAAAAGAGCAAAAATTCGGTCCATATTATAAACAACAACTTTGCTTAGCGGATATATCAGGTTAAGATCTACAGCGATTTTGCGTTCTTTTATGTTGTAAATGTTAACAGTTTTTTCAGAAAATTTTAAAATTTTGCCGATTCCTGAACTGAAGCCCTTTCTGTCCGGCTCGTCGGCAACTGGAGCAAGGGTAATCCCCTTGTGATCAAAGTAATCCTTTAAAAACTTAAAGTGTATATCCCAGATATTGTCTTCAGGTTTAACCACATATATTCCGAATGCTTTTGTCCTGCCATCCGGCAGGTTTAGTCCCCCTATATCCTTTTCAACAATATCACCGCTGTTAATACGTATCTTGTCCAGAATTTCCTGCATGGGAACTATCAAATCACCCACTTTAAGCGATTCGTCAGATTTGACAATGATATCAACACCCTTTTCCACTCCATATTTTGTTTTACGTTTTTGGGTAAGTATTTGAAGCTCTTTGTCTTTTTCCAGATTGTTGTAGTCTATTACAGATACAGGCTTGGATTTTGTAGGGACATAAACTTTTTCCGACAAGTTTTTTTCAACAGGCCCGGTTGCTTTCTGCATTAAAAATAAACCTGCTACAGCTATTGCAGCAAAAATGACACAGCTTATAATAATGACGGCAATCTTATTTGATCCAGCTACATTTTTTTTATGCATAATTTTTGTAACTACTCAGGTTGTTAGGTTCACGGTTGGTTGTCTTGATTTCTTCATTGCTCTCTAACCTTGAACCGTGAATCTGAGTAGTTTCTATTTTGAACTTATGATCTTGCTATCTCCGAGGAACAAGGTGCTGTCGCTTGTTATCGATATTGAAAGATTACGCCTTAACTCAAGGTCAATTATTTCTTTTCTTTTATTATTTAGAAGATAATCAGCTACCTCAACAGGAACTATCCCCGTTACTTTGGGACTCTCTTCTTTTAGAGTTTCGATGCTAAGTTTTCTCAAGAAAGCAAGAGCCAGAGTTTCAGGAGATGGACTCATACCTTTCCCATGGCAATATCTGCAAGGTTCAAAACCGCTGTATCCAATAGATGGCCTGATTCGCTGCCTTGACATTTCCATCAACCCAAATTTAGAAATTTTTCCGATTTTTGTTTTTGCCTTATCTATTTTTAAATGGTTTTTCAACGTTCCTTCCACTTCTGTTTTGTGCTTTTGGTTTCTCATGTCAATGAAATCCAACACAATAAGACCGCCCAGATCTCGCAACCGCAGTTGACGGGCAATTTCTTCGGCTGCTTCAATGTTGGTCTGTAAAGCAGTTTCTTCGACAGATTTTTTTTGGGTTGCTTTGCCTGAATTAACATCTATGGCGACCAAAGCTTCGGTTTGTTCTATTACAATTGATCCGCCTGATTTCAGGTTAACTCTGTTTTTATATATAGAAGCGATCTGTTCTTCAAGCTGGTATTTTGTAAATATAGGTTTTTCACCTTTATATAATCTAACAATTTGGGTATGTTTAGGAGATATGATTTGAATAAAATTTTTAACCTCATGGTAAACTGAAGTGTTGTCAATAAGAATTTCATTAATATCTGTAGTAAAATAGTCCCTTATGGATCTTAAAACAAGATTTCGTTCTTTAAAGAGAAGCGCTGGAGCGTTTTCCTTCATTATCTGGCTTTTAATATTTTTCCAGAGCCTGAAAAGATAATTAAAATCTTTAGAAAGTTCTGTTTTTGTACAATCTGCTCCGGCAGTCCTTACAATGAGCCCAAATCCTTCAGGAATATTAAGCTCGGATATAATTTTTTTTAGACGATTTCGTTCATCTTCATTATCTATTTTTCGCGAAATCCCACGCTGTTCACTTCCCGGCATAAAAACCACGAACCTTCCAGCAAGAGATATAAATGTTGTAAGCATGGCTCCCTTTTTCATTAAAGGGTCTTTTATTACTTGTACAACCAATTCTTGCCCTTTCTTAACGATATTTGATATGGAAGAGTCTCCGTCATAATTATCTTGAAAGTAATCGCTGTGTATTTCATTCTTCTGAAGAAATCCATGTCGTTCTGCTCCATAATCAACAAATGCGGCCTGGAGTCCGGGCTCGATGCGAAAAATTACTGCTTTGTATATGTTGCCACGTGTAATTTCTTTTGAGGCGCTTTCGATATGAAATTCCTCAAGTTTATTATCAATTACTTTTGCAATCCTGCATTCTTCAGGATCTACTGCATTTATCAGAACCTTGCTGATCATAATATTCACTATTTGAAAAAGAAGATGTTAATGCTGTTTTAATAAGTTTTTATTAGCCTGTATTTTTTGATTGAATATGAAATTGTCAAGTACAAGTCAAACTATTTCTGATCGGTGGTTTTCGTTAGTATTGCTATTTATATAATATTATGGCATGAAGTGACACAGTTTTGAGTAAGATTATTTGAAAGGCAGTAATAGTTAATGGATAAAAAATACGATCCAAAAATAATAGAAAAAAAATGGCAGATTTATTGGGAAAGCACAAATCTGTTCAAGGTTAATGAAGATCCAAAAAGGAAAAAGTATTACCTCCTTGAAATGTTTCCCTATCCTTCCGGCAAGATACATATGGGGCATGTCAGGAACTATACCATAGGCGATGTCATCGCCAGGTACAAAACAATGCATGGATTAAATGTATTACATCCAATGGGATGGGATGCATTTGGCATGCCGGCAGAAAACGCTGCAATTGCAAACAGATCTCATCCGGCAAAATGGACATATGAAAATATTGATACTATGCGGCGCCAGTTGAAACGTATTGGATTCAGCTATGATTGGAAAAGAGAATTTGCCACCTGCAAACCCGAATATTATAGGTGGGAACAGTGGTTATTCTTGAAGATGTATGAAAAGAAAATGGCTTACAGGAAGGAATCGTTTGTTAACTGGTGTGGTTCCTGTCAGACCGTTCTCGCCAACGAGCAGGTTGAGGCTGGCATGTGCTGGAGATGCGGCAACCCTGTTCGCCAAAAGAAACTATGGCAGTGGTTTTTCCGAATTACAGACTATGCTGAAGACCTTCTCTCTTACTGTGATAATCTTCCGGGCTGGCCCTATAAAGTTATTGCCATGCAAAAAAATTGGATCGGAAAAAGTTTCGGCGCAGAAATCCATTTTCCTATAGAGAATTCTCCTGCTAAAGATGATTATATATCTGTTTTTACTACACGGCAGGATACAGTTTTCGGAGCAACATTTATGTGCCTTGCTCCGGAACATCCGCTTGTGCTAAAGCTTTCAGAGGGGACTAAGCAGGAAAAACAGGTAGTGGAATTTATTGAACGAATATCTATGCAGGACAGGTCGGTTAGGGCCGTTGAAAGTTATGAAAAGGAGGGTGTTTTTACTGGTGCCTACTGTATAAACCCATTTAGCAAGAGAAGTATTCCAGTTTATACAGCCAATTTTGCCCTCATGGAATATGGTACTGGTGCTGTTATGTCTGTCCCTGCGCATGACCAGCGTGATTTTGATTTTGCTAAAAAGTACGGGCTTGATATAATTGTTGTTATAAAACCATATGATTATGATCTTGATTCTGAAATAATGGCAGAAGCTTATACTGGCGAAGGAATAATGATTAATTCCGGCCAATTTGACGGAATGAATAACCTAAAAGCGTTAGATGCAATAGCTTCCTTTCTTGAAGATAAAGATATCGGGAAAAGGACGGTAAGTTTTAGATTAAGGGACTGGGGTATTTCAAGACAGCGATACTGGGGCGCACCAATTCCCATGATTTACTGCGATAAATGTGGCTTCGTCCCTGTCCCTGAAGAAGACCTTCCCGTAATACTTCCGGAAGATGCCAACCTCCTGGAAGACGGCGGATCACCCCTTTCAAAACTCGAATATTTTGCAAATACCAGGTGTCCGGCATGTGGAGGTTCTGATGCGAAAAGAGAAACCGATACAATGGACACATTTGTAGAGTCTTCCTGGTATTTTGCCAGATATTGCAGCCCTGATTACAACACCGGCATGTTCAATAAAAAGGCCGTTGAATACTGGATGCCGGTAGATCAGTATATCGGAGGGGTAGAACACGCTGTTTTACATCTTCTGTATTCAAGGTATTTTACACGTGTACTAAAAGATTTCGGCCTGGTCGGTTTTAAGGAGCCTTTTACCAGGCTGCTTACCCAGGGTATGGTCTGTAAGGAAACTGTTTCATGTCCTGATCACAGCTATCTTTTTCCTGAAGAGGTGGATGGGGACAGCGGCAGTTCTGATCGTTTTTGCAAAAAATGCGGTAAAATAGTTGTGACAGGTCGTATTGAAAAAATGTCAAAATCAAAAAAGAATGTGATAGATCCGAATATATTACTCGACAAATATGGTGCGGATACCACGCGACTTTTCTGCCTTTTTGCAGCACCTCCGCAACGTGATCTCGAATGGAGTGAGCAGGGAGTTGAAGGCAGTTTTCGATTTCTTAACCGTGTATGGCACATTGCATCGAACTGCATGGATTGCATAAAAGATATTCCATCATATTATGGAAGTCCTGACGAGCTTGATGGTGAATCGCGTGACTTATATAGAAAGACACATCATACAATAAAAAAGGTAACTATTGATATTGAAGATAGATTTCATTTTAATACAGCAATAAGTGCTATTATGGAACTTGTTAATGCCATGTCCGGCATTGATCTTAAAAAAAACGGTCATAAAGAGAGCTCCGTTGTCAGGTATGCCCTGGAGTCCATTGTACTCCTTTTAGCTCCGATAGTTCCCCATTTTGCCGAAGAACTCTGGGAAGCATTGGGATATGAGTCTAGTATACTTTTAGCTTCATGGCCTGAATATAATAAGGAAGCTTTGTCTAAAGATGAGCTTTTAATTGTTGTCCAGGTTAACGGCAAGCTTAGAAGCAGGTTTAATATTGATGCTGATACAGATGATAATGCCATAAAAGAAATGGCCCTTTCAGATGAGCGTGTTAAAAAGTTTATAAAGGGTAAGGCTGTTCGAAAAATTATAGTTGTGAAGAAAAAGCTGGTTAATATTGTTATATAAGATAAAAAAGGAAAAATGTAATAGTTCTCCACGGAACGACACGGAGTTTCACTGTAAGGGCACGGCGCTCCGTGTCTTTTGAAATGAACCCGAAAGTGGCATGCAATTAAATTTAAAATGTGCCGTAGAAAACAAGGCCATAAAAAAAGATAAAAAATCAGAACGAAGCCCAATTGATCAATTATTTCAAAATAAATGGCTTGAGAGGGGTAGTCTATTGATAATTCAGTGTAATTCCGTGAAAATCCGTGGTGAACTATTACGAAAAGATTGGAAAATGTTTTCTAATAATAAGATTAATATTTGGATAGTTTTTTGTCTCTTGTTTGTTTTTTCATCATGTGGATACAGTTTTAGAGGCGGTGGCGATTTGCCGAAAGGCATAAAAAGCCTTTCAATAAAAATGCTCGAAAACCGTACCTCTGAAACCGGAGCGGAAAATATTTTTACAAATGATCTTATTTATGAAATTACCACTCAGGGGAGAGTTGTTTTAACGAAAGAAGATAGTGCCGATGGTATTCTTTCGGGAGTTATTCAATCCATGCGTATTGATGCAATTTCCCACAGGGATGCATACTCATCGCTTGAAAGGCGGGCAATTGTAACGCTGAGTTTGAAATTGACGGATCCGACCGGCAAAGTAATATGGTCAGCAAAAGACATTGCAGAAAGCGAAGACTATATTGTGGCATCCGATAAACAGGCAACAGAAAGAAACCGACAGCAAGCTATTATAACTCTTTCCAAAAGACTTGCGGAAAAGGTTTATAATCGTTTAACGGACAATTTTTAGAACCCGTACCTATAGATTAAAATAGTGCAACCGTTAACGGTTACAAAATACTTAGTGCCTGAACGGAAAGTCATGTTCAGACAAAATCCGAATACCCGCCTGCCATGCAACATGCTCATAGTCAGAATAATAACCGGGGCATAGTGTTGACTTTTTGTGACTGCGATAAATCAACCCATAGGCATTGCGGGCAGGTCGAAATCAGAAACTCGAAACAAATTCGAATACCAAATCAGAAAATGACCAAAACTAAGTAATTGGAAATCAGTAGTTTTTGTTATTGGAGCATTTGTATTTTTGTCATTGTTTCGGCCAATCTTAATAAAATGGGCGTGCTTCGGATTTCGAATTTCTGGCCGAAAAATAGGAGGTTTTCGGTTAGCCACTACTTAGGTAGTAGTTGCGACTACAAGTTTTGACAGGCGGGATATTTTTCTGGCAGCTGTTTTCTTATGGATCACACCTTTTTTTGCTGCTTTGTCAATTAGTGACTGTGCTGTATTAAGCTTTTTTAAAGTCATTTCGCTGGAATCTTCATTTAAAGATAGTTGTACTTCCTTGGTTACCTTTTTAATTCTGGTATTTGTAGACTTATTTCGCATGCGTCTAATTTCATTCTGCGTAGCGCGTTTTAATGCTGATTTATGATTAGCCAATATAAACTCCTTTCTAAAAGATTTAAAATTGTATATATTATTCTAAAATATGACTGTCAAGAAAATTTGTTGCAATTTAAAAAATACACCGTCTAACAAAGAAGCCTGGACTGGCATATGAAAAGCGCAAAGTAGCCAACCATGAACTGTGAACCGTAAACTGTTATTTATATGTCTGAAAACACTCGTGTAACAAAAGCCGCAGGCGTCGTCGGTGCATCAACTTTATTAAGCCGTATCTTCGGCTTTGTAAGAGATGTTGTAATAGCCTGGTTCTTTGGGGCAGGACTAAGCTCGGATGCCTTTTTTGTGGCTTTCAGAATTCCAAATTTATTAAGAAGCCTTTTAGCTGAGGGTTCTCTAAGCATTGCATTTCTTCCTGTCTTTACTGAATGCCTTACAAATCAAGGTAAGAATGAAGCCTTTAAATTAGCAAGGTCTGCAATAAGGCTGCTTTCCGTAATATTGGTTATTACCGTCATTATCGGTATTTTTTTATCTCCGATAATAATACGTATAACAGCTCCAGGTTTTACTGTCTCACCTGAAAAATTTTCACTTACAGTTACTCTGACCCGTATTATGTTCCCGTACATTTTCTTTATAGGCCTTGTCGCTATTTGTATGAGTATTCTTAATGCATTAGGTCATTTCGCCGCACCGGCTCTCGCCCCTGTTTTTTTAAATTTTGCCATGATATGTGCTGTTCTTTTTATATCTCCTCACATGGCTGAACCGGTAACAGGTCTTGCAATCGGGGTTCTGATAGGTGGTTTTTTACAGTTGGCACTTCAGCTTCCATTTCTTATAAAAAAAGGTTTTTATTTCTGGGAAAAAACTAAAACCTATCATCCCATGCTGAAAAAGGTGGGCTTGCTGATGCTTCCTACCGTATTCGGTGCAGCAGTTTATCAGATTAACATATTAATCGGGACTCTTCTGGCTTCTTTACTGCCCGAAGGGAGCGTTTCATATCTTTACTACGCTGACAGGCTGGTTCAGTTTCCTTTAGGGATTTTTGCTATAGCAACGGCAACAGCCGTACTGCCCAGCCTTTCAAGGCAGGCATCTGCTCAGGATTACGATTCTCTCAGGGATACCTTTGCCTATGCCATGAGATTGATTCTTTTTATTACAATTCCTTCTATGGTAGGACTTATAGTTTTAAGAGAGCCTATAGTTGAGCTGCTTTTTAAAAGAGGGGCTTTTGATGCTGAAACCACAAGATTGACGGCATCGGCTCTTTTATATTATGGTGTTGGTTTGTGGGCATTTTCGGCTGTACGGATAGTTGTTTCAACATTTTATGCTCTTCAGGATACTAAAACGCCGGTACGGATGGGTGTAATATCTGTTGTTGCAAACATAATATTTAGTATTATTCTTATGCGGTATATGGGTCACAGCGGGCTCGCTCTTGCAACTTCGCTGGCTTCCATGCTTAATTTTTGGCTCCTTGCCCGTGCATTAAAGGTCAAGCTTGGATTGTTGGGATGGAAAAGCATCTCTGAATCAGCCTGCAAAACAATGGCGGGTTCCTTTATAATGGGAGCATCTGTCTGGGCAACCGCACTATTAATTATACCATCAGGGGAAAAAACTTTAATCGGTCTTTTTTTCGGACTCATGGGCAGCATATTTGCCGGCCTTGTTTTCTATGGTTTTTTTTCTTTTTTTATCAAAAGTCAGGAGCTTGAGAAAGTTTTGAGTGTTGTTAAAAGGAGCATGAGCATAAAGTGAGACCTTTCCCAAACGCCCCCTTTTGCCCAAATAGCGCTAAAGGTTAGCGCTGATGCTTCACTTCGTGTCACTTCGTGCCGGCGTCAGGCTCAAATTTTAAGCCTCGAAATACTCAATGTATTCCTGCATTTAAAATTTTCGCCTTCCTTGAACTTAAACAAAATTGAACATTTTTCAAAGGTCTCAAAATGAGTTTGAAGCAAAAAATTCTATTATCTTTATCAATACTGATTATATTTTCTTTGCTTTTATTTATTATTTTCGGTGATAATGGATTAGTTGATCTTAACCTGCTGAAAAAAGAGAGACACAGGTTGATAGAAAAAAATGCTGAGATTACCATGGATAATCTTTCTTTATATCGTGAAAGCGATCGATTGGAACATGACCCAGGATATATTGAAGATGTGGTTAGACGAGAACTCGGTCTTATAGGTGAAGACGAGGTGATATTTAAGCTTAAAAATAACGGTGAGCATAAAGTTAAAAGATGAATAATCAAACTGATTTTTATACAAAGACCATGGCTAATGTATATGCTGAACAGGGCTATTTTGCAAAAGCATCTGAGATCTATAGATACCTGTTAAAACATCATCCTGAAAGCCGGGAGCTTAATGATCTACTTTCCGGAGTCGAGAAGAAACTTAATGAAAAAGAAAGAAAAGACAGAGAAATTCTTGAAAAGTTATTCAGTAAATGGATTTATCTGCAAGTAAGTTATAACAGGCTGCAAAAATTGAAAAAATTTAAGCAATATTTATAAAACCAGGAGGTATGAATATGACAAAATCAAAGCGGACAAGAATTGTATTAGCATTTATTGGAATAATAACTGCTTTTTTTGTTTTAGTTAATGGATGTGCAAGTTTAAAATCCAGTAAAAAAGATTCAGAATCCTCAACAAAAGAACAAAAGGAAAAAGGGACACATCCTTTATATTGTGACTTCGGGGATGTGCTTGTACCTGCTGAGTTAAAAGTTGTGGAAGAGTTAACTTTTGTATTGGAAACTTCGGGTTTTATAGCAGGGGTTAATGCCTACAAGGGTCGAGTGAAGGTCGATTCATTGATTAAGTTTTTTAAAAGCAGCATGGCTAAAGATAACTGGAGGATTTTAGGTTCATTTAAATCGTCTCCTTTAAGTATAATACTGTTTCAGAAAGAAAACAGGAGTTGCATGATTAAAATTATCGAAGGATTTTTTAATACTCGTGTTGAAATATGGGTTGCACCGAGGGTTAATGAAGTTGAGTCAGAGTTGTTGAAATAGTTTTCATTACCGGCAAGATAACATCATGAAACTTATAGAAAATAAAAATATCGTGCTTGGTGTTTGCGGGGGTATCGCGGCATACAAGAGTGTAGAATTATTAAGACTTCTTAAAAGACATGGCGCAAATGTCAAGGTATTTATGACTGAGAATTCCCAGGCATTTGTCGGTCGGCTGACTTTTGAAGCATTATCCGGCCAGTCGGTCTGCTCAAGTCTTTTTGAGAAAGTCGGAAGCAAAGGCGGGCATATAGGACACATAGATTGGGCAGAGAAGGCAGACGCCCTGCTTATAGCTCCTGCAACAGCAAATATTATCGGCAAGATAGCAAATGGAATAGCTGATGACGCCCTTAGCACATTGGTGCTTGCAGTTACATCTCCGGTAATAATTTGTCCTTCCATGAATACAAATATGTACCGGAACAGAGCACTTCAAAGGAATCTTGATAGATTAAGGGAAGATGGACTTTTTGTCATAGAACCTGAGTCCGGAGAACTTGCTTGCGGCACAAGCGGGCCCGGCCGCCTTCCTAAACCGGAATATATACTTGAGAGGTTATTATTCTGCCTTTCACCAAAAGACCTGAAAGGTAAAAATGTACTTGTAACTGCCGGCCCAACTCAGGAATACATTGATCCGGTCAGGTTTCTAAGCAACCCGTCCTCAGGCAAGATGGGTTATTCGATTGCAAGAGCTGCTGAGAAAAGAGGGGGCAGCGTTGTCCTGGTAACAGGCCAGACAAGCCTTCCAGCCCCGTTAAATGTAACTGTAATCAAGGTACGTTCTGCAGAAGATATGGCCATTGCTGTGTTTGAGCATATGGAAGATGCAGATATTATTATAAAGGCAGCAGCGGTTTCAGATTACAGACCAGTTGATTTTTCTCAACAGAAAATTAAGAAGGAAAAGGATGAGATGGTTTTGTCTCTGCAAAGAAATCAGGATATACTGGAAGAACTTGGCAGGAGAAAAGAGAACCGCTTGCTTGTAGGATTTGCAGCAGAAACAGAGAATCTTGAAAAAAATTCAATTGATAAGCTTGTTAGAAAGAATCTTGATATAATTGTCGGGAACCTTGTCGGTCATCCCACATCCGGTTTCGGCTCAGATACCAACAAAGTAACGTTTTTTTATAAAGACGGAACAACCGAGTCGCTCCGTGAAATGGAAAAAGATGAGGTTGCAAATATTCTTTTTGATCGGATTGTCGCTATGTTGAATTAATGGGGCATGGTTATAACTTCGGTCACTATCCTATGCTTACAAAACAAAAAATTGATGATTGTCGATTGAAGATTGAAGGAATTCTATTTTCCATGAATTTTTTCAGTCATCAAGATCATTATCATGCGGTGCTTTGACCTCTTCCAGGTGCTCTTTAAGATCCGGCATAATGATTTATATGGTTGACGTCATTAGAAACTGACACTGATCGAAATATACAACAAGAGTATATGCAAATATTCGCTGGAGTTATTATAGGTGGAATTTTTCTTTTGCTTTCTAACAGGTCGGAGTTCAGGAATTCTTATAATATAAAATTCAAAGAGAGGGGAGATTATGAAACACAATAAAATTATGGGCGTATGTCTCTTTCTGGGAATTATGATCCTTTCCGTGTCAGTGGCTTTTGGCCAGACAGTAATGGCTGTGGGACAGGGGTCCTCGCGCCAGATGGCTATTGAAAATGCCAAGAGATCTGCGGTTGAGCAGGGTGTTGGAGCGCTGATCGATTCCAAAACGAAGGTTGCCAATTTTCAGGTTCTTTCCGATAAGATCTATTCCAGGGCAAGCGGCTACATTAGCAATTATAACATACTTTCTGAAGGGAAAACCCCGGATGGTTCCATGTACACGGTGACCATTCAGGCTGATGTGCAAACAGCTTCGATCAAAAGTGATTTAAGAGCCATTGGCATTCTGATGGCTCAAATCGGCAACCCGCGTTTTATTGCGGTTTATATGCCTGAAACCAGGAGCTCCATGTACCGAGATTCACGAGTGGTCCGGGCTGCCGAGCAAGCGATCAATGGGGTTTTTGTCCGCAAAGGCTTTGTTGTTCTGGACCGGATGTTTATTGATGATGTTTACAACGAAATTGAACAGGCAGGCCGTATCGATGTAGACATGGACGATCTTTCCGCTCTGGCTCTCAAATACAAGGCGGATTTGCTTCTGGTGTATGATGTGCATGCCGCCAAAAAGGTGGGTGGGGAAAGCAAGTATTTTGGCGGTATCCTTGTCGAGATTGCCTTGCGCGCTGTAGCCCCTGCTACCGCGGATCTGATCGCTCAAAAATCTGGCGATCTGTATGTCAAAACCATGAAAGTGGGTGGAGACTACTATGACAATATGCAGGCCGCAAAGGCTGCGGATCAATTGGGGAAAGCGATTGCAGATGCCCTTATTGGAGATACACTGGCTTACTATGAACGAGTTTTGCATGGAGGGACCCGTTTTGATGTGTGGTTTAGAAACTTTTCCGAAAATGAAACTTATGCCATTGTTGACGTTATTGAGCGAATGACCGGCTTTAAAGATAAGAACGTTCGAAACGAGTCACCGGGAAATTTTCAGCTTGACGTGAACTACCAGGGAAAGAAATTTGATTTCAAACGGGAACTCTTCAGTGGATTGAAGCAGCAGGGCATCCTATTTGATACCCAGCAGGCCAAGGGAAATCGTTTTCTGCTTTTCAAAAAGGGAACCGATAATCCATAAGGGACGTTATGTAGCGAGTCTGATTATGTCGTGGGTTTTAGGGTAGAGGCAGAAATAACATGGCATTTTTATACGCCGTGTAGACTTCAGGACTTCAGTACTCGTTAAAAGCTTAACAGCAACCTATAAACTAATGTACGAAAGTCCTAGTTGCCTTGGGTAAGAGAAAATATTAACCCAAAAAGCCAGAATAGTGTAAAAATGACAGCGATTATCAAAGAATACCACATGGAATGAGGTGTTCCTAAATCAGACATCTGATTTTTTAATGCAATCTTTTGCAGAGCACCTGCTAAAAACAACCTATTGTTACTTTCATTTTCTACCTCTAGAATTGCCAGCCCTAAAAGCTCATAAACAGAGATGGCACGCCACACAATAAGACATGTAATGATAGAAAATACAGACATTAGAAGAAAAACCGCCCCTTTTGCCAATTCATGTCCGCTTAGATCAGGCAATAATTTTAATATCCCATAACCAGCCGCCACTTCAATGCCGATTAGAATATTAAACCTCGTCCAAAACCTTTGCATTTCACTGTTAAATGTATCCCATAATATTTTGTATTGCTTAAGGTATGAAGCTTCCATACTTTTTGCCCCTATTACCTTGATTGAAAAAATCGGTAGACTCTAAGCGATATCTCAGAGAAAACGAGAAACATTAACGTTGATATAAATGCCAATATGGTTGTATTCATATCAATACCCTTTAATAAAGCATGTAATGTCGATACGCAGAATCCTACTATCGTTGCGCTCACTAATGACTTAGTAGATATAGTAGTTTTGCTGCCCCATGATGATAGTGCTACAACACCGAGCACAAGAGATACTCCTAAAAAATAGAATGTAACAGCAACTACATTTTTGAAAAGCACGGCTCCTAGAACACCTAAAATTGCCAAAATAAATATTGCAATTCTAATCCAATACACTGTTTGATCTTCGCCAACAATACCTAAACGTTGCAGTATGTCTTGAACGGCTGATGATGCAGTAGTATAAATAAATGTATCTGCGGATGAAAGTATTGCCGCAGCGAATGCAATAAACCAAAGGGTAGAAAGCATAGGGTGGGTATTAGCAAGTATTTTTGATACACCTACTGCTAATGCAAGTTCTGTAGAAATATCTGAATCTATGATATTAGTCCCCATAAGTTTAAAACAAACATATGACAAAATACCTCCTATTGCTATAAACGATATAGAGGCAATAGTAATTGCTTTCTTAAAGTCAGACTCTTTGTCAGTGGCATACACCCTCTGCCATAATTCAGCAGAACCCATCGGAAATATTGTTCCTACTAATAAAAATACAATAATTTTACCAATCGGCATTTTTTCAACAGAAAGCAATGACGATTCAGCAACAATATCCGGTGCGTTGAAAAAGAATACACCTATCAGTGTAGCTATTAGGATTAATGAGATATATTGTATAATGTCAGTACGCACTACAGAATTAAAACCGCCTACAAGTAAATATGCGGCAATAGTTATTGATAGTGCTGATGTGGTGAATATATGAGACCAACCACTAATATTGCTAAGAAGCAACCCACCTGCAATAAGGTTGGTGATGATCCAGCCGCCCATCGAAATAGTACACAAAATACCAATCACGATCCCAGCAGATTTCCCGTAATGCTCCTGAAAATAATCTGCCATCGTGTAGTATTGAGATATTTTTGATTCTCTGTGTAGCTTTTTGGCAAACCTGTAAAAAATTATATAACCGATTATATAGCCAATAAATAACCAAAATGCCGCAAGTCCATAAGTAAACACTAATGTGCTATATGTAACCAGCAATCCACCGCCTATTTTACTTGCAGCAATAGTGAAGCCACTTGAAGCACCATGAAGTTGGCGAGATGAAATCAAAAAGGCTTCCTTTCCTCGTATTCTTCCTGGAAGAATACCTATGAATACCATAAGAATGGCATATGTTAGAAGGACAAGTATTTGTGAATTCGTCATGAGTAAGCTCCTAATTCGATTCTCTCTCTTGTCAATTCATAGAGCCGTCAATGATTGGACTATAATAGTTCGTGACAATGTTTGAGACGGAATGATTCTGCCATATATCAAGAATTTCGTATCCTTTTTTGGGGGTAAGTATTTTGCAAGGGTTACTGTATTTATTTAGTTCATTTAGTTGAGTCTTATTTGCCCTTGTAAGATTTATTTTATTTAGTGGATGAACAACAAAAAAAGGAACTGGAATATCCCTGTATTTGAAAGAATTGGAATGCCATAATTCTTTTTCGTTGAATTTAACTCTGACACCGTATTTTTTTGTTTTCTTTATAAACCTATCGAGATGAATTGCGGGACAAGCTAAGTACCCATACAGAATTACTCTCTCTATATTAAGCCAAAACTTTTTTTCATGGACAAGATTCAACAAGTACAACATTGCACTACAGTGTACAATAATAGTTATTTTCCCATCATGAACAGATCTGATTTCTTTACACATAAACTTTACGTCTTCTGAACCACCTTTAATTGATAGCTCTCCATCGCTTAGACCCTGGCCGCGAAGATTAGGTATAAAAATATTTGACCATTTGCTCGACAAAGCCCCCCCCAGTGATTTACAATATTCTAATACGCCGTACCCATTTGGTAAGATTAATATTTGTTCTTTTTTTGCTTTATCATTGTTAAGGGCGTATACTTGTATTTTCCCAGAAGGCCCATTTAGAAAGCTCATAGTTTCTTGAGTTGTTTCTTTAGATAATTTCATTATTATTTGCCTCCGACAGACGCTTGTGGTGTATTGTGCAATTGTTCCCCTTCTTT
>Ga0180009_10003528_pt1 | contig 17728 bp, 17 predicted proteins | sample OS_PC_MetaG_FD_123537 | JGI IMG/M metagenome (GOLD analysis project Ga0180009, IMG submission 123537) | Groundwater microbial communities from the Aspo Hard Rock Laboratory (HRL) deep subsurface site, Sweden - OS_PC_MetaG | ecosystem: Environmental > Aquatic > Deep subsurface > Groundwater... | reverse complement strand
ATGAGACACCCTTTGTTTCCATATGTGACAAAATATAGTATATTTGTCACATAAAGTCAACTAAAAAATACTAATAAGTCTATTTTACAAGCAATTTAACACGTAATATGAGGCGTACACCCGGCTAACTGGGAAGCAGAAGCCAGAGCAAGAATCAGCCGTTCAGATATGGTTATTGTTATGGTTGGTCCAAAGACATATAAGGCCCCAGGAATTTTGAAAGAAGTAAAAATAGCCAGAGCCCTCAAGAAACCAATTTACCAGATTATTGGATATAGAAACGGAAACTACACACCAGTTTCTGATGCTGGCAGGTTATACAGTTGGAGCTGGGATAATTTAAAAAAGTTATTTCAAGGAATAAAAAGATAATTGGAATAACGACATGGAGAACTCTGCGTTGAAATACAGGGTTTTAGAGTTTTTCAAGAAAGGAGAATGTTAAAATGGCAAGAAGAGTGTTTTTCAGTTTTCATTATCAACGTGATGTGTGGAGAGTCAATCAGATACGTAACATTCACAACGTCATCGGAACTGCAGCAGCCGGTTTTCAAGATGCTTCTTTGTGGGAGGAAGCGAAGAAGAAGGGAGATGCAGCAATAAAAAGGCTCATTGACAAAGGACTTGAGAACACATCAGTCATCGTCGTTTGCATAGGGTACAAAACCGCGGGACGGAAGTATATTAACTATGAGATCAACCAATCGCTGGAGCGTGGGAATGGTTTAGTGGGTATTCAGATTCACCACCTCAAGGACAAAGATGGGAAAACCGACCCCGTGGGGGATATTCCCCCCCAAATCGAGAAGTCCGGATTCAAAGTCTATAAATATGTTGATTCAGACAAACTGGCAAAGCGAATTGAGGAAGCCGCAGAACTGGCTGGCAAGTAATGCGTAATAAGGAAAAAGGCACAGACCATCGTAACAGACCATCGTATAACACAGCATATACGCTACGGGCTGGCGCCATTGACGTTCGGGACATTGCTTCCTTCTGTCGCAACGTCGTCTATGCTGGAGCCGCTATCCTGTCTAAAAATTAGGAGAAACTATGTCAGAAGAAAAATTTAAAGACCAGCCCGCCAAAAAAACAGCGGACATGCCCACTGGACTTTATTGGAAAGGCAAAAAGACCGAAGTGGATAGGGTGGTTTTGCCATTTCAGACCATTGAAACCATAAATGAAAGCCGGGCAACTCGGGAAACGGAGAAAGTTAAAGGACAAAGTCTATTCAAAGACCGGGGTGGTGGCGACTGGTATAACCGTCTGATCTGGGGAGATAATAAATACATTATGGCGTCGCTGCTGGAAGAGTTTGCCGGAAAGATTGATCTGATCTGTATTGATCCACCATTTGCTACCGGTGCAGATTTTAGTGTGAAGATGACCTTGGGCGATGCTGAATGGACAAAAGAGCCTTCCGCCATCGAAGACAAGGCTTACAGAGACACATGGGGGCAGGGGTTGGATAGTTATCTGCAGATGATGTATGATGGGTTGGTTTTAATGAGGGAGTTGCTGTCAGATACTGGTTCTATATATGTGCATTTGGATTGGCATGTTGGGCATTATATCAAGCCAATATTAGACGAAATCTTTGGTAAAGGAAATTTTTTGAATGAAATTATCTGGAAAAAATTAGCAACCCCAAAAGCACAAACCATTGGTTATGGAAATATTCATGATGTGTTGTTCTTTTATTTTAAAGGAGATAAAGTCAAGTTTAACCAATTAAAGATAGCGCATAGTGAAGAATATCTAAAAACCATGTATCGATATGTTGATAGAAAAACAGGTAGAAGGTATCGATTGCATGATTTTACGCAAAAGGGATCTGGACAATCACGAAAATTTGGAGAAAAAATACTTAAACCACCGCCAGGAAAACATTGGATTTGGTCTCAAGAAAAAATTGATGAGGCTATAAAAAAGGGGGATATTGTTTTCTCAAAATCAGGTATTCCTAACATAAAAAGGTACTTAGATGAAGTCGAAGGTCATGTCGTTCCAGATTTATGGATTGATGTAAAGCCAATAGGGTCAACAGCACTTGAAAGAACTGGTTATGACACTCAAAAACCCGAAGCCCTTTTAGAGAGAATCATCAAAGCCTCCTCCAACGAAGGTGATTTAGTCGCCGACTTTTTCTGTGGTTCCGGCACTACCGGTGCTGTGGCGGAGAAATTGGGCCGACGCTGGATCATGGCAGATCTTGGCAGGTATGCCATCCACACCACCCGCAAGCGTATGCTGGGCATAGACAACTGCAAACCGTTTGTCGTTCAGAATCTGGGCAAATACGAAAGGCAGTACTGGCAGGGCGTTACCTTTAAAAAGCGGAGTGATGAGCAAATGCCTATCTACAAATATATCCAGTTCATTCTCAAACTCTACAATGCCGAACCCTTGACAGGCATGTTGCACATTCACGGAAAGAAAGGAAAACAATTTGTCCATGTGGGCGCGGTGGATGCGCCGGTAACGCTTACTGAAATTAAGGAAGGCATGGATGAGGTGAAACAGGCCGGTCAGAAGGCGCTGGATATCCTGGGCTGGGAGTGGGAGATGGGCTTACACAATGTGGTAGAAAAAACCGCCAAAGAGAGTGGCATCCATCTTCGCCTGCTTTCTATCCCCAGAGATGTTATGGATCCCAGGGCAGCGGCAAAAGGCGATGTCACCTTTTATGAATTAGCCTATCTGGAAGTGGACATAAAGCCTACTAAGGACGGCCGTTTTGTTGTGGAACTCAAAGACTTTGCCATCCCGAACCTTGATTTAATCCCGCAGGAAGTGCGTGACAAGATAAAAAAATGGTCAGATTATATTGACTACTGGTCTGTTGACTGGGACTGGAACGAGGATACGTTTCACAATATGTGGCAATCCTACCGCACACGCAAGGAGCGGAAACTGGAATTAACCTCTGATGCGCATAAATATGAAAACAGCGGTAATCATAAAATCATGGTCAAAGTGATTGATATTTTTGGAAATGATACCACCCATGTCATTGAGGTAAAATCATAATGGCACGCGAACGCAAAGCAAAACGAACTCAAAAAGAGACTATCATCCATCTGGATCAACGCCTTCCGGAGGTAACGGGTAGAGATCCGTATTCCATTCCCGTAAAACACTTGTTGCCTGACAAAAAAGGAGGGTATGTTGAAAAAGATGAACGACGTCCCAGCAAGACCCTGTTGGTAAATCAGATCCGCGAAGAAGTAGATAGATGGCGGGAAAACGGCTATGAACGTCCGCGAGGGGTTTCTGACACCTCCAAAAGGTTAATGGAATGGTGGTTTGATGAAACCCATTTCTTCCCGAATGGAGAACCTTTCAGTTACTATTTTGCCCAGCAGGAAGCCATTGAGACCATCATTTACCTGTATGAAGTCGTAAAGAAGAAGGAGGCTGCCGATCTCATTTTTAAATACATGGATCCAAAGGCGTATAAGGATGATTTATTCACCACCCGCAAAAAAATAGAAGAAACAACCCGTCAAAGGCGGATGCTTACAAGAATTGTGCCTGAAACAGGGCTGATTGCCCATCAGGAGATTCCTGCGCCTGATCATTATCGCTACGCGATTAAGATGGCAACCGGTTCGGGCAAGACGCTGGTCATGGCAATGGCGGTTGCCTGGTCATACTTTCATAAAAAATTTGAACCTGATTCGAATCTAAGCAAAGCGTTTCTGATTATTGCGCCGAATATAATTGTATTTGAACGCTTAAAAGAAGATTTTGAGAGCGGTAATATATTTAAGGACTGGGACTTAATCCCAAATGAATGGAAACACGACTGGCAGATGACCTATATCCTCCGGGGTGAAAGCAGGAAAACTTCCACGGAAGGCACGCTGTACCTTACCAATATTCATCAACTGTATGAACCAAGAAATAACGATAATTATGACGACCCTGTAAATCGCCTGCTGGGACCCAAACCCAAAGAAGCCACTGGCTCCTGGGAAGAGGATCTGCTGGACAGGATTAAAGCGCATGATGATCTGATGATTATCAATGACGAAGCCCATCACGTCCATGACGAAGACCTGGAATGGATGCAGGTTATTTTACGTCTGCATAATCACCTGAAAGACAAGGGAGCCAAAGGTTTATCTTTACAACTCGACTTTACGGCCACGCCCAAGGATCAGAACGGCACCTTTTTCCCGTGGATTATTTGTGATTATCCATTGGCGCAGGCCATTGAAGACCGTATAATCAAGGCGCCCTTGATTGTCCACCAGACAGATAAAGCCGACCCGGAGAAGTACGACCGTGCCAGTGTTGCTTATGCAGAGTGGATCAGCATTGCCATTTCCCGCTGGAAAGATCATCATAAGGCATATGGCAAGGTCAAAAAGAAACCGGTGCTTTTCATTATGGCAGAAAACACAAAAGATGCAGATGATATTCATGCGGCGTTGAAATCCAAAGCGGAATTTAAAGGAGATGGTCAACTGCTTTTGATTCACACGGATAAAAAAGGTGAAATCACGAAAGGGTATTTGGAAATAGCCAGAGAAGCAGCACGGCTGATTGACAAACCGGAAAACAAAATAAGGGCCATTGTTAGTGTTATGATGTTGCGGGAAGGCTGGGATGTGCGCGGTGTTTCGGTTATATTGGGCTTAAGGCCCTTTACCGCCAAGGCAAATATTCTTCCGGAACAGGCTGTCGGTCGCGGGCTTCGTTTGATGAAAGAAGTCGGCCCTGAATATATTCAAATTGTTGAAATTGTCGGTACCCAGAAATTTGAGGAATTTGTCAAACAACTGGAAGTGGAAGGCGTCGGGGTTGGATATACACGGCAAACGCCGGACATGGGACAGTATGTTTTCCCGCATAAAGCAAAAATGGAATTCGATATTGAAATTCCGTTGTTAACGCCGTCTTACTCCCGTCAATTAAACACGCTGGATGCTTCGTTTATTGATGAATTGCCAGCAAATCCAAGAGGATTGAAGATAACTGAAGGAGTGATAAACAAGGTAGAATTGGTTGAAACAGTTACTCAAAAAACTGTTGCTCAGAAAAAGGTAACAATTGATGAAGCCGTTCCTGAAATCAATGAAATATTAATAAATTTAACCAATCGTATTTGCAAGGAAGCACGTTTAGACGGTCATTTTGCGGTAATTTATCCATTGCTGCGAAAATATTTGAAATATGTGTTTTTCGGCCAGGAAGTAGATCTGGATAATAAAAAGATAAGAAGATTGTTAACAGATTCACGTAACACGGCAGAAATTATTAAAACCATGGCAAAAGCAATAGGCGATAAAAGCATTACTACAACAACAGTGAAGATGAAAAGCGATCCGTTGCGCTTGTCTGAATTGGATGGATTTTATTGGAAACGGATGTGGGTCGAGTTGGATAACACCATCTTCAATATCACCACATGCTTTAATGATTTTGAAAAACACTTTGCGCGATTCCTGGATCATGCAAATGATATTACCAAATTTGCAAAGCTGGCGGAGACCTATACAAAGTTTTCTATTGAATACATCAATCACAAGGGTGCCATTGCCTATTACTATCCCGATTTTATCGCTGAACAGGCAGCAAACAAAAAAATTATTATGTGGTTGATTGAGACGAAAGGTTGGGAGCAGGAAGATGTTTCACTAAAAGATGCCAGAGCAGAAAGATGGTGTGAAGATGCAACCAAACTAACCGGTGTTGACTGGCGCTACTTAAAAGTCCCGTATAGTCCATATTTGAGTATGACAAAAAATTTAACTTCAATGCCTGCTGCAACGTTTGAGGGTTTCATAACAATTTTAGATAGGGCATTAACTGATAATCAGCTTGGCCTGAAGATGTAATATCTTGAATTGGGTCGGACCAAGCCAAAGGCTTGATGACACAGACATTATATGCATAAGTAGGGAGTATTTTGATCCTTAGAACCCAAATTTTGAGGGCGGAATTGGCTGTGTAAGAGACAGAAAGTAACGGTTCAATGAGATGCCGGGAGCCAGCAGCCTCTACATTTTGGGTCACATTATCTTCAGTCATAAGGGGTATTACAGGTTTCTGGAGCAGGGGGACATGACCCGTGCCCGAAAAACCAAATAGAAAAAGGATAGAACGTGAAATCAAACCCTTCTTCCTACAGATGGATCTTCCGTGCCCGTTTCAGGCGGCATGCCTTTGGCTGGCGTTCGCAGCCGGCCATAAAGCGGGTCAGAGAGGCCGTGTCTGAGATAAAAAAAATTGCGCGAAAAGATACCCTATTGAGTGCGGAAGGGGCGATTTCGCTCTTGCAAAAACTCTCACCGGCCCTGGAGCATGTGGACAGCTCCTCGGGTGCCATCGGTACGGCCGTCAACAAGGCCATTGATGCATTGGTGCCCATGATTGTAAAGGCCCCGGCAGATGATGATCTGAGGGACAAGTGGCTGGAACGTCTCTGGGAGGCCTTTCAAGAAGACGATATGCCCTATATTGAAACCCTTGCGGATTTCTGGGGAGATCTCTGCGTAAGTCCCGTACGGGCCTCACAATGGGCCGACCAATTGATGCCGCCGGTTCGCATGTCCTGGGGTCCAGATCCGGAACTGCGCGGATACTACAAAGGCACTATCGCCTGCCTGAGTGCCTTGCTCAAGGCTGGGCGGGAGGAGGAGATCCTCTCCCTGCTGGATCTGGCGCCTTACAAATCATGGGATGTCCGGGAATGGGGTGTGAAAGCCCTGATTTCCATGGGCAAAAAGGTCGAGGCCCTTCGCTATGCTGAGGACTCTCGCGGACTGAATGACAGCCCCGTTGCCATCGCTCAGGCCTGTGAAGAAATCCTGCTTTCAAGCGGCATGGCCGAAGAGGCCTACAACCGCTACGCCATCGAGGCCAATCAAAAGGCCACCTATCTCGCCACCTTTCGGGCCATAGCCAAAAAATACCCCCACAAGGAGGCGAGCCGTATCCTTAGTGATCTGGTGGCCAGCGCGCCGGGCGAGGAAGGCAAATGGTTTGCCTCGGCCAAGTCGGTAGGGCTTTACGGGGAGGCTATTGCTCTGGCCAACCGGACGCCCTGCGACCCGAAAACTCTCACCAGGGCCTCACGGGATATGGTGGAAACAGAGCCGATTTTCTCCATGGAGGCCGGCATGGCCGCACTCAGGTGGCTGGTCGAGGGCTACGGGTACGATATCACCGGCATGGACGTGCGGGAGGCCTATGACCATACCATGACGGCCGCTGAAAACGCCGGGTGTAGGGGTGAAACCTTTGATCGGGTCCGCAAACTGGTTGCGGGAGAGGTCTTCGGAGAACGGTTCGTCACAAAGATCCTCGGTCTGGAACTCGGTTTAAGGCAGATGTAGTGGCAGCGGTCAAGGGTTACTTGACCGTCCGACAATCACAACTCACGAGCAAAGGTTAAAAATTGTGAATTGGGTCAGACCAAGCCAAAGGCTTGATGACACTGGCATAATATGCATAATCAGGGAGTATTTTGATCTTTAGAACCCCTGTTTTGAGATCAGCGTTGACCTTCTAAGAAAAAACAATGAAATGCGTGATCTGCAAACACGAGGAAGAGGGGGGCGGGGCTAAGTAATTAAGTACCAAATCGGGGAAAGTCAAAAGGGGAAGCACGGGTTTGTCCAACATGCGAAAAGGGGGACGTCCTTAAATAATCAAATATCAACATGCTGAAAAAAGTTATTTGACAATTTAAGGACGTCCCTCAAAATACTCACATACCTGGGGTGGAGTTCGAAAATGCATGGGAGCATCGAGAGGAGGTGATGCTGGAAGAATTGGCCATCCCGTTCATATCGAGGGCGGACTTGATAAAGGCCAAGGAAGCCAGCGGCAGGGCACAAGATTTGATAGATGCTGAAAACCTGAGAAAGACCGAACAATCGAATCTAGCGGATAGCTAATCGCTGCCGCTGATTCGTGATTCGGGTTGAAAGTGTATGATATTGTCTATAAAATACTCAAAAGACTTTTTTGGAGATCGGGAAATGGGAGAAAAAAGAAAGTATGTTGTTTCAGATCCATCAATAATGATGGGTAAACCCGTCATAGTAGGGACCCGCATCACAGTCGAACTCATCTTGGAAAAACTTGCGGCTGGCGAAACGATTGACCAAATCATGGAGGCTCACCCCCGCCTTTCGCGTGATGCTATTCACGAGGCCTTATCATTTGCTGCCGAGGCTTTGAAAGCCGATGTTATCTATCCTATTTCTGAGGCAAAAGCGTGAATTTTGTCGCTGACGAGAGTGTAGATTGGCAAATTGTTGAGAAGATGCGAGAAGATGGTCATCCTGTAATTTATGTAGCCGAGATGGATCCTGGGATTCCAGACGAAGACGTGATTCTTCTAGCGAATCAGCAGTCCGCTATATTGATAACGGCAGATAAAGATTTCGGTGAATTGGTTTTTCGCCAAGCTTTAGCTACACATGGAGTTGTTCTTATCAGACTGGCTGGGCTTTCTCAATCACGCAAGGCGGAATTGCTCTCTTCTGCTTTAAAAGAACGTGCCTCTGAAATTCCAAATGCATTTTCGGTTGTTACACCAGGCATGATCCGAATTCGTTATAAAACTTAACCAACTTGGTAGCCGGGGGGTTTAACCCCTAGCCTCCACACCACCCCTCGTGCAGGTCCGCAAGGGGCGGTTCACAGTGGAATAGGGGGCGAGTGGAATAGGGGGGTATTCATATATTGATTGGCATGGGATAACCTATGTGTCCTTCAATAACGGGGAGAGAGGCCAAAAGATCGTGAAAACAATGAAACTCAGGGCGGAAGGATAGGCTATATCGATTTATCAATACCCGTCCCCTATTGCTTATACAGCTATGCTTTAACTTTTGGAGCTTGTATAGCTCCTTCTTCGCATTGTACCAGACAGGCCCGGCATGCTGTGCAGGCTTCCCTGTGATCCAGGACAGCTCGTTTACTATCGTCCATGTTCCATACCCCTTGTGGGCATATCTCCGCACATGATTTACAACCTTTGCACAATTCCCTCTTGTAGGAGAGTTCTCTTTGTCCATTGAGAAGTTCTGTACGAATAGTGCCTGCAAAGGCCACGTTACCTATTCGGCCTATGCCTAACCTGGCAAGAAATGGATCGAGGTCAGAAGGCATTGTGGAAGCCATTCCCCCAAGTTCTAATCCATAAAGAGGAATGATGATCATGGCGAAAATCAGATACACCCGAAATACGTTGTCCTCCCTTCCGAAAAAAGATTCTGTCGTAATGAGGATCCCTACAAGTATCACATCCAAAAATATCGCCTTCCTGAAACCGTTTTTTCCTGGTATCCATGGACATAATGAAAAATAGACCACAAATGCTATGGCTCCACTCACAAGATAGCCCATCAAAAGGTGACGGGCAAACAATAGAAAGCCTATCCCCCCAACGAGATAAAAGGGAAACAGACTTCCAAGTGCTGTATCGAGTCTCTCCTTCAGATCGTATGTTACCCGCTTCATATTGACGTCACTTTTAAAATTATCTTCTATGAATCTGGGGATATCTTTTGCTCTTACCGGTCCCCACTTTATCTTCCATCCGGTTTGAGATTTCACATCAGCCGCATTGATACCGGACGCTCCCAAGGGAGGTAAAATGAGTGTTCGATGATTCACCTTAGCGGCGATCTCACTTGTCTTGACTATGGAAACAACCGAATGACTGTTTAACTCCTCTCCCCCTGCAGCACACCAAACATTAATACCTTTTGAATCAGCCACCAATAACCAGATGTTTAATCCTCGAAGGATCTTGGTCAGTCTTTTCACGGTCAGGTCAAAGTTGCAAGTCACCAGGACCGGGCTTTCGGGCCCTGGACTGCCAATGCGCCGCAACCCGGTCTTTGTCGGGCAGGGGAAAAGTCGAAATAAAAGTCCCCAAAAAGTCTTCAAAAAACTCATCACTTTTTCTCCTCCCTCCACTCAACCATTTTCTACTCAACTATATTGACCATGTCTGAATGAACATTTATCGGTCAGGCGACCATCGTCCCATCTTCTTTCTTTGTTGCGACGACCATTGCGAACGAATCTCCATGGCTTCTCTCTTCCTTTTCAATTCTGAAACCTGCACCTCTTATGGCCCCAGTTAGGTCTGCTATGGGACGAGTTGAATGTTTTGTGGCAAAATAGGTCACCGCCACCAGCGGTAGACGAATGATGGAATGAATGACGCGACGAACGGCTGTCTTTGGAACAACTTCATCGGCAATGACAATCAGTCCACCGGACTTTAAGACCCTGGCCGCATGTTTTAACGCAAACCGTCTTTCGTCATCCGATAGCTCACTAAAAACGAGTGTGGAGACGACAGCATCAAAATGATTCTTTGGTAAGCCATCCATTCCATCAACCCCCATCTCCACGACCCTAAATCGATCTTTTAAATTGTCCATCTCGATTCTCTCTTTTGCCGATTCCACCATTGAAGGACTTAAATCAAATCCTTCCACAATACAGTGGCGTTCAACAAGCATGGTTGCAAGCTCCCCGGTGCCGCATCCGATCTCAAGGACAAGACTCCCTTCCGGTATCTCACGGGCCACCGCCTCTTTGACAGCACGTACTCGTCCCTTACTGACTTTATCCATCCGTCTGTCATAAGATCGCGGTCTCATCTCAAGGATTTTCATGAAGACATAGCTGAACATCTGGAATCCTCTCTTCCCATCATATTAATCTTTTTACCACCCTTAAATCAACTCTTTGAGGATACGCTTCATCTCATCATTAATCACTGCAAGGGAAAACCAGTCCTTCTCGTCTGTTCGGGCAGCACCGAAATAATCCACATAGACCGCGCAATGATCTTCCCATTCGGTCACGTGACTGAGGGAGAAGTCCACCAATGCAAGCAACTTGTCTGCAGAGCGAGATTCTTTTATCATGGCTTGAAGGGCGCTCGTAAAAGACCGTTCATCCCCGTGCACAGCAGGGGGTATTCTGGCGGGATTTCATAAAGGTATTGAAATATATGATTATGATGTCAAGGGATTTTTGAATATATAAATCATTGACATATAAAATTAAACAGGCTATTATAGCCATAATTAGTGAGACAAAATAGGCAAATCACACAAGATAAGGAGCAATGAGATGATACAAGTTAACATATCCGAAATCAAAAACAGGCTCAGTTATTATCTTAGGTTAGTTCGAGGTGGTGAAGAGATCGAGATCCTTGACAGAAAAACGCCTTTGGCCCGAATAGTTCATGTTTCACAGTCAATAAATAATGAAGATAATGAAACACCATGGATAAAGGAGATAGAGAACCTTGGTATCATTAAACCGCCCAAAAAGAAAGGCTTCCCTCCTGAACTCTTGGCTAGAGGTAACGTGACTATGGCGGGAGAAAAGAGAAAACCAGCAGTGCTTGAAGCCCTGCTGGAAGAGAGGAATACTGGAAGATGAAATTTTGGGATTCATCGGCTATAGTGCCCCTCGTGGTTGAAGAAGAAGAAACAGATTATTGCATAAAGACCTTGTCCAGTGACCAGGAAATGCTGGTCTGGTGTCTTAGCAGGCTGGAGGTTGTTAGCGCTCTATGTCGCCGGGTTAGAGATGGCACACTTAGTGAGCAATATTTTCAGAAGGCAAAAAGGCACTTGAACGATCTTATTGAGCACGCCTATGAGGTAAAGGCGATTGAAAAGGTCAGACATAGGGCTTTGAGGCTACTGGAAGTTCACCCACTCCGTGCGGCTGATGCCTGCCAGCTTTCCTCTGTCCTGATCGCTACCCAGGAAGATCCTGACCGGCTGCCAATAGTCTGTTTTGATGATCGTCTTAAAAAAGCTGCTTTTAAGGAAGGCTTTGCAGTGAATCCGGGGAAAGACGAAAGTGAATAATCTAATCACAGGCAGAGATAAATGCTGTTGATGACAGAGAAAAGGAGGAAAAGATGGTAGGCATATTGTCATATGGGGTCTATATTCCCATGTGGAGAATGGATAGAGGCGAGATCGCAAAGACAGCAGGTATACTATCCGGAGGAGGGAGTAGATCTGTGGCTTCCTGGGATGAAGACAGCCTGAGCATGGCGGTGGAAGCCGGCATAGATTGCCTTGCATCCATGGACCCCAAGGAGGTTGATGTCATTCACTTTGCTACGGTCTCCTCTCCTCTTAAAGAGAAGCAGGCGTCATCTCTCATTGCGTCGGCCCTGGATCTCAGGAAGAATGTGCGTACCAGCGACGTTACAGACTCAACAAGGGCCGGGACCATAGCCATTCAATCCGCATTTGACTCGGTCAAGTCGGGAAACGCCAAGAAGGTTCTTGTGATTGCCTCTGATTGCAGACCCGCTATGGCTGGTTCCGAGTTTGAACAGACTTATGGTGATGGAGCGGCAGCCCTGTTAATCGGGGAGGGCGATACCATCGCCCAGATAGAAGGATTCTCCACACTCTCCGATGCCATTCCAGGGACCTGGAGGCGAGAGGCAGACGTTTTCCCCAAGAGGTTCGAGGCAAAGCTGGACAGGAATTTCGGGATATTGAAGAATGTCCCGGAGGCCGTTACTGATCTTTTAAAGAAATGCAACGTCGAAACAAAAGATGTCTTTAAATTTGCTCTCTATTCGCCCGATCCCAGGGGATATCTCAATCTGGCCAAGACCTTGAATATGGATGCGGCATCACAACTGGAGAATCCTCTGTTCGACACGGTAGGACTAACAGGGACGCCACACTGTCTGCTGCTTCTTATCTCTGCTCTCGAGAAGGCTAAACCTGACCAGATGATTGTATGTGCAAACTACGGCGAAGGCAGTGATGCTCTCTTGATCAAAACGACTCAGAATGTGGAAGAGATAAAGGGCAAGCGAAAAGGGACCAACTTCATATCCTCATTTCGTATGATAGAATCCTACGGGCGCTTTACTCATTTTAAAAGAACCCCGGAAACTGGTTCCACCGGACCTGCTGATACCACATCTCTGGTCAAATACTGGCGAGATGAGAAATGGGGGATACGTCTCTATGGCATGAAGTGTAACAACTGCGGGACGTTGCAATACCCCATCAGCAGATGCTGTATGATGTGCAGCAAAAAAGATAATTATGAAGAGGTCAAGCTCGCAAGAAGGGGCAAGGTGTTCTCATTTACCCATGACTACCTGCAAGGGTGCGGTGGTGTTCCCGGGGACGGCATTAATCCATGTACGAGAGTGATTGTGGATCTGGAGGATGGGTGTAGAATGTGGAGGGAGATGAGTGACAATACCCTTCAGGAAGTGAAAATCGATATGCCCGTGGAGTTGACCTTCAGACTTATTCGAAAAACTGACGGTTTTCCGTACTATGGCTGGCGTGTCAGACCGGAACGATAGTGGAAACAGGTAATAGTTCACCGCTGAGACGCCGATGACGCAAAGAAAACAGATAAAGATAATCCTCAGCGCTCTCTGCGGCTTTGCGGTGAAAATTACGGAAATAGGAGGGAAGAAAGATGGCGAAAGGGATAAAAGATAAGGTTGCCATAATCGGTACCGGGGTCACCAAATTTGGTGAAATCTGGGAGAAGGATGAGGAAGATCTTCTGGTTGAAGCAGTATACGAGGCATGTGACAATGCACATGTTGACCTTCAAAAAGATGTGGAGGCCGTATGGGTTGGTACCCAGTACCCTTTCTCTGGGATGTCGGGAGGCGCTTTTAGCGAACCCCTCAAGTGCTTCGGAAAGCCGGTCACCCGTTGCGAAAATTTTTGTGCTACAGGCATGGACTCCGTCAAAAACGCCGCATACGCCGTAGCCGCAGGTATACACGATATTGTTCTGGCTTGCGGGGTAGAGAAACTCCTGGATATGGGCTCCAAAGGTCTGCCGGGTTTAGCAGACCCACACCCACTAAGCGTCGGCATGTCCACTCCCTCCATGTTTGCCATCTGTGCTAACCGTGCTTTTAAAGAATGGGGATGGACCGAGGAAGATCTGGCCCGGGTCGCTGTGAAGAATCATCGTCATGGTGCCAAACATCCCAAGGCCCATTTCAGAAAAGAGATTGATATTCAGACTGCCATGAATGCGCCAACCATTGCTTATCCCCTTAAACTCTACGATTGCTGCGCCATGTCAGACGGTGCGGCTGCGGTCATACTGACTCGACCTGAAATCGCAAAAGACCTGGTGGGAAGCGGGAATTACGTGACCATAAAAGCCATAGGACATGCCGTACACAGTCTCAACCCCTTCTCCAGACCCGACTTTACCGGGTTGTCATTTCCGGCAAACCGGAGTTCATCCAAGGCGGCCTATGCAGAGGCAGGAGTTACGAATCCTCGAAAGGAGCTTGATTTTGGTATTGTCCACGACTGTTTCAGTGTTAACGAACTTTTAACATACCAGGACCTGGGGCTATGCGATCACGGCGAAGCCGCAGACCTGATCAGGGAGGGAATCACGTCAATAGATGGTGAATTCCCTGTCAACCCTGATGGTGGACTGAAATGTTTCGGACACCCCATTGGTGCAACCGGAGTCCGCATGATAGTTGAGCTCACCAGGCAGATTTTGGGAAGAGCAGAAGGGTATCAGGTGAAGGATGCAAAAGCGGGGTTTGCCCACAATCTTGGCGGACCTTTCACCACCAGTATGGTGACCATTGCGGGCACACCAGACTGGGAACCGGGTGGATAGAGATTCCTCTGATGCACTCATTACCATCCAAACCATGGAAGAAAGTAGAGGTCGTCCAGCGGGGGGAGAACCACTACCTCATTAAGTTTCTTTCGCCATTGAAAGACGAAGATCATTTCAGAGAAATCATCCAGGATGATCTGGAACCCTGCCTCAACGAGCACAGCACATTCGAAAACTCTGATTGGGAGACAAGGACCGTTACTTTAAGGATAGAGGACTACCGATCTTTCAAGCGAAGACTGGTATTTCAGGGAGTCATGATCGAAGAAGAAAGACTAAATAAAGATGACTTGACAACCGATCGTCAGGGTTGACTCGAAATCCTGGTAGCAAGACAATGTAAAAATCATTTGAAATTTATATAATATTTCACCGCAGAGGCGCAAAGGACGCAAAGAAAACATGAAATAATGGATATCAATAAGCTCACCAATTTATTGGACCTTAATTGGGGACTTCTATGGAATCCTAATGTTACCATCATGCGAAGGTATAATACGAATAGGAACAGATTAAAGAAATAGTCTGGCTGGACAGATGTATCTTTTTGTTTTCCGGCCTCTCAGCGGAAAACAAAAAAACTTAAACCTCTGCGCCCTTTGCGTCTCTGCGGTGAGAGATAAAAAAGCCTATTGGAAGCACACGGTTGACTGGTTACAAATTTAACAGTGAATTATGGATTTTCAGGATGATAAAATACTTAGTCTCTGTCCAGAATGCCTGGAACTCATTCCTGCAATGGTTAAAGAGGCCCCAGACGCCGTTCTATTAGAAAAAACATGTGCCCAGCATGGGTCTTTTACAGTCGTGATCTCCACCGACATGGATACCTACCGAGGTTTAGCACATACACCAAGAAAAGTGACTACCCCTTTACATTACGGAACAGTCTGTGAGAAAGGCTGCCCCAATGATTGCGGTTTGTGCCCTACCCACGATCAGCATACCTGCCTGGCAATCTTGGAGATAACTTCGCGTTGTGATCTGTCTTGCCCAATCTGTCTAGCCTCATCTCGACCCGATGGGCATCACCTGGAGATCTCTGTAATCGAATATGCCTTGAGAAAACTCATTCAACAAGAAGGTAGCCCAACACCCCTTCAGCTAAGTGGTGGAGAACCTACATTTCACAAGGATCTGATGGAGATTGTCAGGCGTTCGGTCTCCCTCGGATTCACGAAGATCGAGCTCGATACCAATGGAATAGCCTTAGCCCGTGATCCCTCCATGTGTAATGAGTTGAAGGAAGCGGGTCTTACAGGAATCTATCTCCAGATGGACGGTCTTCGTTCTTCAGTTTCAGAATCCATCCGAGCAAGAGACCTTATTGGTGTGAAACAGAGGGCCATTGAAAACTGTAAAAATGCAGATCTTCAGATTGTACTCTCCGTGACCGTAGTTCCCGGCGTCAACGACCATCTCATATGGGAGATGATTCAGTTTGGAATGGAACAGAGGATCACTGGGATTAATTTTCAGTCGTTGACCTTGACCGGTCGTTATCCTAAGGATATGGCAAAGAGCCCCGAACGATTCACTCTGGGGCATTTTATGCGGAGTATTGAAAAACAGAGTGGCCAGATCTTGTCAGCGGATGACATCAATCCCATACCTTGCCCCGATCCTAGATGTGGAGCCCTGACATACGCCCTCATCCATCAAGGGGATCTGCTGCCTCTAAATAAACTTCTGGAAAAGGAAAGGGTACTGGATTTTTGCGCCGATTTTACAGACTGGCAAACATTGATGCAACAGATCAGTTGTTCCAAAACATGCGATTGTAACCCCTACCCTCTTTTGGAAAACAAACCATTGGAATTGGGCGATCTGTTTCTCGATTCTGATTTTTTCTCCATTGGTTACCACGGTATGATGGACGCCTATAACTTTGATCTTGACCGAGCAAAGCGATGTTGTATACACGAACTGACGCCCGACGGAAACCTTATTCCGTTCTGTCTGTATAATATCAAGTACAGAAACAATGATGTAAGGATTTAATTACTAATTTTGACGACTTCGTAAAAAGTCGAAAAACACCATTTTTTGTCATTCCGGCGGAAGCCGGAATCCAGTCTTTTCAAATGGTTACAGATGGTCTGGACTCCGGAGCCTGCCCCGGACACCGATCCGGGGTTCACCGGAGTGACGACTTTTTACGAGTTCATCAATTTTCATTGCCATTTTTCTAAAACGAGTAACGAATCAATAACAGATAACAACTAATCGAGTTTTAACTTGATTGGGATATAACTATGGGTAATGATACTGAACCTTCAGGTACGCGTATTCTTCTTATCCGTCATGGAGAGACTGAGTGGAATCGAATTCACCGATTCCAAGGTAGGAGCGATCTGTCCCTAAACCAAAAAGGTCGAAAACAGGCCCATGCCTTAGCTCGGTCATTGGAAGAGGAAACTCTAACGGCCATACACTCAAGCCCCCTGGCTCGGGCCATGGAGACGGCTAACCTCATAAGAGAGTTACACCCGTCAGTCCCCCTGTTCGAGGAAGATGGGTTCTTGGAGATGGATTTGGGGGAGTTTGAGGGAATGGAAGCCAAATATTGGGCTGAACAATACCCTGATTTTCTCAAGGCCTGGCTGGAGAAACCCGGATCCGTCAGTATGCCGGGCGGTGAGAGCCTTCAAGAGGTACAGGATAGGGCATTGGATGCCCTTGAACGAATCACACAGCTTCATCCACTCGATAGCACGTTGCTGATCTCCAGCCACAATTTTGTCAACCTTACCATATTATGTTATGCATTAGAGCTCTCTCTCGATAAATTTCGAGATATACGACAGGGAACAACAGCCCTAAACATCCTTTACAAACAAGGGGAACGCTTGTGGGCGGAAGTGGTGAATGAGCAGTCCCATCTTCAAAAACTCGTAACTGCCTAGGTGGATAGACTGAAGGTGGAAGGGTTTTAGGGCATTGAACAAAAGATTGTGGAAACAGAGAAGGTCTTGAGTAGTTTGATTCGATCGTTGCGGATTTAGACTGAAGCTGTCTTAACCTTCAGCCTTCAGTCTTCAACCTAAACACCTGAGTAATT
>Ga0180009_10003527_pt1 | contig 17730 bp, 18 predicted proteins | sample OS_PC_MetaG_FD_123537 | JGI IMG/M metagenome (GOLD analysis project Ga0180009, IMG submission 123537) | Groundwater microbial communities from the Aspo Hard Rock Laboratory (HRL) deep subsurface site, Sweden - OS_PC_MetaG | ecosystem: Environmental > Aquatic > Deep subsurface > Groundwater... | reverse complement strand
TCTGAAAAACGGCCAATTGCGGATAAGCTCAAATAAGACGGTGACGATAACGAGCGGCACATATTATCTGAGCGGGATAAATGTGACGGCGAAAGCGAAGCTCAACATAGAAGAAAATGTCAACATATTCTGCACGGGGAAAATAACGGTAGCGGCCAATGCCGAAGTGAATTATGAGGGCGAAGATTACGGGCTGATTATATTCTGCAACACGGATGAAAACGTAAATATAAGCGGCGGCGGGGATATGAGGGGAATTATATACGCGCCGGAAAGCTTTGTCCATGTCAGCGGACAGGGATTAACGGTAGGGAATGTGTTCGCGAAAAGAGTTGATGTGACGGGGCAGGGAATAATTGTCGGAACAGGAAAAGAGAAAACAGGCGGCAGGATAATAATGGCTGCGGGGAGCAACCTGAAACCGTCAAATCTAGCGGTGTTTGAATTGAAAGAGGTTTACGCGTATCCGAATCCGGCGAAGAGAGTGAATCCAAAAATACATTTTAACTGCGGAGTGAATGACGCCTCAGTCAGTCTCAGGATATTTACGATAGCGGGTGAGCAGGTCTTCGGATGCGATATGTCAAATAATTATGTTGCGGCAAAGAGCGCCTATGAGTATGAGTGGGACACAGCGGGAAAAGCGAGCGGCGTGTACATTTATCTGATAAAGGCGGATAGAAACGGCGTTGCCCTGAAGAAGACAGGAAAGATGGCGGTGATAAAATGACCCCGGAAATTAAACAATCCCCAACAAGGCAATTCAGAAAAACCCCCATTTGCCTGTCGGAAAAGATTTATTTATTCCTTTTCTCCGCCGTCTTTTTGTTTGTTACTGTTTGTTCTGTTTGCGCGGAGACGGGGAAAAGCGGAGCGTCGTTTCTGAAGATAGCGCCGACGGCGGGGGCGGAGGCGATGGACGGAGCTTATACGGCGATGTCTTCTGATATAGGAGCTTTGTATTATAATCCGGCGGGAATAGCGCGCCACGGATCGCTTTCAGCTTCAGGCGGGAGATTCCAGGCGGGTTTTACGCACACGGCATGGATACAGGGAATGACTTATGATTTCGCGGGGGGTATTGTCCCCGTGACGTGGGGGAATTTAGGTATATCTGTAATATCCATGAGGAGCGGTGAAATAGACGGCAGGGACAGTGACGGCAGTAAGACGGCTGATTTTGAGAGCGCGGATACCGCGTTTACAATATCGGCGGCGAGAGAATTAAACAGCAGAAATATGCTGGGGGTTAATGTGAAGTTTATCAGGCAGACAATAGCCGATGAGAGCGCTGAGGGTTTTGCGATAGATATGGGAGCGATGAGAGAGCTGACGGATAAAGTATCAGTTGGTTTGAGCGTCAGAAATCTTGGGCCGGACATGAAATTTATAGAGGAGAAATATCCTCTGCCGCTGACATTCACGCTCGGCGGAGTATTGAAGTTTGCGGGAGTGTTCGGTTTAACGGCGGATATGGCGTATGAGCCGGTGGATGAGAAGAAGACATTCAGGATGGGCATGCAGCTTGCCCCGGCGAGGTTTATGGTTTTGAGGGCGGGCTATATGATGAAGGCGGTTTCAGCGGTTTACGGCAATGCGGATTCGGACGGCTTTGACGAGGACGAGGGTGCGCCGTGGCGTGATGAGGGTTTGGGCGGCGGCGTCGGCTTTAACTTCGGCTCGTATGCGCTTGACTACTCAATAAAGCCGTATGCCGATCTCGGCACCTCACAAAGAGTGAGTTTCAGGGTGGGGTTTTAAAAATACAAAAGTTTTAACTCTGCGGCAGATAAACAAAATCTTCGTGTGAATAAAGCAACTGAAAATTCAGCCAAACTGTGCTTTTTTCTTGCGGAGAAGGCTGTATTTTAATATAATCGCAAAATGAGAAACATACTCCCTGTTTACAAAAAGGTGCATATCACTGTCGCCAGGGCCCAGGGGAAATACATATGGGACATAAGCGGCAGAAAATATCTTGATTTTATATCAGGGATCTCTGTGAACGTTCTGGGGCACAGGCCGTCAGCCGTCGTGAAGGCCGTCAGAGAGCAGCTCGGAAAATACATGCATGTCTCAAATCTTTACACGGATATGAATCAGGAAAAATACGCCGATCTTCTCATCAAAAAAACTTTTCCGGGGAAGGTGTTTTTTTCCAATTCAGGCACCGAGGCGAATGAGCTGGCGATAAAATTCGTCAGAAAAGCGGGTGAGGGCAGAAATAAATTCAGGATCATATCTTTTTCAGGCTCATTCCACGGCCGCTCGATGTCAACTCTTTCGGCCACGGGCCAGAAAAAATTTCACGAAGGATTCAGGCCGCTTCTGACGGGTTTTGATTTCGCGAAATTCAATGATATCTCTTCCGTGGAAAAACTCATAAGCCCCCGGACTGCGGCGGTGCTGGTCGAGCCCGTGCAGGGCGAAGGCGGCATCTATCCGGCCGAGAGAACTTTTCTGCGGGATCTGAAAAAACTCTGCGTGAAACACAAGCTCTTCCTTATTTTTGACGAGATACAGACGGGTTTCGGCAGGACGGGAAGCCTTTTCGCGTTTCAGAAATACGGGGTGTCCCCGCACATACTGACTCTGGCGAAAGCCGCCGGCGGCGGACTGCCCCTGGGTGTGACGGTGCTCGGTGAGGGCCTTGAAAAACATTTTACATACGGCTCTCACGGTTCCACTTTCGGGGGGAATCCCCTCTCCGTGGCCGCCGGCCTGGCCACTCTCAGATCCATTGACGCTAAAATGCTGAAAAGGATCAATGCCCTCGGGAATTATTTTATGGCATCTTTATCAAAACTCTCCTCGCGTTTCCCCGTCATCCGCCAGATACGGGGAGAAGGGCTTATGATCGGTGTGGAATTCAAAAAACCAATAGCGGGCGGAGCGGTGGCGTATTCTTTTAAGAAAGGCATTCTCGTGAACGCCTGCAAGGAGAACATTCTGCGCTTTTTGCCGTCTTATGTGATAGACAGGAGTGATATAGATTTGGTTGTTAGTGAACTGGCCGGCTTTTTGGACGAAAAGCCCGACGGTGTCGGGAAATGATTTGTGTTGGTAACAGGAGGTTATAACAATGACTGAAACGATTTCTTTTTTCTACATTCCGCTCATCAGCGGGATTCTGGGTTTGATCACGGTGGCGGCGCTGGCGGCTCATGTCCTGAAAGCATCTCAGGGGAAATCCAAAATGATCGAGATCTCGAATCTCATTCATGACGGCGCGATGGCCTTTCTCTCGAGAGAGTACAGGCAGATCGGCGTTTTTGTCCTGATTGTGGCCGTGATAATGTTTTTCACGCTCAGCAGGCTGATGCCCATCGCCTTTATAAGCGGCGCGCTTTTTTCCATACTGGCGGGTTTCATAGGGATGTCCATAGCCACCCGCGCAAACGCCCGCACGGCGCAGGCAGCGTCGATCGGCCTGAACGAAGCTCTGAATGTGGCTTTTCCCGCGGGAATGGTCATGGGCCTTTCGGTGGCCAGCCTCGGACTGCTCGGCCTGACATTGATGTACATGTTCTTCATGTGGAAGCTGGGCCTCACCTCGCCTGATTTTATACTTAACCTCAACAGTGTCACCGGCATCGTCGTGGGTTTCAGCATGGGCGCCAGCTCAGTGGCTCTTTTCGCCAGGGTGGGCGGCGGCATTTACACAAAGGCCGCCGATGTCGGAGCGGATCTTGTGGGAAAGGTTGAGGCCGGAATACCGGAAGACGATCCCAGGAATCCCGCCGTCATAGCCGATAACGTGGGAGATAATGTGGGGGATGTGGCCGGAATGGGCGCAGATCTTTACGAATCCTATGTCGGGGCTATAATCTCCGCCTGCGTCATCGCGGCGGCTTCGGGAGATGTAAAAGGCATTTTTCTGCCTTTTCTTATAATCAGCTGGGGGCTTTTATCTTCCATAGCCGGAAAATTCTTCGTGAAAACGAGCGCGAAGGTCAACGCTCAGGAGGCTCTGAGAAACGGCCTTCTATCGGCCTCAGTTTTTTTTGTTCTGGGGGCGCTTGCGATAACGGTGCTGTGGTATGACAACACCGCCATAGCCAAGTTCGGGCCTTTCGGCGCTATCGCGGCGGGCCTCATAGCCGGCCTTATCGTCGGTTATACGGCGGAATATTACACTTCGGGGAAACAGGTACAGAAAATTGCCGAGGCTTCAAAGTCGGGGCCGGCGATGAACATCCTGTCCGGCCTGACCTGCGGAATGTATTCAACGGGTTTTTCAATTCTTGCCATTGCGGCTGCGACGGTTGTCTCTTACAAATGCGCAGGCATATACGGTGTGGCGCTTTCCGCCATAGGCATGCTCTCAATAACAGGCATGACGGTCGCTGTTGACGCTTATGGGCCTATCGCCGACAACGCCGCCGGGATAGCCGAAATGGCCGATATGGGCCCTGAGGTGCGAAAACGCGCCGAAAACCTTGACGCTGTTGGAAACACGACCGCGGCCATAGGCAAAGGTTTCGCCATAGGTTCGGCGGCCCTTACGGCGCTGGCTCTTTTTACGGCATACGCTCAGAGCGCGGGTTTGGCAAAGGATGCCGCGGGTATGTCCATCATCAACATCCTTGACGCGAAAGTTGTGGGCGGCCTTTTTATCGGGGGTATGATCACTTTTATTTTCGCGGCGGCTACAACGGCGGCGGTTAACAAGTCCGCTACAAGCGTTGTTGACGAAGTGCGCAGGCAGTTCAGGGAAATACCGGGCCTCATGGAAGGGAAGGCTTTGCCGGATTCCGCAAGATGCGTGAGCATCACAACAGACGGCGCCCTGGCCCAGATGAGGGTGCCGGGAATAGCCGCTGTGCTCGTGCCGATTCTGGTCGGGGCACTGATGGGAACAGAAGCGCTCGGCGGGTTTCTGGCGGGTTCTCTTGTGACGGGCGTTCCGCTGGCCCTTTTCCTGGCCAATGCCGGAGGCGCGTGGGATAACGCGAAAAAATATGTTGAAGAGGGCAACCTCGGCGGCAAGGGCTCAGACGTTCACAAGGCCACGGTCATAGGAGACACAGTCGGTGATCCCTGCAAGGACACCTCCGGACCGTCCATAAACATATTGCTCAAGCTGATGTCCATCGTGTCGCTCGTTTTTCTTCCGGTGATCATCGCGCTGAACGAGCGTGTGCTTGATTTATTCTGAGGGATATTATATAAAAAGACTCAACGATATTTTGTGCAGAGAGCTTTCTTTTCCGCTTCGCGGCGGACTTAAGGCCAAAAAGGAGGTTTCGTGAATTACGAGACAATTTTTATTGTGCATCCTGACGCTACTCAGGAGCAGCAGGATGAGATCCTCAAAGAGGTGAAGGGCATCCTGTCAGAGAAGAAGACGGCGGTGCTTTCGGAACAGAACTGGGGCAAGAAAACTCTTGCTTACGAGATCAAAAAGAACAAAGAGGGCTTTTACTATTATGTGAAGTTTTCCTCGCTGGTGTCGGACATCCCCAACAAGCTCTCGCTGTTTTACAGGCGGAGCGAACCGGTTCTCAAGTTCCTGACACTGAGGCTTGACGATTGAACGGCGTTTAACGCGGGAGGTAGAAAATGGCTAATTTCAACAAAGTGATGATCATGGGTAATCTCACGAAGGATCCCGAGGAACGTTTTACGAAAAACGATCAGGCGGTGGTTCACTTCACTGTCGCCTGCAACAGAGTGTACCGCGACAAGGTTTCAGGAGAACAGAAGAAGCAGGTTTCCTTTGTTCCTGTGTCAGTTTGGGGCAGAGCGGCCGAGAATTGCAAGCAGTATCTGCAGAAAGGCAGCCCCGTTTTCGTAGAGGGCAGGCTTGTCAGCAGCAGCTGGGAGAGCCCTCAGGGAGAAAAAAAATTCAAGCTTGAAGTGACGGCGCAGTCCGTGCAGTTTCTGTCCAGCGGACCCAAGCGCGCCGGCGGAGAATCCTCCGCGGATCCTGATCCGGTGAACATACAGGATGAGCCCCCGGGCGGCCCGTCGGAAGACGAGGTGCCTTTTTAGGTAATAACAGGAGAAAAAAATGGAAAAAAAAACATTTAAAAAAAGATTTTCAAAAACGGTAAGGCCGAAACGAAAATGCAGATTTTGTAAAACAAGAATAGCGATAGATTACAAAAATGTGCGTATCCTGCAGAACTTTGTGGGTGACAGCGCCCGCATACTGCCTTCCGTTATCACCGGCACCTGCGCGCGTCATCAGAGAGAGCTGACCACGGCTATCAAAAGAGCCCGTCAGATAGCGCTACTGCCTTACACTGTCTGATATGGGGACAGTTTCCCCCCAACCGGCGCAGGGAGGCTCGCGAGGGCGTCCGGCGGCGTTTATGTCGCTGGCTCTGCTTGCGGCGGGGGGACTCATGAGCGTTTTTTATTTTCCGGCGGCGGTTCAGCTGGCCACGCTCAAAGCACAGGGCAGAAGAGCTGATTTTTTCCTGCTTCTGGCGCTCGCTATCGCCGTCGTGGCGGCAACAGCGAATCCCGCGGGCGGGCTGATTTTTGCCTGTGCCGCATCAGGCTGTATCGCGGCGGGCCTGCTCAAAAGGCCTGAGGATTATTTCAGAAAACTTTTCGCGGGTTTTTTTGCCGCGCTTGCTCTGCTTGTGGCGGGAGGATGGTTCTTTTCCTTCCTCGACACGGCAGAGATATTCCGCGCCATAAGCAAAATATTTTTGTTTTCCCTCGCCGGGAACGCGAAAGTGATGGCGGGGGCGCAGGCCTCCCAGCTGGCGGAAAAAGCTTTCAGGATTGTTCCCGCAATGGCGCTCATTATGCTAACTGCCGGTTATTTTTTAAACCTCGCCTTCATAGGTTTTATGACGGGAAAAAGAACATCCTTCGGCAGGGCGTCAAAAGCTATACCCGTGTCGGTTTACGCGCTGGCTCTGGCTTTGGCAATGGCGGCGGCCGGAAAATATTTTTTTGCCGCTTATTTGTCGGAAAATCTTCTGACAGTGTCGGTATTTTTGTTTTTTGTCTCGGGTTGCGGGATAATATGGTCAATGCTGATGCGCCTCGGGGCGGGACGGTTTCTGAGCGCCGTTATGACGGCGGCTTTTGTTTTTATATGGCCGGCCGCCGTGGGCCTCGGCGTGATGGGAAGATGGATTAAATTCAATAAGAAAGGGAGGAGATGATGAAAGTCATACTGACAAAAAATGTTGAGAATCTGGGGGATATAGGCGAGATCAAAACCGTTTCCGACGGTTACGCGAGAAATTATCTTCTGCCGGGGAATTTCGCTCTGAAAGCGACGAAGCATTCCGAGCAGCAGGTTGAAAAAATGAAAACGCGTTATATCGCCGAAAAAGGAAAGCTCCTCCAGAAGGCGCAAGAAATAGCCTCAGCGATAGCCAAAACCGAGATCAATATAGCGAAGAATGTGCACGAAGAGAAAAAACTTTTCGGTTCTCTGGGCGTTTCCGAGATAACCGAAGCTCTCGCAGCGAAAAAAATACACATTGACAGGAAATCGGTGATCATCAAAGAGCCCATAAAGGAAATAGGGATCTATGACGTGGAGATCAGGCTTCATCCGGAGGTGAGCGCTTCCGTCAAAGTCTGGGTGACGGCGGCCGAATAAATGGCAGCGAAAAAAAAGACGGATTTAAAGGACATAGCCGGTTCCGCGGAATTCAACGTCCCCCCCCATGACATAGAGGCGGAAAGAGCCGTTCTCGGGGCGCTGCTGATGGACAAGGATATCATCCACACCGTCAGCGCCGTCATAGGTTTCAAAGGCGATGTGTTTTACGACGACAGGCACCGCATAATATATGAGTCTCTCATAGAACTGCTATCCAATTCCATACCGCTTGACCTGATAACGCTTCAATCGGCTCTGGACAGCAAGCACGAGCTGGAAAAGATCGGCGGAATTGAATATCTTTCATATCTGGTTGAAACTGTCGAGGTGTCCGCGCACGCCGCTGATTACGCGAGGATAGTGAAAGACAAGTATATGCTCAGAAGGCTCATCCAGTCCGGCACCGACATAATAAACATGTGCTTTAAGGACGCCCGGCCCGCCAAGGAGGTCATGGACAGTTCCGCGCAGAGCATAATGCAGGTGACATCGGACCTGACCAGCGCCAGGGACTTTGACACTCTCAGCGGCCTCGGTAAGGATTTTATACGAGGCATCGGCGACGCCCAGCAGAGCGATATAGTGAAATTCGGTTACAAACGGCTGGATACCAAAACCTTCGGCATGGCTCCGGGGCAGCTGATAATCATCGCCGCCCGTCCGAGCGTCGGCAAGACCACTCTGGGGATCAATATCTGCATGAATGTAGCCGAGCAGCTTGTCAAAAAACACAAAGACAGCAAAGCGCCGGCCGTGTGCGTTTTCTCCCTGGAGATGACTTCATCCGAGATCTTCAGACGGATCCTCGCCGCCGAAGCCCATATTTCAGGGAACAGCCTCAGGTACGAGACCCTTGACCAGTGCATCACCAGCCAGATGGAAGACAAGATAAACACCACCGTCAACAAACTCATGAATTATCCGGTTTTTATAGATTCCGCATCTTCTCCGTCGGTGCTCGAGATGAAAACCCGCGCGCGGAAACTCGCCTCGGAAAGAGGGCTGGCTCTGATAATCATAGATTACCTCCAGCTCATGTCTGCGGATGACAGATACAGCAGGCAGGGCAGACAGTTCGAAATATCCAAAATATCAAGGGACTTAAAAATCATGGCAAAAGAGCTCGGTGTTCCCATCATCGCCCTTTCTCAGCTTTCCAGGGAAGTCACAAAGCGCACAGGCAAGGGCAGCCGTCCGAGGCTGTCGGATCTGCGGGATTCCGGAGCCATTGAGCAGGACGCCGATCTTGTGCTCTTTCTTCACAGGCAGGATGATTTCGACGAGAATGTTCCCAACCCTGTGATGGAAGTGATAATAGGAAAACAGAGAAACGGCTCCACCGGCACGATAGAGCTGAAATTCATGCAGAAATTTTCTCTGTTCACCGAACTGGAAAGGCCGATGGGCGAAGACACGACCGATGTATGATTAGGCCCACTTACTGCAGAATAGATCTGGATAGGCTCAAAACAAATTACCGCCGCATTTCCCGTAAAAAACCGGTGATAGCGGTGGTGAAAGCAGGAGCTTACGGCCACGGCGCCGTCGAGGTATCGCGGGCCCTTGAGTCGGAGGGCGTGAAAATATTCGCCGTCGCGCTCATTGAAGAGGGTATTGAGCTGAGAAAAGCGGGTATAAAAGGCTCTATTCTCATAGGCGGCAGTATTTATCCTTTCGCCAATTTTAAAGAAGTGCTGAAATACCGCCTCACGCCGACAATAGCTTCCCTTGATTCGGGCAGGGCCCTTTCGCAGATGGCGCGTTCCCCTTATCCTTCTCACATCAAAGTGGATACGGGAATGAACAGGATAGGTTTCGGATACAGGGGCGCTTATGACAATATTGTCAAACTCTCAAAAATGAAGAATTTAAAAATTGAGGGCATATACACGCATTTTCCCTGCGCTGACACGGACAGGAAGTTGACTCTGACTCAGGCGGAAAATTTCAGGGAGCTGATAAAAAAACTCAAGGCGTCCGGCATTTCTCCGAAGGTACTGCATGCGTCCAACACCGCGGCCCAGACTTTTATGCGCAACACCTTCACCCATTTCAGGCCGGGCCTGGGGCTTTACGGCCTCAAGCCTTTTCCTTCGTACAGCGGCGTTTTGCCTGTTATGAGTTTTTTGAGCAGGATCGTTTACATAAGGAAGATAAAGCGCGGCGAAAGGGTATCCTACGGCGGCGACTGGAAGGCTCGCAGGGATTCCGTTATCGCGACGCTCCCCGCCGGTTACGCCGACGGCATCAGGCGCGAACTTTCCAAAGGCGGCGAGGTGCTGATCCGCGGAAGGCGCTTCCCGATAGCCGGACGCGTCTGCATGGATATGACGATGATAGATGTCACGGATCTGCCTTCAGTGGGCATCGGCGATGAGGCTGTGTTCATGGGCGGGCAGGGCAAAGAAGAGATCAGCGCCTCGCAAATAGCGGATCTGGCGGGCACCATCAATTATGAGATATGCTGCGGTATCTCATCCCGTGTGCCGCGTGTGTATACGAACTTATAATGAACAAATATATGGAGAAAACCTTCGGCGAGATAGGGGAAGCCTCTGAGCTTTTTTATAAAACGCTTCATGCCATCATCCGCGGTCATATTAACTGGAAAAATACAATTGATCAGATGCTTTTTATAGGCGTCAATTCCGTGTCTCTGGCTATTCTGTGCGGATTTTTTACGGGAATGGTGCTGGCGCTCCAGACGGGTGAGACCTTCCGTTCCGTTTTTAATGAGCCCATTTATGTGGGCCTGGCGGTGGGATATTCCATGGTTCTGGAACTCGGCCCTGTGCTGACCTCAATTGTCGTGACCGGCCGCGCCGGAGCGGCTATGACGGCCGAAATCGGTACCATGAAGGTGACTGAACAGATAGACGCTCTCTATACCCTCGGAACTGAACCCGTGGAATATATCTGCGTGCCGCGCTTCATAGCTTTTATGGTAGTGCTTCCTTTCCTTGTCGTTTTCTCGAACTGCGCCGGTATTTTCGGCGGCCTTATCGTGAGCTTGTACAAACTCAGCATTCCTTTTTCAAAATACTGGGAAGAAATAAAACAGATGGGCTTGTCGGATCTTTTTCACGGATTGCTGAAAACGCTTGTTTTTGCCCTGATCATCGCGTCGATCTCATGTTATAACGGCCTGGTCACGGAAGGCGGCGCGGAAGGTGTGGGCAAAGCCACGACAAAGGCTGTCGTCACGGCGATGGTGCTGATACTGACAACTGATTTTTTTATGTCGTCGCTGCTCATAAGCATGGGGATAGGCTGATGGGTATAGAAATACGCGATCTCAGCAAGAGCTTCAACGGCAAAGAGGTGCTGAAAGGTCTGAACCTGGATATTCACGACGGTGAGGTGCTGACGGTGATCGGCGGCTCCGGCCAGGGAAAATCGGTTCTCTTCAAACATGTGCTGGGAATTTTCAAGCCGGATGGGGGAAGCATAATCATAGACGGCGTGGATATTTCAAAGTTGAATGACGCGGAACTTCTTAAAATCCAGTCAAAATTCGGAATGCTTTTTCAGAGCGCCGCGCTTTTTGACAGCCTGAATGTTTATGAGAACGTGGCCTTTGGATTAAGGCATCTGACATCAATGAACGAAATAGCCATAAAAAGAAGGGTTACCGAGGTGCTCGCTATGGTGAGCATGCAGGGTAATGAACTTTTGAGCGTGTCGTCTCTCTCGGGGGGCATGAAAAAACGCGTCGCGCTGGCGCGGGCTCTCGCCACTTCGCCGAAATATCTTTTGTATGACGAACCCACGACGGGCCTTGACCCGCTTCTGGCCGAATCAATAAACGATTTAATACTGGATTTGAATAAGCAGACGAAGATAAGCTCCGTGGTGGTCACGCATGATATGCATTCGGCCTTTAAGGTGTCTCACAGAATAGCTTTTCTTCATGACGGTTTGATACAGGAAATAGGCACGGTAGGCGAAATTAAAAACACGAAGCTGGAAAGCCTGAGAAACTTTATCAACGCGGGGAATATAGAATGATAAGCGGGGGATTATATGAAAAATAGCGTGAGAGTCGGGATGTTTGTCGCCGTCGGGATGGCTGTAACGGCCTCTGTCATCATAGTGCTCGGAAAAGTGCAGCTACGGCCGGGCTATAACTTTAACATCGTGTTTAACGATATTTCCGGACTCAGCGACGATTCTCCGGTGCGGATAGCCGGTGTTCAGGTCGGCAGAGTCGTTGATTTTGAAATAACCGAAGAAGGCAAGGCGAAAGTCACAGTGCGCATAGACAGCAAATATCCCGTGCGTCACGGCTGCAAGGTGCGAGTCGTTTCCACCGGTGTTATAGGGACAAAATATCTTCAGTTGAGCGCCGGCGACCCTGCTGCTCCGCGCATCAAATCGGGCGAAACCATCAAAGGGATCTCATCGGTCAGCATAGAGGAACTGCTGGAATCGCTCAACCCCGAAGAAGGCGATGACCCTGTCGGCAAAACGCTCAGGGATATCCTGGATAATGTGAGAAACATTACGCGTAAAATAGATGTCGGGATAGAAGACGAGAATGATATCAAGGACATCGTTCAGGATATAAAGAAATCCGTGAAGAATATAAGAAAATTCACAGACAGCCTTGACGGTAAAGGCAAAGACCTGAGGGAGGCTCTTGAGAAATTCCCGGATCTTGTTGATTCGGCGACAGAGGCTTTTGAAGGCATAGACAAACTCATGGTGAAGCTCAATGATTCCGAGGGCGCCTTTGACGCCCTGGTATCGGATAAGGAAGTCGCCGGCGACGTGCGGCAAACCGTGTCCAGCCTGAAGAAAGCCGCGAGTTCCGCCGAGAAAGCCCTTGGCAGAATAACGGATTTCAAAACCTACTGGAATTATCAGCTCCGGCATAACACGGGAGACAATAAATACCGCAGCGACCTGGGCGTGAAAATCGTGCCCCGGGCGAACAAATTTTATTATCTCGGCGTGTCCAATATAAAGGAGAAGGACGGTTCATCATATGATGTTTCTGAAAGCACAGGTGAGAAAATCGTGTCCGCCGACGCTTATCTCGGCAGAGTTTTCGGGCCTGTGACGATTTTCGGCGGCCTCATTAAATCCGCGGGCGGTGTGGGGATATCCGTTGAGCCTTTCAAATCACTGTCTCTTGAATCCAAAGCCTACCGTTTTGACAGAAAGGTAAACGGCGAAACAACACCCTGGGTTGATGTCAACGCCAGGATCAGGTTCACGAACTGGCTTTATGTAAACGCCGGCGTCTCCGACGCTATGGAAAGCTCTAATTTTCAGGTGGGCCTGAATCTGATCTATTACGACGAAGATCTGCCCTATCTTTTCGGATTGGGGTCGCTGGCCGCCACCGGCGCGAAATGAAGAAACGCTTGCCGGAGTTTGGCCATAAGGCACGCGCCTCAGAGATATCCGTAGACCCATTATATGTTTGTCTGTAAAGAATGCGGTTTTCAATCGCCCGGCCGTCAGGGCAAATGCCCTTATTGCGGAGAATGGGACACATTCTCGGAAATAGCGGATGACGCGGTTAAAGACTCCGGGAAAAGATCTGATTACAGGCCTTCAATGAAAATATCCGAAGTGGCCTCGTCGAAAGAAGAAAGAATAAGCTCCGGAATAAAAGAAATAGACCGCGTGCTCGGCGGGGGAATCGTCAAAGGCTCCGTGCTTCTTCTGGCGGGAGCTCCGGGCATAGGAAAATCCACGCTGCTGCTTCAGACGGCGGCCGCGGTCAAAAAAGTGCTTTACATAACGGGAGAGGAATCGCTCGCGCAGATAAAGATCAGGTCTGAAAGGATCGCGAAAGGCGGTGATGTGAAACTTCTCGCCACAAGGGACATAGGCGAAGCAATGCATGAGGCCTCGCGTCTCAAACCGGATATTGTCATACTTGATTCCGTGCAGGCATTTAAAAATTCCACGTCGGCGGCCGCCTCGCCCTCGGCGATCAAAGAGGTGACATCGCTGATAGTGGAATACGCCAAAACCACCAACACCGCTTTCATTCTTTCAGGGCACATAACAAAAGAGGGTATTTTGCAGGGTCCGAAAATAATAGAGCACATGGTGGACGGGGTGTTTTATCTTGAGGAAAGCCCCGTGCACGGATACAGGCTCCTGTATTCAACGAAAAACCGTTTCGGCAACACCAATGAGCTGGCCGTTTTTCACATGACGGGCAGGGGGCTTGAAACCGTTGAGGATCCGTCGGCTTTTTTCCTGTCGGGCCGCTGCAACGCTCCGGGTTCGGCGGCTGTTTGCTCTTATCAGGGCAGTTCGCCGTTTATCGCCGAGATACAGGCGCTCATCAATATATCTTCTTTTCAGTATCCGCGCCGTCAGGTGACGGGGCTGGAACTCAACAGGGCTTATCTGATCATAGCCATACTTGAGAGATATCTGGGTTTGAAACTTTCAACCTGCGATGTTTTTCTGAATGTCGCCGGAGGCATCCGCATAAGCGAACCCGGAAGCGATCTGGCCGCGGCCGCGGCTATCGTATCATCGTACAGGAAAAAACTCATGCCGAAAGACCTCGTTTTCACCGGAGAGATAGGCCTCGGCGGCGAGGTGCGCGGCGTTTCAAGGCTGGAGGAAAGAATAAAAAAAGCGGAAAATCTGGGTTTTAAGACCATGGCTGTTCCGTCAGGCGGCGCGGTTTACCGCGGAAAAAAAATAAAAGTGATTGAAGTCGGCCATATCAGGCAGCTCGGAGAACTCCTGGCTAAAAACTGATATGGCCTGTGTCCCGTTTGTAACGGGATTTCCCTCCGCGGGCGCGGCAGGGCAATTGGAGGTTTATTATGTTTATGTGGTTTGCGAGGACCTTTATTATTATTCTGGGTCCCATCATCGGTTATTTCAGTATTTCGGCCGGCCCTAAGGGTATTCTTATCGGCACCGGGGCCGCCGTGCTGGTCATTTTCATTGAGTGGGTGCTGGAAAAGGCCCCCCTTGACGACATCATCGCCGCCGGAATGGGTATAGTCCTGGGTCTTATCGCGGTGAAAGCCGTAGATTATATTGTGCTCGTGACTTTCAGCGACAAGGTGATAGTCGTCTGGGAGCAGTATGCGCTCCTTATCAAATTAACGGCCGCTTACACCGGGATGCTCATCGCCGTGAAGAAAAAAGGAGAGATGTATCTTCTGGATAAGAGCATTTCTTTCACATCCAAGAGGATGATACCCGAGAGCATAATAGTTGATTCCTGCATCCTTATCGACGGCAGAATAGCCGACATAGCCAAAGCCGGATTCATGAGCCGCATGGCGGTGATACCGCGTTTCGTCATCAGCGAGCTTCAGACGCTCGCCGATTCCTCGGAAGATTCCAAAAGGACGCGCGGAAAACGCGGTCTCCAGACCATCACTTTCCTGGAAAAGGAAGACTCCGGCGTGAGGGTGAAGATATATGAGAAAGATTATAAGGATCTGGCTTCCACCGACGAGAAATTGCTCAAATGCACCTCCGACCTGGGGTCAAAACTCATGACATCCGACACCAATCTCGCGAAGGTCGCCGAGATCCGGGGGATAGGCGTTTTGAATGTGAATCTTCTGGCTAAATCGCTCAAACCTGTTGTTCTTCCCGGAGAGGCCCTGGATATATTCCTTCTCAAAGAGGGGAAAGAATCGCGCCAGGCAGTGGGCTATCTTGACGACGGTACGATGATAGTCGTTGATAACGCGAGGCGTTTCATAGGTCAGAAGAAAAAAATTATCGTTGTGAGTTTTCTGCAGACGGACGCCGGAAGAATGATATTCGCGAAGCTTGATAATGACAGGGAGTGATTACAGACCATCCTGCGCGGTGCTCCTGGCCTCGGGCGAAGGCTCCCGCGCGGGTTTTGCCTCTCCCAAGCAATTTGTGAAGATCGCCGGAAAAGAGCTTTACAGGCACAGCCTTGACGCGCTTCTGGCAAGCGCTGAGATAGACAGGGTGCTTCTGGCCGTTCCGGCCTCATGGGTGAGGAAGATCGGGATTGAAAACCCGAAATTGAAAATCATCGCCGGCGGCGCCAGGCGCCAGGATTCGCTCTTTAACGCTCTTGGGTTCATGGAAAAAGACACGCGGACGGTGCTCGTTCACGACGCCGCGAGACCATTTATAAAAGAGAAGCTCATCAAATCGGTCTTGAGGGCCGCATCGAGGCACGGCGCGGCTCTGGCTGCGGAAAAGATAAATGACACGGTGAAGGAGGCGGACGGGGGTTTTGTAAAAAAAACTCTTGACAGGACAAAGCTCTTTGCTGCCCAGACGCCGCAGGCTTTCAGGCCCGGAGCGTTGGATAAAATAAGAAAGCTTCTCTCAGGGAAGCGGCTGTTTACCGACGAGGCGGCGGTGATGGAAGAACTGGGCGTGCCTGTCGCGATCGTCAGCGTCGAGTGCTGTAATATGAAATTGACGGACAGAAAAGATTTTGAGATGGCGGCGAAGATGCTGGAAGATGGAATTCAGGAGGAAAAAACAAGGTGACAAAATTTACAAAAGGTCCGCCTATCAACGAGCGGATCAACGCGGCAAAAGTGCAGCTCATTGATGAAAAAGGGAACAATGTGGGTTTGATCGAGACATTCAAGGCGCTGAATATGGCAAGGGTCAAAGGCCTGGACCTGATGCAGGTTTCAGACAGGGAAGTGCCTGTGTGCAGGATACTTGATTACGCCAAATACAGATATACGAAGGCGAAAAAAAATAAAGGGCCGAAACATGTTTCCACTCTCAAGGAAATCCGTTTCCGCCCGCATACCGACGACCATGACATAGAGGTGAAGGTCGGCAAGGCCAAAAAATTCCTCTCTATGGGAGACAAGGTCAAGGTGACCATTTTTTTCAGGGGCAGGGAAAATGCTTTCAAAACCGAAGGTTACAAGCAGATGGACAAGATAAAAGAAATTCTTTCCGATGTCGCCAAACCCGAAGGCCCGCCGCAGCTGTTCGGAAAACGGCTTATTGCATTGTTTATAAAAAACAAATAAAATTACCCTTTACTGCGCCTGTAGCTCAGTCGGATAGAGCATCTGCCTTCTAAGCAGAGGGCCCGGGGTTCGAATCCCTGCAGGCGCGTATTTTTTTTTAATTCTTTTAACTCTATTTTGCAACTATTTCTTGGCGGCTGGTTGCGTTTTCCTGTCAAACTCGGTTATAATGAAGAGTGCCGGGCGGAGTGTAAACAATAATGAGGATTAAAAGAAAATTCAAAGTCGCCGTCAGACGGGGAAACACCCGCGGCTTTTTTATACTGCTTTTTATCATCGCGGCTCTGGCTTCGGGCTATCTGTATATCAGGGATCAGGAACTGCGGGAAAGGATTCTGAAGGTTAAGGCAATGAGCGGCTATAGCGAATCCGACAAGCAGCACATAATAGAAACGATCAAGTGCGGCGTGCCGATAAGCGTTGCCGAATACACGCTGAGGCAGGAAAAAAAGCGCTCCGAGGCCTTGAGAAAAAAACGGGTGCTCACGCAAAAAGCGGAACAAAAGGTTTTCAGCGCTCGGCCTGAAATGGAAAAAGATTATAAGGCTGTCCGCAAAAAGAAAAGGATTTCAAGGGCGAAATTAAAACTCATCTCGCAGATATTCGGCCTGATGGATTTCCTGGACTATTCCATACGCTACACGACGCTGAAAGAGGAGAGTGAGCTTTACGCTTTCAATGAGGAGGGTTTGGAGGAGATCCTCGCCATATTTGTCGCCGCGGCGAACCGCAAGGGCGGCGCCACGCCCGAAGAAATTGATGAATACGGCCTTGAGGGAATTCAGGATCTCAAGGTGTACAAGAGCCGCTACGCGCGCTGAAGCATGAGATTATTAAAAAAACTCTTTAAGTCCGGGAAACATTACAGCGTTTATGTGGTCAGGCTGGATAACAAGATCAAGCAGTTTGAGAAAGTTTTTGATCTGAACAGAAGCAGGGATCTTGAGAAACCCTGCATTTATGTGGGTATGACGGGGCTGAAAGTTGCCGAGCGTTTCAAGAATCACAGGAGCGGTTATAAATCGAGCTCATGGGTGCACAAATACGGTATAGCTCTGATGCCGTCGCTCTATGAGCATCTCAATCCCATGACATATAAGGAGGCCGTAAAAATGGAGGTTGATCTCGCCGAAGATCTGAGAAGGCGCGGCTACACCGTCCTCGGCGGCCATT
>Ga0180009_10003526_pt1 | contig 17731 bp, 13 predicted proteins | sample OS_PC_MetaG_FD_123537 | JGI IMG/M metagenome (GOLD analysis project Ga0180009, IMG submission 123537) | Groundwater microbial communities from the Aspo Hard Rock Laboratory (HRL) deep subsurface site, Sweden - OS_PC_MetaG | ecosystem: Environmental > Aquatic > Deep subsurface > Groundwater... | reverse complement strand
TACCGCCTGGTCCAGCAAGCGACAGCCATTGACCCGGTTTTCGCAAAGCAAATCCGTGGCGGAACCCTGGACTCCTAAACCACAATATATGGGGGTAACATCAGTCAAGTGGATACCCCAATTCTTTTTTTAGGTCCAAAACTGAGGAAAGAATGCTGGCCGAGGATTTTTCGCCATAAGGAGGAGTCGTACTGGCAAAGAAAAGTCCCCCTACAGGTTTCGATTCCATGGACATTAAGCAGTAATGGCCGGCCTCTGCGGCCAGGGTCAAACTGTCTTCATCGTAATTGGCAACCGCTTTCTCGCCTCCCATCGCCCCTCCCTTCCAGGCGCGGGCAAATTCGCTTCGATTCAGCCGGAAGAAGGGAATATAGGTGGCGAAGGATTTAATTCCAATCATTTTTTAACCTCCTCCCCTTGTGGTAATCCAAAAGTTGTTTACAATTTTGTTTAAAAGAAGTCAAGGAAAATTTCCAGGTCTGGTTTCCCCTGACGAGGAAAAAATCTAACTATGGGGGACTCGGATACAGTGGGTTGATTCAACAGTTTTTACCGTTTGTTGTATGATAAAATAGGAAAATTATTCGCTATCGCCAACCGGAGGAACGCCATGGAGATCAACTTGGACCCGATCCTGGTGAAGTTGGGGCCTATTCGCTTGAGCTGGTACGGATTGATGTATGTCATCGGTTTTTTGGCTTCCTTCCTGCTCGTTCGCTATCAGATAAAGAGGAAGGATTTTGGCATTACGAAACCCGAAGTAGAAAACCTTTATTTTTATCTCATTCTCGCTCTGATCATCGGCGCTCGTTTTGGCTATGTTCTCTTCTACGACCTTAAAACCTACCTGGATAAGCCGCTTGAGATCCTAGCCGTCTGGCACGGTGGGATGTCCTTTCACGGAGGATTGATCGGCCTGCTCCTCGTTGCCCTTCTTTTCTCCTGGAAGAACAAAAAATCCTTCTGGAAAATAGCCGACCTTTTTATCGTGACCGCCCCTATTGGGCTTGCTTTGGGCAGAATCGGAAATTTCATCAACGGCGAGCTTTATGGCCGGGCGGCTCAAGTTCCGTGGGCGGTGATCTTCCCCAAGGGTGGCCCCGTCCCTCGCCATCCTTCTCAACTATATGAGAGTGCCCTGGAAGGAGGTGTCCTTTTTTTCATCCTGTGGTTCATGAAGGATAAAAATCTTCCCAGGGGGGCGCTTTTGGCAATGTTTCTTTTCCTCTACGGCGGATTTCGGTTTTTTGTAGAGTTTTTCAGAGAACCGGATGCCCAACTCGGGTTTGTTCTCGGCCCGTTTACCATGGGCCAGGTTCTTTCTTCCTTTATGATCGGCGGGGGTATTCTCCTGCAATATTATTTGAAAAAGAAAAATTGAGATCAGGGGGAAGGATTCTTGGTGATATATTTCTTCCTGGGCAGGTCTTCTTGAATGGCCATGATTTCATCCCGATAACTCTCGGGTGCCTCCACGTGGCCCCAACCTTTTTGAACCTGGAAAATACCGTCATAAGCAGTGTCATGATAGCTCTTCATGCGATGGGGAATTTGCCGCTCGGTAAGGATTGAATCCATCAGCTGGGCTTCAATCTCATTTTCAAGCACTACGATTTTTTTGAAATCTTCCGAGTCTCCAACCATAAATTAACCCTTTCCCCTCGCTATCGGAAATCCAAGTTAAATGCCACATCTGGGTCATTCTCACGCGGTCGGTGAAGCTCAGCTATGCCGAGAAGCGGTCAGCGCCGTGCCCTCGGGAAAACGGGCACCCCGATAGACCGCCGCGTTTATGCCGCGAAACGGCATGGCCTATCGTTCAAGGCCAAAAGAAATCCCGCAAAGCGGGCTTTGGCTGGCAATCTCTTAGCCTGTGTTATCTGCCTTTGCGGGCAATATAAAAAAATAAGAAAAAATCACTTTTTTTATAATTGATTCCATTCCTCAGCAGTAACTTCACGGCCTATTATTTCTTCTATTTCTCGAATTATCATGCGAAGTTGTGGGATAGAATATTCTGTATTGGAAGGGATTGCCAGACGATGTGTTTTATAAACCAAAAACTGATGTCTTGTTCCTGAGAGGGGACCGTCAAAACCAAGTTGTCGCAATCGATAAATAAAATCCCTGCGCTTACACGGCGTCCATTTGCTCACGGGTTGGCTCCCTATTCAAATCAATTCCCCCTATGACTGGCAGAGGATGTCCCAGTTTTAATCCTACTAAAATCCAGTCTTCGAGTGTTGAGTGCAATTCCTCCTCACATTCACGCAAAGTGTTTCCAAAGGCTATAACTCCTTTGCAGGGGGGGATCCTCCCAGCAAATGTGCCGTCTTCAAGCTTATCATAGACCGCTTGAGCCATCATCTGTTCCACATACTCACTCAGGATATAACGTATTACCGGCATAATAAACCTCCCTGCCCATCAGCCTTTAATGAATTATAACAGAATTAAAGCTCATGATGAAACAAATTCTAAGCTTCATCCGCCGGTGCGGGAATAATTGTCATTTGTACTATGCGTCCTTATGGAGGGACCACTACAATGAACGGATAGGGGAGCGCCTGGGTTCTTGACGTGTCCCGAAAAGACATGTGGGGCATCTGCCGGGACCCAGCAGATAGGCGTTGTGCCGCCGAGCGGTCAGCGCCGTGTCCTCTGGAACACGGGCGGCCTATCGAGGCGCCTGGATTCCCGAAGTGTCCCGGAGGGACATTTGGGGCATCTGCCGGGAAACCGGCAGATAGGCGCTGTGCCGCGGAGCGGTCAGCGCCGTTCCCTCGGTAAAACGGGCACCCCGCCGCGAGCTATCGATAGATCAATCCTTTTACGAGCAACGGGGTATAGCCAATACAAATATAAATCTTACCCGGAACCCTTCTCGCCATTGCCAAATGACTGTCGAGCCTACCCCTGTTCTGGCCAGCTGCCCGTTCCTTTCGCTTGTTGTTCACAATGACATTTCGAGTATTTCTGATTCAACTTGTCTGAACAAATCGTCGAGAGATTCTTGAATGCTGATTGTCTCCGCGATTGCAGTGACGACATGTGCATAGATGGCAATCTCTTCAGATGAAAGAATCCTTCGCTTGCGGTCTTTGAGCCACTTTTCAGCAACCTGATAACCACCGATGTGGTACTCCCATACTTCAGACGGGACGCCAGCAAAGTACTTGTCGGGGTTGATGTGGACCCGTAGATTTTTTGGATCGTAAGTGACTTTGACGACCCGTAGGTCGCCCGATCCTTCACATTTGGCAATTGGCTTGGAGAGTCTCTTTGCCTTAAGCAGGTGAAGTTCAACAAGCTCCGCCCCTTTCTCGGCGAGCTTCTGGAAGAGCTTATAGTCCTTCGTGAAAGGGACGCGGGGGAAATCGGTCTTCAAGAACTCAGAGTACTTCGTCCGATAGTTTTTGGAGTGCAAGACGGCATAGATATAGTTGAAAACCTCCTCGGGGCGTGCTTGCCTCTTGTAAGCCAATGCCAGAGTATTAATGAGTTGCGGGGCAAGATTCGGAACACGTTCGCCCGATTGGCGTTGAGAGAACAAGTTTTGCTTGGATTCGTCTGAATTTAGAAACAGTGGGAAGTTCTGGCTGCCGCCACGGTAGAACAGGTTGAGATCTATGATGCTCCTAGCGCAGAACACGAGATTCCAGTCGTGTTCTACGCCTACGACTTGGCCAGCCCTACCTATACACAAAGCGAAATTATCCTGAAGCATATGCCGCATAACATCAGCACGCGGCATACAATGAAATCCTCTAGATCGACCAGTATAGTAAGTATAGCGGATATCAAATGGTCGGTAAGTTATTTGGTAAATGTGGGATTTTTCTGGCCCGGTTGATCGAAGGTCGTTTTGAGCTAGATGGACTTTCCAATCGCGGACATCTTTGCCAAGTTGGTAGCTGAGACGAGCAATTTCGGGGTCGAGCCGGAGGAAATTCTGCACCGTTGTCCAAACCTCGTGCGCTGTCCAGCGGATAGTTAAATTATCTCTGGCTGTGACTCCACCCACACTGCTTACGGGAAATATTTGTGGAATACTTGGATAGGACTGAAACTTTTCTAAGAGTCTTTCATCCCTTGGCACGAAAAAATAAAATGGGGAGGATGGTTTGATCGGTCTCCATTTTGTCGTGCTAAGGTCCAACTCTTGTAACTTCTGGTACTTCTGTTCACGCAAACCCCAAAGCTCACTATGCCTGACTCTTTTCTCTGGGTTTGAAGTCCTGTATTTAACAAATAGTGCAATGGCAACTCCTTGTTGAATGTCAAAAACGTTCTCGTCCTTTGAGCCGTCGGGTGCCTTTTCTTTCTTAAGGGAGTTGCCATGAAGGTCAAGAACATAGATTTCATCGAATGAGTTTATCAGGGATTGGCGCATCCCTCTGAAGGTGGGGTTATCCAGATAGCTATGATTGGTAATGAAACCAATTGCACCCTCGCCGATCTGGTCAATTTTCCATTGCGCAAAGCGAATGAACTTGACGTAGTCGTCCTGAAGCCACTTTGGGTTTTTCTCACCCAAAGGTCTGCCATCGACTTTCTTATAATTTTCAATCTGGCTTCTGATCCAGTCACCTTTATTCGCTGAATGGCCGGAGTACGGAGGATTACCAAGGATGACAAGAATCGGTTTCTCTTTCTTAACTTTGCCTGCAAGGTGCGATTCTTCGGAGAGAGAAACCATACCCGGTAGCGATGTCTGAGCAAGGTCTTCCATTTCGAGGGTGTTCGTGAGATAGAATTGGAATCGTTCCTCGCCTATGAGCTTGTGCCCAAGCTCTTCCAAAAGGTAGCCCATCTTCAAGTGGCCGGCTGCGTATGGTGCCATCATTATCTCGAAGGCAAAGAAGTCTTTGAGGATGTGGTCTTCAATAAACTTTACCTTTGACCCTTCGCCATACTTGCTTACGAATTCTTGAACTGCGAGCTTGGCAGCCTCCGCAAGGAATGTCAATGTTCCACCAGCAGGATCGAGCACCGTAACGGAATGAGTGGCAAAGCCGTCATGTCGCCCAAATGTTCCCCTGAGAATGATGTTAAGAGAGCGGACGATGTAGGAGACAACCGGCTCAGGGGTATAGTAGACACCTCGCCTCTCTCGTTCTTGAGGGTTGTATTCAGCGAGAAATGTTTCGTAGAAGTGGAAGATCGGATCGCTTCCTTTGCCTTCCTTAAAGTATTGATGAAGAATGCTCTTGACATCTGCGACGGCGAGGACTTCGGCGATGTCGTCTACGGTCGCTTGGAGTTGTTCGGGTGGATCGAACGAAATGAAATGGAAGATGTCCCGAAGAATGCCGATGCTCTTGGGAATCAGATCGTAAGCAAGCTTACGGTTGAATGCGCCGTTGGCGCGGGTTCTCGCGGCGAAGAGTCCATAGCTTATGGTTTGGGCGTAAAGGTCAGCAAACTCATCAGGTTTAAGGTTGGCGATGAGATGCTTTTGAAATGCCTCGTAAAAGCCAAGAATTCTTTTTGCTCCAGCGCTTGATGCCTCACGGAGCTCCTCTTTGATTACCTGGTCTCTTAGGAAGCGAGTGCGGGTTGCGAGCTCTCTGGCAAGACTCTCGGCAGTAAACTTTGCCGGAAGCGAGAATTGAAAAAACTTCTCCAGTAGAGCCAAGAATTCCGTTGTGTGCTCGGCGGGAGGAATTGTCTTGAGCTTAGCTGGAATGAACGGGCGTGCAAGGAGAACGTTGTCAACACGCTGTCCATTGCGATAAAGACGGAATTCGTAGAAATTCGTGAGGATAAGGTTAGGAAACGTAGCAATGTAGCGTTTGAGCTGGTCGGTGGTTTCGATCTCATGGAGATTGGCTTTCGGTGACTTTGCCTCAACGTAGCCCACCTGCGAGTGTTTGCCGTCCCAGACACGGAAGTCTGGGTTGCCAGCTTCGGTTTTCTTAGGCAATACCGTGACGTGGACTTTTTTGTGCCGCTTTGTTTGGGAGAACTCTTCCAGAAGCTCCGCAAGGGCAGGATAGTACGATTCCTCCCGGGCATCGCCTTGTTTAGTGATGGAGGCAATTTTCTTTATGTACGTCTCGATCATTCTCTATCGCTGCTGAATTTGGAGTCAATCAGAATAATCAGTTGCACATAACGGGCTATCGGGGCCCCCGGGTTCCCGAAGTGTCCCGAAGGGACATTTCGGGCATCTGCCGGGAAACCGGCAGATAGGCGGTGGGCTGCGGAGCGGGCAGCTCCGCTTACCCCTTTCTACTTTTTACTGGTTACAAAAAACCCCATCCTTCTTTTCAAGAAATGGGGCTTCCATGTTTCGGCACATATTACCTCCTCAAATAATTAAGGAGAAAGCCAAGGCTGATATGAATTACCTTTATTCCTGTTATGAGAATTTGGACTGGAATTGTTAGGTTTATACCATCAAATCCCTTGCCATATCAAGAAAATTATCGTTAGGTGGTTTTGCCGTGAAATTTTATGCCTCAGGTGGTCAAGCGGCGGTAGATTTTAGGAAGCTCGCGGGGCAGCGCGTTGGTTTCTTCGATGATCAAATATTTGGAGGGATGGCACATCCTGCGCAAATAATCGTGTCCGGCGCGGTCAACCGTAATACAAAACGTGTGAATATTCTTACGGGCAGCTTCTTCCAGGGCTATCATCGTGTCCTGGAGGGCATATTCTTTGCCGGCGCGATCTTCTCCGTAATCGTAATCCTGGGGGTAGCCGTCGCTGATCAGGATGAGGTTTTTTATTTTTGATTCTCGGCCATTCATTTTCTCGACGGCATGTCGTATTGCCGGCCCCATACGGGTAGAACGTTGGGGCTTAATTTCCCCAATCCTGCCCTTCACCTTCTCTCCATACTCTTCGCTAAAATTTTTAATGGTAAAAAAATCTACATCTTTCCTACCATATCCCGAAAAACCGAAAATGGCATATTCGTCACCGATCTCTTTTAAAGCCTCGGCCATAACCACCAAAGCTTCCCTTTCGATGTCGATAACCTTTTTCTCTGCGGAGGAGTCAGGAGTAAGCTCCGGTGTTTTATTTTTGCCGTTCACCCGTTCATCGGTGGAAGCGCTCATGTCCAGGAGAAAAAGAGTGGAAAAATCCCGATCCTTCCGGTTCCTCTCGATGTAAATTTTTTCAGAAGGCGAATGGCCGGCCCGGCGATCGACGGAAGCTTCGATGGCCGCGTTGAGGTCAATCTCTTCTCCCCTTTCCAGGTGAGGGATTTTTTTAAAGCGTTCCGGTTTGAGCAGCTGAAATTGCCGGCGTACTTCAGCCACCAAATCCGCGTAGGCTCCCAGAACCTCGGAGACAAATCCGGATGAACCGGTCTCAACTTCTTTTTCTTGCAACCGGCACCATTTGACCCGATAGTCGTTGATCTTGTAGTCCCACTCATCGTAATAATAGGCGCCATCGTTATCTCCCCCCAGTTCCGCAAGAAGTTCACCCCTTTCCGCTTGCAGCGCTTTTCGGCTCTTCTGGGGAGTCGGGTTGGAACTGGCGACCTTTTTCAACCCCTCCAGGTCGGTCAAAAAAAGACCTTGAAATTCGCTCTCCCCTTCCCCCTTAAAGGTTTGAACTTCCACTTCCAGTCCCTTTTTCAGGAGTTCCTTCAACTCTTCCGTTGAAAGGGGAATGCCCGTTTTCATTTGGTGCAAAAGATTTTCGATCTCGCGCAGGCGCAATTTTTTCTGGATAAGCTCGGGGCGCAATTGACCCCGGTGCGGCAAAGGAGCGGGGCTGCTGTAAGGTTCCTCCCCTTGGGCCAGCCGGGGGGCAAAATCCATACCTCGAATTTCGAAAAGGGATTGATTCCAAGACGGAAAACTTTTCATTTCTTCTTGCGGTTGAAGGGTCAGGCAGCGAAAATTCGGCAAAGCACTCAGCCAACGATAAAGAATCACCGTGGCCCGGGCGGAATCTGCAACCGTTGCTCCTTTTTCCAAAATTGGGGTCAGCAGAGAAAGCAGCTCTGGCAGGTGCCTAGACACGACCTCCGGAAAATTATCATCTATTTTCCTCAGCACGGCGATCCTCAATATTGCTTCCAGCACGGACTCTTGCAAGGGGAGCAAGCCGGGCGAAGGTCTTTTTTCTAAAACCTTCTGGAGGAAAAGATCCATTTCTTTTTTTAAGCCGCGGTATTCTCGGCGAAGGCAATGGTCAATGCGGGACCCTTCGAGCAGATGGAAGATATCGCGCGCTAAATTGCTTTTGGGAAAAAGCCGGAGGAAAGCTTCTAAAGAAGAAATGGGACTCCCTTTATCATCAATGGACTGCAAACCGGCGCGAAAAAGCTCCGGGGGAAAGAGATCGCAAACCGAGGAAAGCTTAAAGCCAAATGTTCCGAATTCCAAATAACCGGCTTGGTGAGCTGTTGCCAGCCTGTAGGCAGAAACGTTTAGTACCCGGGAAGAAAATTCCTTGGACACCAGGGGTAGATAGATCGTTTCTCCATCCGTGCACGGCAAAAAATAAAAAGAGTTCTGAATTTTCCCCTTTAATTCCAGCAACGGTTTCAGACGTAAACTTTCTCCCGTGAGGGCCTGGGCAAAAAGTTTGAGAGGGCGGGAAACTTCCTCGAGAGAGACGCTCGTACTTAGCTCTTGCCCTCTTTCATGAGAATGCCTTGATTCCAGGCTGTAGTAAGCCAGAGCGGCAGGCAGGTTTTTTTTAATCAGGGGAAGTCCTTCTTTGTACCAAGGAATCATTTTTTCTGAAGAAATTTCAAAGGTTATTCTTGATAAATTCATGAAATACTTAAATGAAATTGGCCAGTCTTCGAAGGCCAGATTCAGGCCTAGATCGAGATATAAGGTACGTCCTTTTTCTGGAAGGGCTTTTATAGTTTGAGGACTTCTTTCTAAAAACTCAAGGAGGGTTTCTCTTGACTCTGCGGCCAAAATCTCGGCCCAGCGAAGGACGGTAGGACGGCAGGGGGGATCGATGGAGGCGAGAACTCCGGGAGCAAGGCGCAAAAACGTTACGGCGAATTTGCTGGATCTTTCTGCTACTTTCCAGCCGATTTTTAAAATTTCCGCCCTCTCGTCGGCTGTTAACGCCGGAAGGGTTTGCAGGGCGCTGAGCAAAGCTTTTTCGATTTTTTCCAGATCCCAGCGAACCCGCTTCTTCAGATCTTGGGCGAATTGGGTCCAAGCGTTAACTTCTGCTTCGTTCATTTTTCTTAAAAAATTTTGCCACAGAGGGCCCAGAGATCACAGAGAAGTAAAAAATAAATTGAAAAGTAAAAAAACAAAAGGGAAAAATTTTTGAATATTTTTTTGTTCTTTATAACTCTGTGTACTCTGTGACCTCTGTGGCTTATGGTTTTTTACGGAAATATCGAGTTGATGACTTCCCGAATCCCTTGCACCATGTCAGCATCATCGGTCAACGCTTGAGCCACAGCCACCTCACAAGCTCGGCGCGGCTCGATTTCCTGAGTAATGAGCAATCCGGCATAAATCAAAAGACGAGTGGACACCCCTTCTTCCAACCCTTGGTCCCGCAAATTACGTACTTTCTCCCCCAGCTTGGCCAGGTTGTTGGCCATATCAAAGCTTACCCCGCTTTCATGAGCAATGATTTTGGCTTCCATTTCCCTGGGTGGGTAACCAAATTCAATAGCCACGAAACGTTGCCGGGTGCTGTGTTTCAAGTTTTTCAAAACGCTTTGATAACCGGGGTTGTAGGATATGATTAGAAGAAAATTTTCATGGGCCTCGATCATCTGCCCTTTTTTTTCCACCGGCAGGATCCGCCGATGATCGGCCAAAGGGTGTATGAGAACCGTGGTATCCTTGCGGGCTTCTACGATCTCATCCAGGTAGCAGATGGCCCCGTCTTTCACGGCTCGGGCCAGGGGCCCGTCCACCCATATCGTCTCCTCCCCTTTCAGTAAGTATCTTCCTACCAGGTCGGAGCCGGTCAAATCTTCATGGCACGCCACCGTAATCAGAGGGAGGGAATTTCCTATCTCCTTTCCCAAAGAGTAAGTCATGTATTCGACAAACCGGGTTTTGCCGCATCCGGTAGGACCTTTGAGCAAGACTGGCAGCCGGGCTTTATAGGCCGAAAGAAAAATTTGCACCTCATCGCCGATGGGCAAATAGTAAGGTTCTTTGAGAATGCGATACTCTTCAAAAGCCTTTTCGATTCCTTTACGCATGAATGCAGATTAGCAAATTCGTGGCCAGATTGGCAAGGAAAATAGGACGCGCCCGCAGAAATGTCTTGGTTTTTTCAATGTTTCCTTGCTTTCCAACGGATCTTTTGCTATGAGGTAATAGAAACCTAAATTGAGGGATTCCTTTAAACCACAGAGAACACCGAGAATAAATTTATAGCTAAAAAACAAAAGGAATCAATCTTTTCTCTGTATTACTAACGTTCAAATTCTTGAAATTTTATTAAGCAATCCCCCCCACCCTATCCCTCCCCCTCGAGGGGGGAGGGGTGGGAGGGGGTGATTTCTTTTGGTTGCGGCTCTGCCGCGCTGTGTTCTCATGTAATCAATTCGTAGGCTAAAATGTTGTATTGTTTTCTCTTAACGAGGGCACAGAGTCAAGCAGAGAAGTGGTGAATCGCCTTTTTTAGGAGAAAATCAATATTTAAGGAGGATTCAATGGCGCTAAGAAAGTTCGTGATCGAGGTAGGAATGGGGGTTGATCAGCACGGCCAGGATAATACGCGTGCCGCCGAAAAAGCGGTCCAGGATGCCATCCATCGAAGCTGCCTTTGCGGTTTGCGAGAAGTCGCGGGGTTAAAAAATCCCAATGACATATTCGTGGAGGTGTTGATCGGCTGCCCGAACCCGGCATCCGTGGACAAAGAGCGAGTACTGAAGGCCCTTCCCTTTGGACAGAAAAAAATCGAAGTACACCAGGGCGGTCTATTGGGGAAAACCCTATTCGTTCCCGAGCTCGGCGATAAGACGGACGAGATGATCGTGGCCAACGCCATCGTAACTGTCTACGTTCCTTAAGAAAAGGGGTCAAGGGGTCATAAATTTCGGATTGCGGAATGCGGATTCTCCAATTTTCGTCATTCCCGCGAAAGCGGGAATCCAGTTAATTCAAATAGTTCTGGACTCCTGCTTTCGCAGGAGTGACGGCTTTTCTAACTTTATTACGAGATCAACCTGTTTGGAGCATTGATTCTTGCGTAAGAAAAAAGTAAACATCATTTTTCAGCCTTGCGGTAAGCGGGGCCAGGTGGAGAGAGGCAAGACCATTCTTGAAGCGGCGCAGGAACTCGGTGCGGCCATCGAATCCGTCTGCGGAGGAAAACATACCTGCGGGAAGTGTAAGGTCCGGGCAGAAAAAGGAAGGCTTTCTCCTTTGCGACCCGAAGAAAGCAAATTCATCCGGGAGGAAGAACAAAAACAGGGATACCGTTTAGCTTGCTTAGCCAAACTGTTCGGAGATACTCTGATCTCCATTCCAGATGAGGCCAGGAGATACCAGCAAGTCATCCACAAAGAAGCCAGAAAGATTTCGATAGAGCTGAACTCGGCGATAAAAGCCTACTACGTCGAGCTTTTGCCCCCCAGTTTGCTGGAGCCCCTGGGTGATTTTGAGCGCTTAAGTTGTGCCCTGGCCAATGCATATGGGTTAAAGAATCTTAAAATAGACTACCCTACCCTCCAGAACCTTCCTCAAAGGCTGCGCTCTGCTGGGTGGAAAGTTACTGTCTTTGTCTGGATGGACCGGGAAATAATCGACCTTCAACCTGGGAGATTCGAAGACTTTTACGGGATAGCCATGGACCTAGGCACAACCACCGTAGCCATTTATTTATGCAACTTAAAGAATGGGCAGGTGGTTGCTACTGGCTCGATGATGAATCCCCAGGTGCCCTATGGGGAAGATGTCATGTCCCGCATCAGTTATTTGATGATGAATCCTGAAGAAGGCTTGCAACTCATGCAGGGGCGGATAATCAAAGGCCTGAACAGCCTCATCCAGTCCACTGTTGAATCAGTCCAGTTATCCCCTCTCGATATTCTGGAAATGACCGTGGTAGGTAACACAGCCATGCATCATATTTTTTTGGGGATTGACCCGCAACCTTTAGGCCTCTCCCCTTTCTCCCCGTCCATTCACCGGTCCTTGGACATTAAAGCGAGGGACCTGGGATTGAAGGTTCACCCTGCAGCCAACGTCCACGTCCTGCCCATCGAGGCCGGTTTTGTGGGCGCGGACAATGTGGGAGTCTTAATTGCGGAGGCTCCTTACCAAAAAGAAGAAGTGTCTTTGATTATTGACATCGGAACCAATGGAGAGTTGATTCTGGGAAATAAACAAAGGCTTCTTTCTTGCTCTTGTGCCACTGGTCCTGCTTTTGAAGGGGCTCATCTTCGGTTTGGTATGAGGGCAGCTCCCGGAGCTATTGAGCGAGTGCGTATATCTTCCACTAATTGGGAGGTGAACTATAAGGTAATCGGCCAGGAAAAATGGAAAGATGAGGGTATGGCTGAAGAAATTCAGGCCCGGGGCATCTGTGGCTCTGGAATCATCGAAGCAATAGCCGAAATGCTTAAGGCCGGCGTTTTGGAAAAAAACGGAAGGATCAACGGAAATTTATCCTCTCCTCGGCTGCGTAAGAATGAAAATGGTTATGAATTTGTCATCGCCTGGGCAAAAGAAACGGCCATCGGCCAAGATATTACCATATCCACCTCGGATGTTCGCGCCGTGCAGCTTGGCAAGGGAGCCCTCTATTCCGGCGCCAAGATAATGATGAAAACTTTGGGAGTAGAACGACTGGACAAAGTGATTCTGGCCGGAGGTTTCGGCAGTTACGTTGATCCTGAACGGGCCATGGTTTTGGGAATGTTCCCGGACTGCGATTTAAAAAATGTATTCTCTGTAGGGAATGCCGCCGGAGACGGCGCCCGTATGGCCCTCCTCAACCGGGAAAAACGGCTCGAAGCAGAGCGCATGGCCCGGCAGGTTGAATACATCGAGCTTACCACCCATCCGGATTTCACGGAAGAATTCATCAACGCCATGTCCATCCCGCACCTGAAGGATGATTTCCCTTACCTGAAAAGTATTTTACAGGAAAAAGAATGAATAAAAATGTTCCGCCTTTCGGCTATCGAGGCAGGTGATCTGTAGAAATTTAAAAATTAAGGTTTACGAAAGAAAAGGATTATAGACGAGAATGTTGGTATCTATAAAAATTTTATTTCCGTTCATGAAGTTCTTCCCTCGTTGCCAGGATACGGCCTCCCAGATGGAAATGTCTTTTTTAGCCGCCAGAACTTTGGCTTTCTTTATGAAAGAGTGCCTTGAGCCTTATCAATCCGGCCAAGGTTTCCGGGAAAATTCCATGGCCAGTTCGATGAAGGCCTTCAGAGCTCGGGAGAGATATTTGTCCTTGTGGTGGATCAGATAGAAACGATAGGTAATCTGGGCATCGCTGAAAGGTAATTTTTTTAGAGAACCTGCCTTCATCTCTTTTTTAACTACTTGCTGGGAAAGAATAGCCATGGCAACTCCGTTTTCCACCATTTTCTTGATGGCGGAAGTGCTGGCAGATTCCATGATGATTTGCGGAGATATTCCTCTTCGGGCTAAAATTTCATCGATCAGACTGCGATGCAAGGACCCTTTCTCTCTCAACAATAATCGCTGACCATTGAGTTCCTTCAGAGAAATGGATTTTCTTTTGGCCAAAGGGTGGGTAGTAGAAACTATGGCCATGAGCAGGTCGGTAATGATTTCCCGGACCTCTAATTTTTCTTCACTGGGATCATGGGCAATAATAGCCAGGTCGTTTTTGTGGAGCAGCGTATTTTCTATAATCTGGCTACTATTGCCGGTACTGATCTGAATCGTAATCTTCGGATACCTCCGGTGGAACGTCTCTAACAAGGCCGGGAGGTAAAAATCCCCAAAAGTGAATGTGGAAGCGAGCCGCAGATTCCCCAAGGATAATCCTTTTAAGTCAACAAGAGCTTCTTCAGCCTCTCGGGTCAGGTTGAGAATCCGATCGGCATAATCAAAAAGAACTTTTCCCTCCTCGGTTAGCAGGACCTTCTTCCCGATCCGATCCAAGAATTTTAAATCATAGGAATCTTCCAGGCCCTTGATCTGCCAGGTCACAGCGGGCTGGGTCAGGTGGAGTTTTTCCGCTGCGATGCTAAAACTCCCCTCCTTGGCTACCTCGTAAAAAACCCTGAGTTGGTGGATATTCATGGCCCCCTCTTAAATAAATTTTATAGATATCATAAAATTTATCAATTTGACTTATAATAGCCGCTGGCTATAATTTTGTCAAAAAGCTTCTTGGGTAAATTGCCAGATGAAAGTGCTCAAGTAAAGGCTTTAGGCCGAAAGGATGCTGAAGAACACCGCCGATGAAGGAGGCGGAAGGAGAAGGTCGTGAACCTGGCACATGCGCTCTTCCAGTCATTCAAAAGACATCCGGATAAGCCGGCCGTTATTTTCGAAGGCCGGACCTATAGTTTCCGCAAAATAATCGAAGAAGTTAAAAAGCGAGCCTTATGGCTTTATAAAGCGGGTGTTATCAAAGGAGATCGCGTGGCCCTAAAACTGCCCAAGGGGATGGAGTTCATCTATCTACATCTCGCTGCTTTGGCGGTGGGGGCCATTACCTTGCCTCTCAATCCCGCTTATTCTGTCGAAGAGGTAGTCTATTTCTTAACCGATTCGGAAAGTTCCCTTTTCATTACAGAGGCCGCTGGGTTTGAATCCTTGCAAATCCCAGCGGGGAGCGTGGAGGGATTGAAAACCCTGCTGGTGGATGATCGATCTCCTAACGGATGGGATCCACTTCCTTTGGAATTGGAACGAGTTGGAGCAGGGAATTTCCAAACCTATCCCGCTCAAGATGATGATGTGGCGATGATATGCTATACATCCGGGACCACGGGGAAGTCCAAAGGAGCTATGATTACCCATCGAAATATCGTGGCCAATATAAGAGCCCTCAAAGAAGTTTGGAATTTAACAGATGGCGATATCCTGCTCCATGTCCTGCCTCTCTTTCATATTCATGGTTTGATCGTGGCCCTGCATGGTGGACTCCTTGCGGGATCGACCATCATCATGCATGAAAAGTTTGATCCCCAAAGGGCTTGGAGGGCCATCGGGAAGGAGAAGTGTACCCTGTTGATGGCTGTCCCGACCATCTACCACAGGCTTTTGAAGGAATGGGAAACCGCAAGACCCGAGCTCCGCACCATGAGGATTTTCATTAGCGGCTCAGCTCCCCTATCTGAAAATCTTTTCCATCAATTTGAGGAAAATACGGGTTTCCGGATTCTTGATAGATATGGTATGACCGAAACTGGAATTATTACCACTAATCCCCTTGATCCCCTCAAAAGATACCCTAAGAGCGTGGGATATCCGCTTCCGGGCGTTCAGGTGCGGATCGTCTCCCAAGAAGGGCAGAAATTGAAAGGAGGGGAAGTAGGGGATGTCTGGATTCAAGGGGATAATGTCTTTAAGGGGTATTGGAAGATGCCGGAAAAAACAAAGGAGTCCTTCAGAGATGGCTGGTTCAAATCAGGGGATTTGGGATATCAGGATCCCCAGGACTCTTTGCGCCTTTATCTCGTCGGGAGGGCCCGAGAGGTAATCATCACGGGGGGATACAAAGTCTACCCCAAAGAAGTGGAAAATGTCCTGGAAAAGCATGAGGCGATCCAAGAAGTTGCCGTTATCGGGCTTCCTGATGAGGACTTAGGTGAAAGGGTGACGGCGGTGGTAGTATTTAAAAAAGAGCAAATCCCCCCTCCGCCTACGACGATCATCGCTTTTTGTAAAAAACACCTGGCCGGTTATAAATGTCCCAAAGAGGTTTTGGTGCTGGATCAACTGCCGCGCAATGCCATGGGAAAGATCCAAAAGGGAGTTTTTCAAAATAATTTTTCACCTTAGGGGCCGAACTTAATTTAACCGGGATCACGACCCTAAAGGGGATATTTCCCTTTTACAGTTAAGGGGATGTATGGACTTTACTTAAAAAAAACCGTTTACCTTCCCCCCCATTTTTTAATAGCGAGGGGAAACCATTGAAAACTTTTTCCAGTCCCGGTGGGGTTGGTGTGGGCGAATCGTGATAAGGCGATGATTCTTATGGGATCGGGCCCATCAGATGGATTTACTAAGGCACTCCTGATGGTTTTGAATTTCTCCCAATTATCCAACTCCTCGCAGGCCTCTGGTTGCGGAGAAATACCTTGATCCCTTCAGGGGCATTAATAGCCCGCCGACCCTGATTATCCCACACCCACCCCACCTATTCAGTAAAACTGGGGGTGGGCAAAAACCTGTTTCCCCTTGACAAGGAAAATGGAGGATATAGAATGGTGCAATTGTATTTTTTATTAATTTTTTTGCCTGATGGGTTTGGGAGAAAGGAGGATATGACCGAATGGCCATTACCATCGTAAAAGACTTTTGCAAGGGGTGCGGGTTTTGCATCGCCTATTGCCCCAAGAAAGTCTATGATCTTTCCGAGGAGATGAACAAGAAAGGCTATCGTTTACCCAATCCCGTGCGCATCGAGGATTGCACAGAATGCAGTCTGTGTGACCTTTATTGCCCGGATTTTGCCATAGTCCTGGAAAAAACAAAAAAGAAAGCCGAAGAAAAGGAGGTCCGCTGATGTCATTGGGAGTTATACCAGGGAAGTATTTCGTCCAGGGCGATGAAGCCATTGCCGAAGGCGCAATTGCTGCTGGCTGCCGTTTTTTTGCCGGCTATCCCATTACACCTTCCTCGGAGACATCCGAGACCATGGCCCGACGTTTGCCCGAAGTCGGCGGTGTTTGCCTGCAGATGGAAGACGAACTGGCCTCGATTCATGCCGTGGGCGGCGCTGCGGTGGGTGGCCTGAAGGCCATGACCATATCCTCCGGTCCAGGGATCAGCTTGAAGTTGGAAGGTCTGGGCTGGGGAATCAAAAATGAGATCCCTTATGTGGTGGCCGATGTTCAGCGCGCCGGCCCGAGCAATGGCGTGGCTACCCGCGTTGGCCAGGGAGACTTCTACACTATCCGTTACGGCTCAGCCGGAGGAAATAGCAGCCTCATCGCCCTCTCCCCGAAATCCACTCAGGAGGCCTTCGACTTGACCATCGATTGTTTCAATCTCTCGGAAATCTTTCGCTGTCCGGTTTTTTTACTCACCGACGAGACCGTAGGACATACACGGGAGCTTTTGGTCATCCCCGAGGAAGACCAACTCAAAGTTGTAAAGCGATTCAAGCCAACGGTTCCCCCAGATAAATTCGTCATGTATCCCATGGATACGCCGGGCGTAATCAATTACCCCTTCCCCAATATCGGAGAAGGGTACGGGATATGCGTTTCGCCCTATACGCATAACTCGAAAGGGTACGCCAGCACCGCTCAGGATATTCAGGAAAAAATGGCCAAGCGTTTGGTTTTCAAAATTACTGAAAATCTGGATAAACTGGTTAGAGTGGAAAGCCAGAAAATGGAAGACGCAGAGTTCGCCGTGATCGCTTACGGAGGGAACGCCCGTCCGGCGGTCGCTGCCGTAGATATGGCCCGAGAACAGGGGATGAAAGTCGGATTTTTCCGGCCCATCATTGTCTGGCCCTTTCCGGACCATGAGGTCCTCAAAGTGGCGGAGAAGGTAAAAAACATTTTGGTCTGCGAGCTGAATATCGATGGTCAACTCTCCCGGGAAGTAGCCCGGGCTTCCAAAGGAAAGGCGGAAGTCTTTCACTTTGG